>ERZ1026844.2099-NODE-2099-length-11031-cov-3.877551_pt1 | contig 11031 bp, 6 predicted proteins | sample MGYA00380152_ERZ1026844 | MGnify/ENA primary metagenome ERZ1026844 (study PRJEB33269, sample SAMEA4719788) | human gut metagenome | biome: human-associated habitat; feature: organic feature; material: feces | place: Cameroon | collected 2013-10 ... | reverse complement strand
GAGACAGCTTGCTTATTATAGCAATGTGTATGACTATTGTCAAGAGTTGTTTTTGATTTTTTCGACAAATTTTGAGAGGGATTTTTGGGCAAGGTGCATGTTGGGGATTTGCTGTGCGATGGCCACAAGTTGTGGTATCGGGTAGGTTGCGGGCCGGGCATGCCCGGCCCCTACGGGGTGGTGGAGGGTGAGCTTGGTGGTATAGGCAAGGTGCGCGGGCGGCATGTATGCTGCCCCTACAGGTGAACCGTTTGGTGAGCGATGGCGTTGGGTGCGCGGGTGGCATGTATGCCGCCCCTACGGGGTTAAGATGAACGGGATGTACTGGCAAGCCTGCGGGCCGGGCATGCCCGGCCCCTACAGGGTGGCGGAGAGTAAGGTTGGCGATGTAGAATGAGGTGGACGGGAATATTTTCAACATCGGCGGTGAGCTGTTGTGGAAAGCTCTTGCAATTTGTTCCTTATTATAATAGTATAAAGACAACACACTTGAAATGAGGGCTATCCATGATCCTGGCATTCAATATCGGCAACTCCAACATTACCTTTGGCGGGTACACGCCGGACGGCAAGCTGGTCTTTTCCTCGCGGCTGTTTGCAGACACCGCGCTGAGCAGCGATGAGCTGCTGTATAAAATCGTAAACATGCTTGCGCTCTACGGCACCGAGCCGCACCAAATCACTGCGGTCATCTTTTCCAGCGTGGTGCCGGCGCTGACGCCGCGGCTGCGGGAGGCTCTGCGCAAGATGTGCGAGTGCCAGATCATGGAGGTCGGCCCCGGGCTGAAAAGCGGCGTGCGTATCCGGATGGACAACCCGGCCCAACTGGGCGGCGAGCTTCTCTGCGCCATCGTGGGCGCGCTGCAGCACTGCGCGCCGCCCTGCGTGGTGGTCAACTTCGACACGGCTACCACCCTGCTGGCTGTGGATGCCTCGGGCGCTCTGGTCGGCGGCTCGATCCTGCCGGGGCCGCAATGCTCGCTGTCGGCGCTGGTGCGCAACACAGCGCAGCTGCCGCAGGTCGAGCTGGAGGCCCGCCCGCGCCGCCTGCTGGGGGCCAACACGGCGGATTGCCTGCACAGCGGCATTGTGTTCGGCACGGCCGCGATGCTGGACGGCATGGTGGCCCAGATCCGCGCGGCGCTGAACGCCCCCGATGCCCCCGTGGTTGCGACCGGCACACTGCCGGACAGCGTGCGGCTGACCTGCGCAACGGACATCACCTACCGTGAGACGCTGATCCTTGAGGGGCTGTATGTAATTTGGAAGAAGAACGCGCGAAAATGATTATAGAGCAAGGTACGCGGGAGGGATAAAGCCCTCCCCTGCGGTTTTAAGGTAAAAGGGATGTAAAGCCCGGCCCCGCAAAGCAAGCCAATATTTCAGCAAAGCCTCTTTTATGAGAGGCTTTATTTTTTTGCCCTGCTATGCTATACTATATTATGTATTTTTGTGTACAAAATTATAGAGAAAGGTATCAATTTATCACCTATGCAGCATTTCAAAAAGATTGATTGGAAGAAATTCCTCTTACAGATGCTTCTCCCCTGCCTGCTGGCTGTCGCAGTGGGCTTTATCTCCCGCTATCAGCTTGAGCTTTCCGACGGCGTAACCGAAAGCTTTTTGCAGCTGCAGTGGCCGCTTTACGCGCCGCTGAACGCCCTGACCGCCTTCTGCCTGACACTGATCCTCTTTGCGCTGTGCGGCAGATGGAGCCTCTCCACGGGGCTGTCCGGCGCGGTGTTCACGATCATCGCACTTATCAACTACTACACCCGCGATCTGCACGGCTCGGCACTGATGCCCCAGGACATTTTGAATCTGGGCACCGCCGCCGAGGTCATGGGCAGCTACACCCTCAAGATCACGCAGGATGTCGTAAAAATTGCCCTGCTCTATCTGCCGATCCTCGGCATCGCCCTTGTGCAGCACCTGCTGGCAAAGGGCGCGCCCAAACGCGCAGGCTGGCCCGCACGCATCGTGCGCGTAGCGGGCAGTGCGCTGGGTGTTTTTCTGGTCATGTTCTTCGGCTACTTTGGACCGGTGAGCATCAAGCCCAAGACGACCTACGGCTGGGCATGGCAGAACACCTACTACACCTACGGCTATCTGGCCGGCACGATCGAGGCCACCAGCCTGATGGCCGACCCCATCATTGAGCCGGAAAGCTACACCGATGCGGCCGCCGCGAGCATGGCCCGCAAGGCCGATGACTATGCGGCCCCCGCCAGCCCCGAAAGCGCCGAGGACTACCCCGACATTGTGCTGATTCTGTCCGAGAGCTTCTACGACTTTGACCTTGTGACCGACCTGCAGGCCGACACCGACATTATGCCGGTGACCAAAAACCTGACCAACGCAGTCTACGGCCACACCATCAGCCCGCATGTGGGCGGCGGCACCAACTCGACCGAGTATGAGATGCTGACCTCCAACTCGCTGATCCTGATGCCGAGCATCACGCCCTTCAACTGGCTGAACCTGTACAACGCCAACAGCGTTGTCAGCTACCTGAAGGGGCTGGGCTACACCACGATGGCCGCCCACCCCTACACCAACTCCAACTACCGGCGCGATTCCGCATGGCTGGCGCTGGGCTTTGACGAGACCCATTTTGAGAGCGACTTTCCCACCAAGGAGACCTACGGCGACCGCCCCTACCAGACCGACTCCGCCACCTACCGGGATTGGGAGAAGATGTACGAGGCCATGCCCGAGGACAAGCCCCGGTTCAGCTTCTTAGTCTCCATCCAGAGCCACGGCGATTATGACATGAACGATGCTTCGCTGGATATTGTCCACGCCGCCACCGACTACGGCGAGTATGACGAGCTGATGGACGAGTACCTGAGCTGCATCAAGATGACCGACGCCGCCGTGCAGGAGCTGTGCGACTACTTTACCGAGCAGTACGAAAAGACCGGCCGCAAGGTCATTGTTGCCATGGCCGGCGACCACGCGCCCAGCTTTGTCAAGCATGTGGCTGACGCGAGCTTTGCCGCCACCGACAACGATCTGCAGCTTTTGCAGCGCAGCACGCCGTTCTTCATCTGGGCCAACTACCCGCTGGAGCACACGGCCGCTGCCACCAGCACGGCCGACCCGCTGAACCGGATGGACATGGTCATGCTGACCCCCACCCTGCTGCAGCAGGCCGGTCTGCCGCTGAGCGACTATTACAAGTATCTGCTGGAAATGAAGCAGAATACCCCCGTTGTGACCGCCGCCAACGATTACATGAAGGTGGACGGCACGACCGCCGAGTACGGCGCCGACCCCGCGCTGGACGAGTGGGCCAAGGGATATCTGAGTCTGGAATACAACAACATCGGTGCCCACGCCAAGCGGGACCAGAGCATTTTTGACCCCGCCGAGTAAGAGGAGGAATCCCGTATGACTGGTCTGAAACGAACCTTGCGCAGCCGCCGCGGCTTTACGCTGGTGGAGCTGGTTGTCGTGCTGGTGATTGCAGGCATAACAGCGAGCTTTGCCGTGCCTGCGCTGACCGGGTACATTGACAACGCCAAGGAGAAGCAGGCCGTCAGCGAGACGCAGGCGTGTGTGGAGACGGCGACCCGCATTGCCGCGCAGAAGTACGCCTTGGTGCAGAACGCTTCGATAACGGGAAAAAACGATGGTGCAGATGCTCTGACTGCTTGGGCAGGTACATTAGATACAAAAGCCCCTGCTGTGACCGGCGGAGATGTAGCACTTACCGAGGGCAGCGGGCAGTATCTGCTGCATGTAGAAAACGCTCCAAAAGGCAGCAAAACGCCTGACGGCCTTGCCTCACAGGCAGGCGTGAGCGGTACAGTGCAGTGGATGACCTGCAATGCCAGCGGTCAGGTTTTGTACTTGGTGTATACCAGCAAGGATGGGATACAGGTTGTATACACGGCCACCGGAACGAATGCGCGTGTGGACGGAAGTATTGACAACATCGTTGTTCCAAAGCCTGATGATACCAAACCGGAACCAAGCCCCAACCCGGAGCCTGCACCGGACCCGGAACCAACTCACTTAGAAGTTACAATTTTAAAAGTAGACGCCTCCACCAAACTTCCACTTGGCGATGCAAAGCTACAGATTCTTAAAGAAGATGGTACGGCGGCTGCTTCTTGGATTTCGTCAACCAGCAGTTCAGGGTATTCCGTTAGTTTGCCGGTTGGTAATTATGTGCTGCGCGAAGCTTCAGCTCCTGGAAATTATGCTCCTGCAAAAGATATTTCGTTTTCCATTGCAAAGAACGGTGACACATTGAGCTTGAGCGGCGGTTCTGGAGTATCTGCTGCCGGAAACAGCATCACCATGGAAGATAAAAAGGTCGATCCTACAACGAGCGACAAAGTCTTTGTCCATTTGCAGGATGCCGTAACAGGGTCCTCCAGTAATTTTGCCAATAAAACATACATTGTAACTGTTCCCGACCCTGAGATTACCTACGAAGTCACTGCTGATGCAAACGGCAATATTCCTTTTGAAATTTATGATAAAGCATCGGGCAAAGACATTGTTGCCGGTCAGTTACCCACATGGGTAAACAATTTTACCATTACAGAAAAAGACCCTATACCGGGATATCAGCCCCTAAAAGCGGAATCTTTCACCATCGAAATCAACCAATCTTATAATAACGGCATATACCTTGGCTGTACCTTTAAGACCTTTGTTTTTGGCGGCAATACTAACGGTACTTTTGTAACCGGCAATAGCAATGTGATTACTCTGCAGTACTTTCCCACTGCCGTTGTAAAAATTTTTACAACCGATGCAGACAACAAGCCCCTTGCTGATGCTTTCTTTAACATCACAGACACATCAGGGAACATCATTTTTAAGAATCTAAGAAGTGATTCACAGGGTTATTGCTTTGTTCCTCTGCGGCTTAATTCCGGAGATGGCATGACTAAATCTGATTATCTGGATAAAGAAAAATCTTATAAACTCATTGAAGTTACTGCACCCACCGGATATCAGAGTGGCGTCAACTGCTCTCTTTCTTTTGATTTCAGCCCGTATCCGGATACATACATGAAAACGCACGGGGCACACCCCGCTGCCAATAATACATGGTTTAAACCAAATATTTATAACAATGATTACGGTGAATGGGGCCGTGTTGAGCAGTATGGAGATAATGGTGATATTATTCATGTTGTCAACAGCAAGAAATTGACCTGCACCACCTACCTGTACAAAATTAACGATGCAGGCAATGCCGTATCCGATGCAACCCTTGCTCTCAGGTCTCAAAATGGGAATCATATTCTTCTTGGCTTTGACAGTGGCGGCGGCGGTACTCCCAACTTGTCTGACTATCAATCTTTTACCACCACTACCTCCGCCCCCTATGTTGTACAGCTCCGCCGTGGGGAGACCTATGAATTAGAGGAGCAAACCCCACCACAGCATTACACAAAAGCTGAAAAGATTACTTTCACAGTTCCGTCAGATGCTGATACTTTTACTGTCTCTATGATTGACCATAACTTAGGTGAGGATAAATCTGATATAAAGCTCGACAAGATCACTTTTAATCAGGCAAATAACTGGGCACACAAACTCACTACGGATAAAGAAATCAGTTTTAGTGGCGGTGAAATTATTTGCTGGAAGGGTATCGCTTACTACAATTATGCTAAGAATTCGGACTATACCTATAATATTTCGAATAACAAGCGTGATGACTATAAAAAAGTTGATTCTCCTGAACTGAATAATGCTCCCGATCCCATGACATTTTTAAGCAATTATCTCTATGAAAAAAAATCCGATAAAAAAGCGGCTGACTATATTGTTTCCCTTACAGGTAAGGCTTATCGTTATAATGAAGAAAATGTAACGCTCAAAAAAGGTGACATTGTTATTCCTGCTGATTATGGGGACGGGGTTCCTGCAAATGGCAACAACAAAAAAGTATATGTCTATATCGGTGATACGGATTTACCCCTTACCGATAAAACTCTCAGCGATAAAAAAGAAAACTTTACTACGCTAGAGCATAAATTAGGTAAAGACAACAAAACATATAATTTCACCCTTAATAAATAAGAAAGCCCCCACCCAACCGCAGAACATCTGCACTTGGGTGGGGGTGATTTTATTTGCGAAGCCTTTTCCCAAAAAAGAGGCAGCTGCGTGGTTGTGCCCCCCTGACCGCGGCAAACAGGGCGGGGCGATGCGAGCATCGGCCCCTACGCTCTATTATGCTTTCTTCTTCTTCAAAAACTTGCCGATCAGCGTGTCCAGCATGCTCAGGACCTCGCGGATATTCATGACGCAGATCACGGCCGTGATGCCCACAACCGGCAGCGCCCAGTGGGTCAGCTTCATCATGCACCAGATCTCCGCCAGCACCAGCGCCAGATTCAAAATCAGCCACGCCGGGTGGAAGTCGATCTCCAGCAGGCCGCGGGTTGAGTAGGCGCGCAGCAAAAACACCAGCATCAGGCTCAGGAAGCTGGCCAGCGTGACGCCCCACGGGCCCCACAGCTGGATAAAGCAGTAGTTCAAAATCAGGTTCAGCACCGCACCGGCCAGCATCGTGACCAGCGACCCTGTGCTGCGCTTATAGACCACATAGATGCTGTTCAAAAACTGGTTCATGCAGGTCAGCATTGAGCAGAGCGTCAGGAACGGCACAAAGGTCCATGCGTCAAAATACTCGGCCTTGAACACCCGCATCAGCAGCTGGCACAGCATAATGATGCCCGCCACGCAGCAGAACAGCACGCTTGCATACACGCGGAAGATCTTGGAGAAAAACGCCTCGCGGTCGGTCTCCTCGGTCACGGCCGAAAGCTGCCACGCCTCATAGAAGATGCTGCCCAAAATCGTGATGATCTGCGGCAGAAAATATCCCGCCGAGAGCAGCCCGACCCAGTGGTTGCCGGTGCGGCCGCCGTAGCCCTCGCACAGGGCCTGCACAAAAAACATGTCGCTGGCGTTGATGATCCAAAAGCTGATGGACGCCGGGATCATCGGCAGGCAGTAGCGCAGCATATCCCGCCAAAGCCCGCGGTCAAACCGCTTGGGCTTGCAATACCGCCAACAGCCGCCCGCAAAAAAGACGAACACCATCGAGGTCAGGTCCGCCAGCGCGTTGGCCAGCAAAAAGCCGGTCGCGCCCATCCGCAAAACGCTCAGGAACAGCAGGTAGTACAGCAGCAGGCTGAGTGTTGTCAGCACTCCGTCTATCGCCACCAGCCGGTTCAGCATACGGGAGCGGATGAACTGGGTACAGAGCGTGCGCAGGCAGCTTGCCAGCACGCAGAGGTAGAGGAAGGGCAGATACTCGGCCGCGTTGGGGATCAGGCTGACCAGCGGCATGGCGAGCAGCAGCACCAGAAAGCCCAGCCCAATGGTGGCCGCACCGTTGACAAAGACGCTGGCCTTGTCGTTTTCCTTATCAAGGCCGAACCGGATGATCGCGTAGGCTACGCCCAGACTGACCACCGGTATAAGCAGGTTTGTGGCCTGCTGCAGCAGGCTTGACACACCCATAACATCGGGCGAATCGAGCGCGTAGCTAAGATACGGCCGGATAAAGAAGCTGAGCAGCTTGGAGCTGAAGTTTGAGATGGCAAACAGCAGCGTATTGCTGACCAGCGTTGTGTACTTTTTTTGTGGAGATGGCAAGGTGTGTACCTCCCTTTTGGGTAGATTCTTTGGCTTCCCCTTGGGGGGAAGCTGCCACCTTCCCCCCCAGGGGGAAGGCTTTTTCAGCCGTCACCGCATTTTCAACAGCTTTTCCCGCTGCCTGTAATCCGGCAGGACTTTTTCCACCGCCGCCCAAAAGGCGGGGCTGTGGTCGGGGTGGGCAAAGTGGCAGAATTCATGCACCACGACATATTCCTGTGCAGCCGGCGGCATCACGCAGAGCCGCTGCGCAAACGCCAGCGTGCCGGTGCGCAGGCTACAGGAGCCCCAGCGGGTGTGCATGTCGCGCACGGCGATTTTGGGCATCTGCCCGCCCGGGCATACCGCTGCAAACTGCGGATAGTATGCCCGGCACAACGCCTGCATATGGGCCAGTGCCTCGGCTTTCGGCGGCAAATCCGGCTGTTCGGCCTCCTGCGCGCGCCGTGCGGCGGCGCGCTGCTGGGCGGCGCGCACCCAGTCGGCGCGGGCCGCCACAAAAGCGTCCACATAGGCGGCCGGCACCCGCGCCGATGCACTGGCCGCGACCGAGCCGTCCGCCCGGACGCGCAGATTGATATTGCGCACCCGCCGCCGCGTCAGCGTGTAGGTGATGCCGCCCGCCGCGCGCTGCTGCACCTGCTGTGTAGCCAAGCCCCCGCCCCCTTGTCAGAAATATATATGCAATATTGTACACGCATTTACGGGAAAGTGCAACACCCCTGACTATGTGCTTTACCGCCAAAGGGTTTCTTATTTTTGTAAAACGCAATTGTCGTAAGCATAGGTTTATGCTATGATAATTACAAAACATTGTGCTATGAGGTGACCGCTATGACTGCCGCACAACAGCAACAGGCCGCAAAGAAATTTGCCGCCTACTGGAAAGATAAAGGCTACGAAAAAGGGGAAAGTCAATCCTTTTGGCTTTCTCTTTTGCGTGATGTCTACGGCGTGGAACAGCCGGAACAGTTCATCACATTTGAGGAACAGGTTCACCTCGACCACACCAGCTTTATCGACGGCGCGATTCCGTCCACCAAAGTGCTGATTGAGCAAAAGGGTCTTGGCAAAGACCTGAACAAGCCCATCAAGCAATCAGACGGTACGATGCTGACGCCGTTCCAACAGGCAAAGCGTTACATCACAGAATTACCGCTTTCGCAGCACCCGCGTTGGGTCGTGACCTGCAATTTTGCGCAGTTCTATGTCTACGATATGGAGCGCCCCGGTGGCGAGCCGGAAATCATCGAGCTTGCAAACCTCGAAAAAGAATACTATCGTCTGCAATTTCTGGTGGACACCGGCAGCGAACACCTTAAGCGTGAGATGGAGGTTTCCATTGCCGCCGGTGAAATTGTAGGGATTCTGTATGACGCACTTTACAAGCAGTACGCAAACCCGCAGGCCGAGCAATCGCTGAAAAGTCTGAACAAGCTATGTGTGCGGCTGGTGTTCTGCCTGTACGCCGAGGATGCCGGGATTTTTGGTCGGCACGGTATGTTCCACGATTATCTGGCTGCGTTCGACACGCGCGGTATGCGCAAGGCGTTGGTGGAACTGTTCCGCGTGCTGGACACCAAGCTGCAAGACCGTGACCCCTATCTGCAGGACGATAACCCGGGGCTGGCCGCGTTCCCCTATGTCAACGGCGGCTTATTCAGCGATGAGAATATAGAGATACCGCCCTTTACCGATGAAATCCGCAATTTGCTGCTGAACAAAGCAAGCGAGGATTTCAACTGGGCCGAAATCAGCCCCACGATTTTCGGCGCTGTGTTTGAAAGCACCTTGAATCCCGAAACGCGCCGCAGCGGCGGTATGCACTATACCAGCATCGAGAATATCCACAAGGTCATTGACCCACTGTTTCTGGACGCGCTGAAAGCGGAGTTGGACGAAATTTGCGAAAATCCCATAGAGCGCACAAAGAACGCCAAACTGCGGGCTTTTCAGCGCAAGCTGGCCGGGTTGAAATTTTTAGACCCCGCGTGTGGCAGCGGCAACTTTTTGACCGAAACATATCTAAGTCTGCGGCGGCTGGAAAACAAAATCCTGCTGGAACTTTCCCATGGTCAGGTGATGATGTACACCGCAAGCGAAAGCCCGATACAGGTTTCCATCAGCCAGTTTTACGGCATTGAAATCAACGATTTTGCGGTGACGGTTGCAAAAACCGCACTCTGGATTGCCGAAAGCCAGATGATGAAAGAAACCGAAAAAATTCTGCTTGTTCCGCTGGACTTTCTGCCGCTGAAAACCAACGCTTATATTGTAGAGGGCAATGCCCTGCGCATCGATTGGGAAAGTGTGATACCCAAAAGCGAGCTGAATTATATTATGGGCAACCCGCCGTTTGTGGGGCATCAGTGGAGAAGCAAGACGCAGGCAGATGATATGAAGGCAGTGTTTTATGACCTGCCTAAGCATGGAAAACTGGATTATGTAACGGCTTGGTATCAAAAAGCGGCCGATATCATGCAAAACTCTGCTATCACAACGGCATTTGTATCTACAAATTCTATTGTTCAGGGCGAATCAGTAGGCATATTGTGGGCACATTTGTTTAATAAAAAGAACATCGAAATACAGTTTGCGTATCGCTCTTTTGTATGGGCGAGTGAAGCAAAAAGTAAGGCTGCCGTACATTGTGTGATTATAGGCTTTAGTACGCAGCACCAACAGACGTTAAAAAAATTGTTTGACAATGCTATCTATCGTGAAGTGCCACACATCAACGGATACTTATTGGATGCGCCAGATGTATTTATTCAATCCAGAGGAAAACAACTGACGGACGGATTGCCTGAAATGAGTAAGGGAAGCCAGCCCACAGATGGGGGACATTTGTTATTGACTGGCGATGAGAGAACAGCCTTGCTCTTAAAACATCCGGAGTGTGCACACTATATAAAGCGGTTTGTTGGTTCAAGAGATTTGATTAACAATGAATATAGATATTGTCTTTGGTTGAAAGGGGTTTCGCCAAAAGAGTACTGCAACATACCTGAAATTGTGCAACGGTTGAAGTGCGTATCCGAGTGCAGACAAAATAGTCCTACGGCTTCGGTCAGGCAAGATGCAGACATTCCGATGCTGTTTACACAGATTCGGCAACCGAGCAGCGACTATTTAGCAGTTCCGGAGGTGTCCTCAGAAAACAGAAGATACATACCGATTGGATTTTTGACTGCTGATATAATAGGAAGCAATAAACTGTATATTATTCCATCTGCAACACTTTATATGTTTGGTGTTATGATGTCGAATGTACATATGGCTTGGATGCGGGTTGTATGTGGAAGATTGGAAATGAGATATAGTTATTCACCTGCCGTCTATAATAACTTTCCATGGCCTACCCCCCCCCGAAATTTATTTGACAAAATCGAG
>ERZ1026844.2098-NODE-2098-length-11032-cov-3.260180_pt1 | contig 11032 bp, 8 predicted proteins | sample MGYA00380152_ERZ1026844 | MGnify/ENA primary metagenome ERZ1026844 (study PRJEB33269, sample SAMEA4719788) | human gut metagenome | biome: human-associated habitat; feature: organic feature; material: feces | place: Cameroon | collected 2013-10 ... | reverse complement strand
CTGAAAAGCCTGAAAGTCGGCCAAAAAATATTGGAGATCGGCCCCCGCTGGCATAAAAGTAAAGAAGGGACCCCCACCATGGGAGGGCTTGCCTTTATCTGTGCAATTTTTATCAGCGCCGCGCTTTTGACGCTGTTTTTGGCAATCGCCTTCGGTGCCTCGATTTTGCACGCACTGCTGCCGATGTGGCTTGTGCTTTTTCTGGCAGGGGCAAACGGTCTCATCGGCATCATCGACGACCGCCAAAAGCTTCTGAAAAAGCAAAATGAGGGATTAACTGCGCCGCAGAAATATCTTTTGCAGCTGCTGGCGGCGGGCGCCTATCTTTTGCTGGTGCGCCTGTTTTGGAACCCGGGCACAACGCTGCACATTCCCTTTTTCCGGGTTGATTTTGATCTCGGCTTTTTCTATTATCTCATTGCGCTCGTTCTGATCACGGGTGTTGTCAACAGTGTCAACCTCGGCGACGGCATCGACGGCCTCGCCGCAAGCGAAACCGCCGTGGTTGCGGCATTTTTCGCCCTTGTCAGCTTTTCCGCGCTCGACCGCGCCGCAGCCCTTGCCCCCGCCCTTGCAAGCGGACTTTGCATCGGCGGCGCGCTTGGCTTTTTGGTCTATAATTTCTATCCCGCGCGCGCTTTCATGGGCGATACGGGCTCGCTGTTTCTCGGCGGTCTTTTATGCGGGCTTGCCTTTACCGTCGGAAATCCGCTCATCCTGCTCATTGCCGCGTTTCCCTTTGTGTTTGAAGCGCTCTCCGTGATTTTGCAAACAAGCTATTTCAAATTCACGCGGCTGCGCTTTGGGCAGGGCAAGCGCATTTTCCGTATGACGCCGATTCACCATCATTTTGAAAAGTGCGGCTGGTCGGAAACGAAAATCGTCGCCGTATTTTCGCTGGCAACCTTGATTTTTTGTGCCGTTTCCTATATACTGGAGTATGTGATTTTGTAAGAAGGAGCCGCCTTTATGGACAATCGCCAACCAAACCGCCGCATCGTATCGCAAAGCAATGCGCGCACAGTGCGTCCCGCAGAAAAAAAGCCGCCCGTACAGCTGCTGATCCGTCTGCGCGGCGGCGTGGATCGTCCGTTTTTAATCCTTGTGCTCATTTTGGTGTGCCTTGGATCGATCATGGTGTTCAGCGCAAGCTTTGCCTATGCTGGCTATAAATACGATAACCCCTATTATTTTGTGATCCGGCAGTCCGTTTGGGCGGTGCTCGGCTTTTCGGTGATGATTCTCACCATGCAGTTTGACTACCGCATTTATCAAAAGCTCACCGTTCCTTTTTTTATCATTTCCACCATCCTGCTTTGCCTTGTCCCGTTTATCGGCTCCGTACGCAACGGTGCAAAACGCTGGATCATCATAGGGCCGATCAGCGTTCAGCCGAGCGAAATCATGAAGCTTGCGCTTGTGATGCTGCTTGCCCTTTATATTTCCTCTAACCGCGACCGCATGCACACCTTCCGTTACGGCATCATGATCCCCTATGTCATGATCGGGGGTGTTATGCTCATCACCGTAATTGAGCGGCACATCTCCGCCACGCTGATTTTGTTCCTCATCGGAACCATCGTAATCTTCATCGGCGGCGCCCCGACAAAAATTCTCGGCGGTTTTGCCGCGATCGGCGCAACGATTATGGGCGGCGTCGTGCTGTTTTCCTCCTACGCCAAGGAGCGTGTGGAATTTTGGCTGCATCCAGAAGAAGACCCCTCCGATTCCGGCTATCAGCTTTTGCAGAGCCTGTATGCCATCGGCTCCGGCGGGCTGCTCGGTGTGGGGCTCGGCAACAGCCGACAGAAATATCTGTATCTGCCCGAATCCCAAAATGATTTTATTTTTGCAATTATCTGCGAAGAATTCGGTCTGGTCGGCGCAGTCTCGGTCATTTGCCTGTTTATCGCGCTGGTCTGGCGCGGCGTTATCATTGCCATGCGTGCGCCGGATACCTATTCCTCGTTGCTGGTATTCGGGATTGTCTCCAAGGTCGCGCTGCAATGCATTATGAATATCGCCGTTGTCACGGGGACCATGCCCGTCACCGGCGTGTCGCTTCCGTTTTTCAGCTACGGCGGCTCTTCTCTGATCATGCTGATGCTTGAAATGGGCATGGTGCTTTCTATTTCCCGCTATTCCTATCAGGAGAAAAAATAAGTATCAAACAAAAAGGGCGCATTATGAGAGTTTTATTTACCGGCGGCGGCACGGGCGGCCATGTTTACCCGGCGCTTGCCATTGCCAATGAGATCAAAAAGCGGGAGCCGCAAAGCGAGATTGCCTTTGTCGGCACCTCGCGCGGCATTGAAAACAAGCTTGTCCCAAAGGCGGGATATCCGCTGTATCACATTGAGATCCAGGGGCTACGCCGTTCTTTTTCCCTTGAAAACTTCAAAACACTGTATTTAACGATCACCTCCGTGCAAAAAGCGAAAAAGCTGATTCACTCGTTTTCTCCCGATGTCGTAATCGGCACGGGCGGCTATGTCTGCTTTCCGCTCATCCGCGCCGCCGCGGCGCTCGGTGTACCGACGGTGCTGCACGAATCCAATGCGCGCCCCGGCATGGCGGTGCGCATGCTGGAGGAAAAAACCGATCTTTTGTTCCTCAATTTTGAAGAAAGCCGCAAATTCCTCAAGCATCCGGAAAAGGCTGTGCGCGTAGGCAACCCTCTGCGCATTGAGGAAAACGCGCTTACAAAAGAACAGGCACGCAGGGCGCTCGGCATTGCGCCGCAGGAAAAATATCTGCTTTCTCTCGGCGGCAGCATGGGGGCAGAGCAGGTCAATTTCTGCATGCTTGATGTGATGGAGCAGTATTCGCAAAAGCAGGAAAATCTGCGGCATTTGCACGGCACCGGCTCAATTGAATGGGAGATCTGCAAAAAGCTCTTTGCCGAAAAAGGGCTGGAAAAAGCCCGGAATGTAGAAATTCGCGAATACATTCACGATATGCCCCTGCAGCTTGCCGCCGCCGATCTTGTCATCAACCGCGCCGGCTCCATCACGCTTTCCGAGCTTGCGCTTTGCGCAAAGCCCTCCATTTTGATTCCCTCCCCCAATGTCACAGATAATCATCAGTTCCGCAACGCCTGTGTTCTGCGGGATGCCGGGGCGGCAATTGTGATAGAGGAAAAAGACCTGCACCCGCAAGAGCTTGCAAAATGCATCGACCGGTTGCTGCGGGATGAAGCGGCGCTTACCGAAATGGGGCAAAAAGCACGCACGCTTGCCGTGCCGGATGCGGCGGAAAAAATTTATCATGCGCTGTGCCGCCTGATTCGAAAAGGATAACCAGAAACAGAAAACGACGTGCCCGCACCGCAAAAAACGACAGCAAAGGAGGGAAAATGCATGGCTCTTTTTAAAAAGAAACGGCAAAATGAAGATGCCGGGCAGCCCGCGCCGCAAAAGGACCGTTTCGGCACGCTGTTTTTGGATGTCGAGCCGCCGATGTATCGCAGCACCCTCCCCTCCGATTCTGCAGAGCCCTCCGAGGAGATTCAGCCATCCCAGGTTCCCCTGCCCCCGCCGCCCGAAAAAAAGCCCGCGCCGCCGCAGGAAGAGCCGCAGGAGGAAATCGTTGAGGACACGCTGCTCTCTCTTTTGGAGCATGTGCGCGGGGACGCCCCGATTCAAAAGCAGGAGCTGCCCGACGGCATTGACGATATTGACGAGTTTTCCCCCTTTGCCGACGAGCTGAAAGCACAAAAGGCACGGCACGAAGCCGCCGAGCCGCAGGAAGAGCCGGCCGCTCCGCCGGCAAAAGCCGACACAAAGAAACAACCGCCGGAGAAGGAGCCGCCCGCCGAAGACCTCTCCGGGCTGGATGTGCCCGATTTTTTAAGCGAAGTGCTCAACCCACAGGACGACGAAGACGCCTCTGCCTTTCCAAGCGATGAGGAGATCAAGCAAGCGCTGGAAGGCGCCCTTGTCAGTGCCGAGGAAGCAGAAAAACAAAAAGAGCAGGAAAAAACGCAGGCTGAGCAAATCAATCTCGGTCAGCTTTTGCAGGAAACCGACCCCGAATATAACTCCCCCGCTGCAAGGCGCGCCCGCGCCAAAGAAGCGCGCCGCGCCGAAAAGGAAAAAGCGCGCGCAAAGCGCGCAGCGGAAAAAGCCGAAAAGGCCGTGCAAAAAGCGGCAGGGCTTGCACAGGGCAAAAGCGAGGATGCCAAGCCGGCAACCGATGCAAAGACGAACGGAAAAGAAACAAAGCCGATACGCCGAAAACGCAGCGCGGAGGAGCGCAAAAAGCTGTGCCGACGCATCCTCGGCATTGCCGTTCCGCTTGCCTGCGTATGCCTTTTGCTGTTTTCTTTTCTTGCCCTGCGCGCCAAGGAGGTCATTGTCGAAAATATGACCTATTATCAGGCAGCCGACCTTGTCAAAACCTGCGGCATTCACAAAAATCAGTTTCTGCCGTTTTTGAACCGCTCGGCGCTGAGCGAAACCATCACAACAAAGTTTCCTTATATCCGCAAGGCATCCATCTCCTATGCCCTGCCGGGCAAAATCATTATCAACACCACGGAGGATGTCCCCGGATTCTACACCGTCATTCATGACGAATATTTTCTCATCTCCACCAATTTGCGCGTGCTCGGCCGCTTTGAGAGCAAGGACGAACTGCCGGCAGGCGCCAAGGAATTACGCACCTCAAAAATTTCCTATGCCGTTGTGGGCTATCAGCTGAAATTTTTCGAGGGCACCTATACGGATTATCTTTTGCAGATTTTAGAGGCGCTTTCCACCTCGGAGCTGAATGATTCCCTGACGCTGATCGACGCGCAATATCGCTATGATATCGACCTGTATTACGACGATCGCTTTGAAATTCAGATCGGCTCCGCAACCGATCTTGCCTCGAAACTTCAGTTTGTCCAGGGCATTCTTGCCGATACCGCCGAGGATGCAAAGGGCATCATTCATGTCAACGATGTCAAAAGCGCCTCGGTGCAGATTCAGCGATAATCTGAAACAGAGAGAAAAGCCACCATTCGGCTTTTCTCTCTGTTTTTTCTTTATTTCTAAAATAACTTTATTATTTTAATGTAAACAAATCATGAACTTTGCCGTAACATCTTGAAAAATCTCCGAAAAAAGTTTATTATATATGATGATATCATCCCCGTATTTTCAAGCATTTTTGCGGAATGCACGGCAGCTTGTCAAGCGGGCAATTTTAATTTCTAAAATTTTCGATGATAATTTAATAATTTGCTTGTACACTTCCCGTCCGCAGGACGCATTTTATGCTTACAGGAGGATTCATCGCATGTCCACATTTGAACTGACCGATCCCGGCACGAGTGTTGTCAATATTAAAGTCGTTGGTGTCGGCGGCGGCGGAAACAACGCCGTCAACCGCATGATCGAGGCTAATGTCAAGGGTGTTGAATTTATCGCAGTCAACACCGATCTGCAGGCGCTTTCCAATTCCAGCGCCGCAACCAAGATTAATATCGGCGATAAAACCACAAAGGGCATGGGCGCCGGCGCAAACCCGCAGGCAGGCGCACAGGCAGCGGAAGAGAGCGCCGAGGATATCCGCAAAGCCATTGAGGGCGCGGATATGATTTTTATCACCACCGGTATGGGCGGCGGGACAGGCACCGGTGCCGCGCCCGTGGTCGCAAAAATTGCAAAAGACATGGGCATTTTGACGGTCGCCATCGTTACAAAGCCGTTTAATTTTGAAGGCAAGCGCCGTATGCGCCTTGCGGAAGAGGGCATTGCAGAGCTGCAGAAATATGTCGATTCTCTTGTCATCATCCCCAACGAGCGCCTGCGCGCCGCTTCCGAAACGAATGTCACCCTGCTCAACGCTTTCCTGATTGCAGACGATGTGCTGCGCCGCGGTGTGCAGAGCATTTCCGAGCTGATCAACGTTCCCGGCCTGATTAACCTCGATTTTGCCGATGTCACCACCGTAATGAGGGATGCAGGGCTTGCGCACATGGGCGTCGGCAATGCAAGCGGCAAGGACAAAGCCGAAAAGGCTGCCAAGGCTGCCATCTCCAGCCCGCTGCTTGAAACCTCAATCAACGGCGCAAAGGGGATTCTTGTCAATGTCACCGCTTCTCCCGACATCAGCCTGGACGAGGTTATGACGGCCTCCGCCATGATCACAGATGAAGCGGATCCAGATGCGTTCATCATCTGCGGTGCCGCGCTGGATTCTTCCCTGGAGGACGAAATCCGCATCACTGTCATCGCTACGGGTCTCGGCGGTGTCGGCGGCAGAGAAGATGCCGCAAAGCAGGAAGAGGAAAAGAAAAAGGCTGCCGAAAAAGCAGCTGCCAACGCCTCCCCCGTTGACCCGATTCAGGATGAAGTGCTGGACGGCGACGATTTTGCCGACATCATGCAGATTCTGAAAAAAAACCGCTCCTGAACAAAATAAAATTGCGGCGCAGCCTTTCTTGGCTGCGCCGCTTCTTTTTTACTTAATACGCTTCCTGTTCCATGTTCGTTTGTGCGGGCTTTTCCGCCGGATACAATTTTCCATCACACATTTTCAGCATAACATCTGCCGCCGATGCAATTTCCGCATCGCGCGTGACAAGGATAACACACCGATTCTTTTCATGCGCAAGCCCACACAAAATCTCCATAATCTTTTTCCCATTTTTCCTGTCAAGGCTTCCGGTCGGCTCATCAGCAAGAATCAATTCATTCCCGCTCAACAAAGCACGCGCAATTGCAATTCTTTGTTGCTGTCCCCCCGAAAGCCTTTTCGGAAAGCGCTTTTGCTCCTGCCGCGTAATTCCAAGTGAATCCAATACACCAAGCGCTTTTAAATATGCCTCCTGCGGCTTTTCTTTTCGAAGCAGCAGTGGATATGCCACATTTTCAACTGCCGTTAGATGAGAAAATAAATTAAATTTTTAATAAATCACCGCTGCATGATACAAACGATATTCATCAAGATTTCTTTGCGCGGTGGAAATTCCATCAAATTCAACACTCCCCTTCTGCGGCAAATCAACTCCGGCCAAAAGCGAAAGCAATGTTGTCTTTCCGCTTCCGGATGGACCGGTGATTGCATACACACATCCGGGCAGAAAGGAGCATATTGTAAACTTAAATGAAAGTTGAGAACCTCTCGTCCCTTTTGGTATAATGGTTTCACCACAAAACACAAGTACTCCCAAAAGAAAGGAAAGGTTCTCTGATGAAATCATATCACATTAGGTGCCCGAAATGCAACAACGATCATTCATTTTATCGTTACGGCAAAGATTCAAATGGTTACCAAAAGTATCTCTGCCGAAACTGCCATCATCAATTTGCACCCGAACTATCGAAGTCGGAGGGGGCAAATTGCCAGCGGAAACATCCGCCTTGCCCCGTGTGCGGAAAGGCTTCCTTTCTGCATCACGATTATGAGCATTACCCAACTGCCGCTGCACTGACAAAAAGTGCAACCATTCCTTTTTTGTATGGAAGTCCGCCGCCGTTACCGCTCCGTCTGTGTCAACCCTTTTCGGCAAGCACGATTTCAAGCGTATGCGTTATCCCGTTCAAATGCTCATTACGGCTTTGTCAATGTTTTTTCTCGGCAAGAATTCCTTTCGGAGATTGTAAATGGGAAAAATACCGTATGCATTGACAGCAGTTATGCAATAAATATTACAAGCAGTTCATGGGAAAATTCATCTGCTTCATCCTATTGCTCAGGGAATCAAGCCATTGGCGATGCAACTTTTAAAGAAAAAGTCTTGTTTGTAACAATGGATACCCGAGATTGCCATGTCATATTGTCGTGCGACAAAAGCGGAAATTTGTCTTAGAATTCATTTATAAATACGCAAAAAAGGATGCATTTTTACAGAAATGCATCCTTTTTTCTTTGTGCCTCTTTTGCGGCGCTGCACAAAAGTGTCGTTGTGTCGCGGTCAACGCTCAGAATTCCGTCGGCACAGGAATAGCGTTTTTCACCCGCATCCGTCGTGATGCGAATTACGCCGGGAACGATCGCCGAGACAAACGGAATATGTCCCGCGCGCACCGCCAGCTCGCCCAGGGTCGCCCGCAGGGAAAGATCCTGCGCCTGCCCGTCGAACACGGTGCCGTCCGGCGTGGAAACGACAAGATGAAATGTTTTCATCCCTGCACCTGCTTTGCTTTTTCCACCGCTTCATCAATGGTTCCGACAAACAAAAATGCGGATTCGGGCAAATCATCGTGCTTGCCGTCGATGATCTCGGCAAAGCCGCGAATCGTTTCGCTAAGCGGCACATAAACGCCGGGGAAGCCATTGAACTTCTCGGTAACATGCAGCGGCTGCGATAGAAAACGCTGAATTTTTCTTGCGCGCTGCACCAGGAGCTTATCCTCATCGGAAAGCTCATCCATACCCATGATTGCGATGATATCCATCAGCTCGGCATAGCGCTGCAGAATGCGCTGCACTTCCTTAGCAACGCGATAATGCTCCTGCCCCAACACCTGCGGGGAGAGGATGCGGCTTGTGGATTCCAGCGGATCCACCGCGGGATAAATGCCCTGCGATGCAATGCTGCGGGAAAGCACGGTGGTTGCGTCCAGGTGTGCAAAGGTGGTTGCGGGGGCAGGGTCGGTCAGGTCGTCCGCAGGGACATACACTGCCTGCACGGAGGTAATAGAGCCGCGGCGCGTGGAAGTAATTCTCTCCTGCAGAGCGCCCATTTCCGTGGCAAGGGTCGGCTGATAGCCGACGGCGGAGGGCATACGCCCCAGCAGCGCGGAAACCTCGGAGCCAGCCTGCGTAAAGCGGAAAATATTATCAATGAACAAAAGCACATCCTGCTGTTTTTCATCGCGGAAATATTCCGCCATGGTAAGGCCGGAGAGCGCAACGCGCATCCTGGCTCCGGGCGGCTCATTCATCTGCCCGTAGACCAATGCGGTTTTGGAGAGCACGCCGGACTGCTTCATTTCGTTATATAAATCATTGCCCTCACGGGTTCTTTCCCCAACGCCCGTGAACACGGAAAGCCCGCCGTGGCGCGTTGCAATGTTATTGATCAGCTCCATAATCACGACGGTTTTTCCAACCCCGGCACCGCCGAACAAGCCGATTTTACCGCCCTTGGAATACGGGCAGATCAAATCGATGACCTTGATTCCGGTTTCCAGAATTTCGGTTGAGGTGGAAAGCTCATCATATGCGGGCGCCTGGCGATGAATCTCCCTGCGCTGCTCCGTTTTGACGGCGGGACCGTTATCCACCGTGTCGCCGAGCACATTAAAAATTCTGCCGAGCGTTTCTTCCCCGACGGGGACCTCAATGGGATGACCGGTGTCCGTCACGGTCACGCCGCGCTGCAAACCGTCCGTGGATGCCATGGCGATGCAGCGCGCCACATTATCCCCGACATGCTGCGCGACCTCGACCGTCAGCACCCGATCTCCGATCGGGACGGTCAGCGCGTTATAAATTGCGGGAAGTGCGCCGTCTGCAAAGCGCACATCCACAACAGGCCCCATGACCTGATAGACAATTCCCGTATTGTTTGCCATATAGACAACTTCTCCTTTCTCAAAAGGCTTTTCGGCTCTCAGCTGCCGCTGCCCGCAACGATTTCCGTAATTTCCTGCGTAATGGTGCTCTGCCGCGCGCGGTTATACGAAAGCGTCAGCGTATCGATCATCTGCGCCGCATTTTTCCCTGCGCTGTCCATCGCCATACGCCTTGCAGCAACCTCGGAGGCAAAGCTCTCCCGCACGGCGGAGGCAATTTTCCCCGCAACATACGAAGGAACAGCCTGCGCCAAAACCGTTTCGGGGTTTGGCTCGAAAATCGTTCCCGCACCCGCCGTTTTTTCTTCGCGGGAAAGCGGCAAAAGATATTCAAGCCGCGGCGTTTGCGTCATCATGGAAACATATTCCGTATAGACAATACCAAGGCGGTCAAACTCTCCGTCGAGAAATGCCCTGCACAGTTTTTCGGCAAGGGCTGCCGCGTCCGCCCCCGAAAAATGCTCGGAGGAAACAAAGGGCTCGCCGCAGCGGTCACATGCGCGCTTACCGATCGGAATCAGCTTTGCCCCGGGATAATCGCGCAAAAAGCGAAAGACATTGGCATTATAGCCGCCCGCCATACCGCGGTCGCCTGCAATTACGATCAGGCGAAGGCGGTCACCGCGAAGCTGCATATACGGGCTGCGGCGACATTCCTCGGAAGCGCTGAGCGCCCTGACAAGCCCCTCAAGCGCCGCGGAATACTCCCTGCCCCGCAGCATTGCGGTATTGGCACGACGAATCTTGGAGGAGGCGACAAGGCCCATGGCAGTTGTCAGATGCTGTGTAGAGGTGACGCTTTTGATGCGGCGGCGCAGCTTTTTTGTATCTGCCCCCATCGCTTACACTTCCTTTGCATCTTTTCTGCGGGAAAGCAGGGTGGAAAGCGCTGCCGAAAGCTCTGCTTCCTCCTGCGCGGAAAATGCGCCGTCATTGAGTCGTTGCAAAAGAGCAGAATGCTCCGTGTGCATATATTCATAAAGCTCCTGCTCAAACGCGCGTACCTCGGCGGTGGGAACGGTGTCAAGATAGCCGTTGGTCACGGCATAGATAATGCTCACCTGGCAGCCGACATCTACCGGAGAATTGCGATCCTGCTTGAGCACCTCGACGATCCGCTCGCCCAGCGCCAGGCGCTTCTTCGTATCGGCATCCAAATCGCTGCCGAACTGCGCGAATGCCTGCAGCTCACGATATTGCGAATAAAGCAATTTCAGCGGGCCGGAGACCTTCTTCATCGATTTTTTCTGTGCGGACCCGCCCACGCGCGACACGGAAATGCCCGGGTTGATCGCCGGTACAATGCCCGCATGGAACAGCTCTGTTTCCAGGAAAATCTGCCCGTCGGTAATAGAGATTACATTGGTGGGAATATACGCGCTGACATCGCCAGCCTGCGTCTCAATGATCGGCAGCGCGGTGATGGAGCCCCCGCCGTATTCTGGCGCAACGCATGCGGCGCGCTCAAGCAAGCGGGAATGCAGATAAAAAACATCGCCGGGGTATGCCTCGCGTCCGGG
>ERZ1026844.2094-NODE-2094-length-11052-cov-3.455033_pt1 | contig 11052 bp, 10 predicted proteins | sample MGYA00380152_ERZ1026844 | MGnify/ENA primary metagenome ERZ1026844 (study PRJEB33269, sample SAMEA4719788) | human gut metagenome | biome: human-associated habitat; feature: organic feature; material: feces | place: Cameroon | collected 2013-10 ... | reverse complement strand
CTATCCTCTTCGTCGGCAGCGTCAGATGTGTATAAGAGACAGGGGTTGCTATACGCAATATCTCCTTCAGCGGAGCCACAATCTCTGCATCGGTAACATCCCGCGTGCCTATAACCACCTCCGCAAACTCCACCCCCTGCGAGGTTTCCACAATAACACCGGAGCCCTCCTTTATTACATAGCGGCCCGGATCAAAATAGTACACCTTGCCGTTGCCGCGGAAGCGTACTCCGATTATCTTTGCCATACGGTTTCTCCTATTATAAAGTCGCGGGCCAGCTTATCGCATATAAGCCCGTAATTGATATTTCCTTTAAGCCTTGTAAGCGCCTGATTTATTGCGCGTATACGCATAAGCGTCCTCACATCCGAAGGATTTTCCTCCAGCTTGAGCGCCAGCAGGCTCTCCGAAGCACGCAGCATCTCCTCGGCATTATCCTTTGCTTGGTTAAGCACAAACCACACCTTGTAAAAGCTGCCGGAATCCGCAGCCGCAAGCAAGCTGTGCGCTTTCTCCGCACCGGGCGCCTCACCGCAAGCGGCAGCAATCGCCGCCCCGATGCACCCGCCGCTGGCTGCGGCGGCCCTATCCGCCGTCTGCGCGTCCGTCCCGCGCCGCACAAGCTGTGCCGCAACAGCCTCCCGGCTTCGTTCTCCAATGCGTATTATACGGCAGCGCGACCTTACCGTGGAAAGCAGCTGCTCGGGATATGCGCTTATAAGTATAAAAACTGCGCTGCCCTCAGGCTCCTCCAGCGTTTTAAGCAGACAGTTCTGCGCCGCCTGCGTCATCTTATGGGCATCGTTTATTATAAATACCCGGCGTCCTCCCTCGTACGAGGTTTCCTGCGCATGCTCGCAAAGCGTGCGTATATCATCGGCCGCTATGCTTTTTTTTGAGGAGGAAAATATATGCACATCCGGATGCTTATCCTCCGTTACCCTGCGGCATATGCCGCATTCAAGGCAGGGCGGAGCCTCGCTTGCGCACAAAAGAGCAGCTGCAATCAGATGCGCAAAGGTGCGCTTGCCGGTACCGGGCTGACCCGTTATAAGATAAGCGTGCACTCCCCTCCCCCTTGCGGCAGAGGCTTTAAGACGCGCAAATTCACTGCCCGAAAGCAGCAACGAAATATCTTCCATGAATCAGAACTTTGAAAAGCGGCAAACTTCCATAACGAACACCGTCGCGCCGCCCACCATAATTTCAATGCTGCCGGGCAGAGAGCCGCTTGCCATAGAACCCGGCTCCAGCGCGGTAAGCCCGGAGCTTACCGTCTGTCTGCGGCTTTTGCACACCCGCTCAATAACGGCCAGCGCACTGTCCAGCTTTTCATCCTGCACGCCGGTCAGCAGCGTCGTATTTCCCGAACGCAGAAAGCCGCCCGTGGTGGCAAGCTTGGTCACGCCGTATCCTTCCTTCATAAGGGCGCTTATAAGCCGCCCGGAATCCTCATCCTGTACAATGGCTATTATCAGCTTCATTTTGTTCCTGCTTTCCCGCCGCAGCGCCAAATTTCTCTGCGCGCGTTTTTTATAATTTATAACCGCCGCACATTTTGCAGCAGTTTGCTTTATCGCTTCTCATTTTATTATACCCTAAAAACCGTTAAAGGGCAATAGTCATTTTTCCGCGGAATATGAATTTTCCGCAGCTGCTTATAACGCCTTGGAGACCGAAATCCCTTTCTTATTCAAAAAAGCCGCGCAGCGGGGATCTGCGCGGCCGAGCCCCAAAGGCTCATAACGGAGGTAATGTATAAGCTGATTCATAAAATATATATCATTTTTTATGAGATCCTCTGCGGGATTTTTTATGCGGCTTCCGTACAAGCAGCGCAATTGCTCCCGCAGCCGCAAGCAGCATTGCCGCGGCGGCATACAGCACCACGCGCCCGTCGCTTTCCGTCCCGTCATTATCCTGCTTACCAGTTCCGGATGCCTCGGGCGTCGGGTACGCCGTTTCCGTCGGCGCCGCCGCAGACGGGGCTGCGGTAGGCGTTGCGGTCGGAGTCGCAGTGATTGTAGCGGTCGGTGTTGCAATAGGCGTTACAGTAGGAGTGGCAGCCGGGGTTACCGTCGGTGTCTCCGATGTCCCCGGTTTATCTCTGCCCGGCCTTGGCGGCAGCTCCACGCTCCAGGTTATGCTCTCAGCGGTAAGAGAGCTGTCATAATTCTCGTCTATTCCCGAAAAAAAGCCCTTATTGTCATAGCCCACGGTGCTGTATCTAAGCCCGAACAGGCTGTTATCCCACTTTTCCCCGCTTATTGCAAGCCGAAACCGCTTATCCTGGTTCTTTCTTTGAGAAACATGCGCAAGATAGCCGTGCATGGCCACCTCTGCGGCATTTTTGTTTTCAAAGGCCGCGAGCGGCTTTGCATAATTAAGCCGTATCTGATTCTTTCCGTACAGGTGTATATACAGCTTCTTTACGCTCCATACGCCGTATTGTTCCGCACTTTCCGGGTATCTGCTCGGGTCGGCCGCCGCAAGCACGGCTTCATCAACCAGACTTGCCGTAAACCTGTGAGCGCCGTGTCCGTATTCCCCGTTAAAGTCATGCGTCACCACTATCTGCGGCCTGCGCCTCCTTATAAGCTCCACGAACCGGCCCAGTATATATTCCTTTCCGCCCCATTTCTGCTCCAGCACGGACGGCTTCTCGTACAGATCCCTGAAGCCGAGGAAATCCGGATAGTTTCTTACGCCCACTCTCCACAGCCCCTCCAGTGCTTCATCCATGCGCACCCGACTTTTCCCGACAGTGTAGGCAACCGTAACCGTTTTTCCGCTGTCAATAAACAAAGGGATCAACCCGCCCATAAATATCTCTTCATCGTCCTGATGCGTACTTATAAGCAATATATCGGTGCTTTGCGGCGCGTCCTTCCACTCGTGCGTCGGCTCCGCATAAAAATCGGCGCGGCAAAGAGCGTTCTGGCATAAAAACTCAATATGCACCTTCTTTGCGCGCTCCGGCATGGTCAGGCAGTATTCCGGCTTGTCCCCGCTGTGGTTTCTTTCGGTAAGCTTCTCTCCGTTTGAGTCAAAAGTGGTAACCCTTGCGCTGAAGCCGGGAAGACGAAAGCGCAGCAGCATATACCGCTTGCCCTGCGGAATTTCCGTTTGAAAGCTGTCGCCGCTTCCGAACTTCCAATATGTGCTTATTTTTTTGTCATATATATTTGATAAATTATTGTTCTTCGGATGCGCAAGCGCCTCCAACGGCGCAAAGGTGCACATAATCAGCATGCACCCAAGACTCATAATAAAAAATGACAGTATCCGTTTCATAAATATATTCCCCCTGCAATATATTACCGTGTTTTTCTCTTTTAATGTACTCCCGTTTTTTCCGCATCTTCCTTTGCTGCTCTGCCGCCCGCCCGTACCCGTTTCTGTATTCCCCATGCCGTAAAGCCGGTAATAAGCCCCGTGGGAATTGCCGCAAGCAGCAATGCCGGCAGATAGTAAAACACCGCTGCGGAGCCTGTTATAACGGCGCACACCGCCACCTGAGCCGTATTATGCGCCGCCGCGCCACCAACCGATATACCCGGCGCGCCGAATACCCCCGTCCGCTTTAGTATATAGGATACCGCAAAGGAGAACACCGCCCCGGCAAAAGACATCGCAAACCCGCTCAGATTGCCGAAAAGCAGACCGCTTAAAACCACGCGCGCCAGCGATACGGCCAAAGCATAACCCGCAGGTCGGCACAGCAGCAGCGTAAGCACCGCGGCATTGGCAAACCCCAGCTTTATCCCCGGCAGCGGAATCGGAAGCGGAAACAGCGATTCAATATACGAAAGCACCATTGCGCACGACAGAAAAACCGCGCATTCGCATAACGCACGCAGGCGCGCGCTATATTCCTTTCTCATCGGCTTACCCCGTCCGGCCCGTCCCCGGTTATTGTTATGCTCAGCCTGTGCGGAAGACACACTATGCTGCTGCCCGCATTTTCAATTTTTCCGCAGCGCACGCAGTCCCCGCCGCAGTCCGCCTCCGTTATTCTTACGGCGCCCGAGCTTATCTCCAGCGTATTGCTGCCCTCAGGAAAGGAAAGCACCAAGGTTATATCCTCATTCAGGGGCAAAACTCGCACTGTTTCCCCCGCATGTGTCACTACAACGCTTTTTTTCTGCGCACTGTTTCCCACGCAATAGAATAAAATCAGCCCCAGTGCACACAAAGCCACGGCGGCAATTATTAAAATATCAGCCTTTTTCATTCTTTTCCTCCGCCGTCATGCAGCACCGAACGCCCTTTCCGTTCTTTTTTTAATTATAGCACCGAAAACAAAGATTTTCAAGCCGCATCTTGCTGCCGTTTGTAAGAATTTTGTCTGTTTCTGTCCTTTTACGCACCAAACCCCGCATTTATCCGCACCTTTACTGTCCGTAACTCCTTGCAAAAAACAAAAAAAGCCTGTAAAATAGGCCTTGAATAATTAATTTACGGGGTGTTTCCCAATGAAAACGCATCGTTTTTCGCCCATTATTTCGCTTGTGCTTGCATGTGCTTTGATATTTATGCTGCCCCTTTCCTCCGGCTGTGCCCCAAAGCAGCTTTCACGCACCGAATACCTTATGGATACCGTTGTAAGCGTAAAGCTGTTTGATTTTTCCGATACGGCCGTGCTGGATGAAATGTTTTCCATGGTACGGCAGCTGGAGCGGGATTTCTCCTGCCGCGCAGACGGCGAGCTATCCAGGCTCAATGCCGCCGGATGCGGCAGCATAAGCCCGGAGCTTGAGCAGCTGTTAAGCACCGCTCTTGAGGTATGCCGCCTTTCACGGGGCGCCTTTGATATAACCGTGCGCCCCTATACCGAGCTTTGGGATTTTTCCGCCGGCACGGTGCCCGATAAGGCAGCGCTTGAAGCAGCCGCCCAAAGCGTGGACTACCGCCGCATAACCCTTACAAGCGGCTATGCTGACCTGGGCGGCACCCGGCTGGACTTGGGCGGCTGCGCCAAGGGCTATATATGCGCCCGCGCAGCGGACCTTCTTCGCCAAAGGGGTGTAAAAAGCGCAATACTTGATTTCGGCGGCAACATTTACTGCATCGGCAGCAAGGGCGGCCGCCCCTTCTCCGTTGCCGTTGCAGACCCTCAGGGCGGAGTGCTGAGCGAATATCTCAGCCTTGAGGACGCCTGCGCCGTAACCTCGGGCATATATCAGCGCCGTTTTGAAAAGGATGGCGTAACCTACCATCACATACTCAATCCCGCCACCGGAATGCCGGAAAATAACCTCCTTGCCTCTGCAACGGTAATATGCGATGATCCCTGCCTTGCCGATTGCCTCAGCACCGCCGTTATGGTCGCCGGCAGCAGCGATTTTTTATCCGCATACAATAAAAATATCCGCATATTGGCAGTGTACAGAAGCGGTGAGGTAAAATGGCTGTAAATAACTGCAAAACCCGCTGCATATTCCTTCAGCAGCCCCCCGCACCTTATATTTACAGTAATTCTATCCTGTACGGCGTCCCGGTATCGCGGCAGCGCTGTATAACATTGCGCGATCCCGGGCTTGTCCCGTCCCAAAAGATCAGCACATAATCGGCAAGCTCCACGATCTCGGAATTGCGCCGTATAGGCGCCGAATGTCCGTATCGGGGATAATCCGGCAGTATCTCTATAAGCCGCACTCCCCTTGTATGCGCATACAGCGCAGCGCACCTGTCAATTCCCCGCGCGCCGCCCGATACTATGCAGTCCGTATTGTCGGGCAGATAGTTTGCCAGTTCCATCGGCGATATTGTCCTGTTTCTTGACCCCACCACCGCTACCTTCATATAACTCACCCCGTCGCTTCCGATATTCCGTACTCCGATACCGTATTTTTACGCCCTGTCCGCAGATCACGGCAGCGTTCCGTTCATCACCCGCGATTATACCATAAAATGGTATTTTATGCCATGACTGTTTTTGCCCTATATTAAAATATTGCGTCGATTTTCCCTCATGCCGTCCCGCACGGGAGCATTTTCGGCTCTTGTCATATATACGCCGTCTCTAAGGTTAATATAGTGAACAAAAAAGCTCTTATATCCCGAAAAACAGTTAGTTTTGTGTATTCCCGTTCCCCGCCCGCAGTGATAAAATGCCCGCAGAGCCGTTAAGCTCTTATACTCCGCCGCTCTTTTGCGCCCGGATAACACGGAGAAGAAACATGAGAATAGATCAGATAGATAAAAACCTTGCAAACAAAGGCCTGCGCCATGACGATTATATCTGGCACACTGTGCAGGAGCTTACCCTTTGCGGCTGTCTTGACCCCGAGCGCCCCATGCACCGCTTCGACCGCAAGCTTGCCGCCTCACTGGGGGAGCGATGCGCTTGGCTCAGCGGCTGCACCGCCGGAGTGCGGGTGCGCTTTTATACCGATTCCCCCTATATTGCAATAAGCGCGCGCCTTACGCAAAGCGCAGGCGAAGCGCTGCTTGCGGATATGACCCCTGTCAACGCAAGCGGCTTTGACCTGTATCAGCAGGAAAACGGCGCCCTTGCCCTTGTCGGCGTTTTCCGTCCCGACGGCATAAGCGACACCGTTTGCTGCGATCTTGAATGTTACTCCGACCGCTATCGCCTTATAGAAATAAATTTTCCTCTCTTTAACGGCGTGGATGTGTTTGCCCTCGGTCTTAAAGCGGGCAGCAGGCTGGATAAAGACACGGCCCGGCGCCGCCGTTTTCTGCTTTACGGCTCCTCCATCACGCAGGGCGGCTGCTCCAGCCGTCCGGGAAACAGCTACGGTGCGCTGCTTTCACGGCTTACGGACACGGACTATATAAATGTGGGCCTAAGCGGCAACTGCCTCGGCCAGCCCGAAATGGCGCGCTACCTTGCCTCGGTGGATACCGACCTCTTCATATTGGATTTTGATCATAACGCCCCCGGCGCCGATTATCTTGAATCGGTTTATCCCGCCTTTTTCCGCAAATACCGCGAAAAACGCCCGGACACCCCGATTATAATGCTTTCCATGCCGCTTTTCAACAGCGATTGGCTGCGCGCATCGGGGCTTTGGGAAGAAAGGCGCACTGATATAATCCGCAATACCTACCTTGAAGCGCTGGCGCACGGGGATAAAAATGTATATTTTATAGACGGTGCCTCTCTGATTCCGCGCGAGCTTGCCGATCTCTGCACGCACGATCAGGTGCATTGCAACGATATGGGCTTTTATTACTTTGCCGCCGCCCTTAAGCCCGTAACGGAGGCAGCCCTTAACAAAAAGAAATAAGCCCCATACCCCCGCCTTTGTTAATCGTCAAACCGATGAATGGGTACGGCATATGCTGCCCGTCCGTCGGTTTTTTGTTATAATCCGGCCGCATTCGGGAAAACAATTTTTCCGTTCTTTGGTTTTTTATACTGCCTGTCAGGCATATGAACAAAACTTTTTCTTCTTAAAATTCATAAAACGGCAACTTCCCCTTCCGAAAATCCGTTGACAACCGCCGCCCGCCTCGTTATAATAATAGATGTTCTAATATTAGAGTTTCTATCATTGGAGGGTGCATATGGATAACTTCACGGCGTCCAAGATGTTCAACAGCGCAAACCGGTTTATTGAAGCGTATCATGCCGTGCTGCAGCCGCTCTGCAAGGATACGGGGCTGCCGCCTATGGCGGTTGATATTCTTATGTTTTTTGCAAACAATCCACACAGCAATACAGCGGGAGATATCTGCCGTTGCAGAGGTCTTAAAACCGGCATCGTGTCCGTTCATGTTGAACGGCTTGTAAATGAAGGGCTGCTCCTGCGGCAGGCTGTTCCAGGCGATCGGCGAAAAACGCGGCTTGTCTGCACGGAGGCGGCGGGCGGCATCATTGAAAAAGGACGCAAGCTGCAAAAGAGCTTTGCGCAGCAGCTGCTTGCCGGGATGTCAAATGAGGAAATTGGAATATTTCATCACTGCCTGACGGTTTTGGGCAGCAATATTGATGAGATTCGCAAAAACGGACTTTCAACAAAAGAATAGGAGATAACCATGTTTAAGCTGCTTAAAAATATGCGCCCGAAAGAAAAGCTGATGGCGCTTATCTGTTTGGTGTTCGTTGTGATACAGGTTTATTTTGACCTTCGCCTGCCGGATTACATGACCGAGCTTACAACGCTCATCAAAACCTCCGGCACAACAGCGGATATTGTAAATGTAGGGCTTAAAATGCTCGGCTGCACGATGGTAAGCGCAGTGCTTGCCATTGCCTGCGGTTTTCTTGCCGCAAAAACAGCTTCCGGCTTCAGCTTTACCGTGCGGGCTAAGCTGTTTGGCCATGTAATGGATATCGGCAGTGCGGAAATGCAGGATTTTTCCGTTCCCAGTCTTATCACCCGTACTACCAATGACATTACACAGATTCAAATGATCGTTGCAATGGGTCTGCAAATGATGATCAAGGCCCCGATTATGGCGGTTTGGGCTGTCATTAAAATTCTCGGCAAAAGCTGGGAGCTCTCCGCCGTTACCGCCGCCTTTGTTGTGGTGCTCTTGGTTACAATATTGCTTATCATGAGCTCCTGCATTCCGCGCTTCCGCCTTGTGCAGAAAATGACGGATAAAATAAACCGCGTTGCCCGCGAAAACCTGACCGGCATCAATGTGGTACACGCCTTCAACGCCGAGGATTTTCAAAATAAAAAGTTCGACGGTCCGAGCCGCGGCATGATGGAGCTGCAAATGAAGAACCAAAAGCTGTTCGCGCTTATGCAGCCGGCACTGACCCTCGGCATGAACGGTCTTGCCTTGGCTATCTATTGGGTCGGCGCGGCTCTTGTAAGCAATATTGCGCTCACCGATATGAGCGCGCGGCTTACGATGTTCAGCGAGGTGCTGGTATTCAGCACCTATGCCACCTATGTTGTGATGTCGTTTATGATGCTGGCGATGATCTTTATGCTGCTGCCGCAGGCACAGGTATCTGCGGAGCGTATAAACGAAGTGCTGGATCGGGATGTGTCCGTTCGGGAAGGCAGCGTTCAAAACGGCAAGGAAACCGGCACGGTGGAATTCCGGAAAGTTTCCTTCCGTTATCCTCACGCCTCGGAGGATGAGCTGACAAATATTGATTTCAAGGTAAACAAAGGCGAAACCCTGGCTGTCATCGGCGCGACCGGCAGCGGCAAGACAACGCTTGTCAGCCTTATCCCGCGCTTTTATGACGCAACAAGCGGCGAAGTGCTGGTGGACGGCGTAAATGTAAAGAACTATACCTTTGACGCACTGTATGATAAGCTGGGCTATGTCACACAAAAAGCGGTTCTGTTCTCCGGCACCATACGGGATAATGTACTTTTCGGTGAAAGCGCCGATGATGCGGACGCAGCAAGGCTGAACAGCTCAATCGAGCTTTCGCAGGCAAAGGAATTCGTCGACAAATTGCCGGAGGGAACGGAATACGAAATTGCACAGCTGGGACGCAATGTGTCCGGCGGTCAGAAGCAGCGCCTTTCCATCGCCCGTGCTTTGGCGCGAAAGCCGGAGATTCTGATTTTTGACGATTCGTTCTCGGCGCTTGACTATCGAACCGATGCAAGGCTGCGCGATGGCCTGAACGAGCAGCTTAACGGCACTACAAAGATAATCGTCGCCCAGCGCATCAGCACCATCCGCCACGCAGACAAAATTATCGTTCTTGACCGCGGCGAAATAGCGGGAATGGGAACGCACGAGGAACTGATGCACAGCTGTGAGGTTTATCGCGAAATTGCCGCATCGCAGCTAAGCGCCTCAGAGCTTGCATAAGGAGGGATGAAAAATGAAGAAAAAAGACAATAAAAAGGGCATTCGTTCCGCTGTTCAGAGATTATCCGGCTATTTGTGCTCCGGCATGGGAATTATTATTCTTGCCCTCGTCCTTGCCGCCCTCAGCGCCGTTATGACTATTATCGGCCCCGATAAGATCGGCAGGATTGCCACGCTGATGTCGGATGGGCTTACCGGCAGCATTGACCTTGCGGCCATAGCCAAAATCGGCATTTCTCTTGTCGTCATCTATATACTAAGCGCGCTTTTCAGCTTTATTCAGCACTACACCATGTCTGTCATCACCCTGAAAATGTCCTACCGTATGCGCGGGGAGCTGTCCGAAAAAATAAATAAGGTGCCGCAGAAATACTTCAACACCGCCTCTCAGGGTGATATTCTGAGCCGCATCACAAACGATGTGTCCACCCTGCAGCAGGGGCTCACCAACAGTATGCCCACAATCATCAGCGCCGCAACGCAGTTTGTCGGCTGTCTTATCATGATGTTCGTCACCCAGTGGTGTCTTGCCCTAATTTCCGTCGGTGTAACTGTTATCGGTATGTTTCTGACAGTGCTTATCATGTCCAAATCGCAGCGCTTTTTCTCCGCACGGCAAAAGAGCCTCGGCGAGCTGAACGGCTATGTGGAAGAAATGTATTCCGGTCACGATGTCGTGCGGATAAGCCGCGCTGAGCGCAAGGTCAGCACAAAGTTTGACGCACTCAACGCCGCAGTCTACGATGCAAACTGGAAGTCGCAGTTTCTCTCCGGCATCATGCAGCCGCTTATGAACATTATCGGCAACATCGCCTATGTCGCCGTCTGCGTTTTCGGTTCCATCCTTGCCATGAGCGGTACCATTGAGTTCGGCGTGATAGTATCCTTCATCCTCTATGTCCGTCTGTTTACCTCACCGCTGACGCAGATAGCCCAAGGCATGACCAATATGCAAACCGCATCCGCCTCCGCGCACCGCATTTTTGACTTTCTTGAAAGTGAAGAAATGCCCGATGAAAGCGAGAAAACGACCGCCCTTACCGATGTTCGCGGCACGGTCTGCTTTGAGCATGTCCGCTTCAGCTACCCGGATACTCCGGATAAGATTATCATTAAGGATTTCTCCGCCGAGGTGCATCCCGGTCAAAAGGTTGCTGTCGTCGGCCCGACCGGCGCCGGAAAAACAACGATGGTCAACCTGCTGATGCGCTTCTTTGAAATAAACAGCGGCGTCATTAAGATTGACGGCGTTCCGATCTCCGAAATGAGTCGGGAAAATGTGCATAAGC
>ERZ1026844.2092-NODE-2092-length-11061-cov-3.378703_pt1 | contig 11061 bp, 7 predicted proteins | sample MGYA00380152_ERZ1026844 | MGnify/ENA primary metagenome ERZ1026844 (study PRJEB33269, sample SAMEA4719788) | human gut metagenome | biome: human-associated habitat; feature: organic feature; material: feces | place: Cameroon | collected 2013-10 ... | reverse complement strand
CGCACACAAGACCTGCGGCCTCCGCGGTTTTTGCCGGGGCTGCGGCCTTCTGCGGGCTTGCGGGCGGGCTTGCGGTGTCCGCTCCGGGCTCTGCCTCGGTTGCCGAAGGCTTCTTTATTGCCCTTGGGGTTTTTGCCGCGCTTACTCTTCTTGCGCTGCCCGTGGTGCGCATGTTTTTCAATTATCACCTTTGCCGTCTTTTCGGCGGGGACAGATACATAGTGCTTTCCCGGCGCGGCGTGCTTTCGGCAGGACGCATGATAAGCCTTAGCGCGGGCAGAAGAACGCTTTACAACGCAGAGCTTAAACGAAGCTGCGGCTGCGACTGCCTGCGGCTCAACTGTCATGTCAGCAGGGGCTACGGCGAATGTGTGCGCTCGGAGGATATTCCGCTGCCCCCGAACACCCCGGAGGAATTTGCAAACCGGCTTTTGGAGATATACAATTCCCCCTCTCTTTCCGATCACGAAGAGCGCTTCGGCAGAGAAAAGCGGCAGGAAGCCGCAAAGCCGAAAGAGTGATGATCGGCATAAAATACCAACATTCTGGCGCCGGGTGCGCCGCGGAGAAATAATACAATGCTTTACTGTTCCATTGCCAGCGGTTCAAAGGGCAACTGTCATTTTATACTGGGAGAGCATACTGCAATACTTGTAGATGCGGGAACCACCGCCAAGAATATTGCGCAAAGGCTTGCCGAAATAGGGGTGGATCTCTGCCATATAACCGCAATACTGCTTACCCATGAGCATATAGACCATATTTCCGCCCTTGAGGTGCTGCTTAAGCGCACGGAGGCGTGCATATACTGTAACCAAGCCACTATGGAGGCGGTGCTAAGGCGCTTTCCCAAGGCGGACCGCTCCCGCTTTACGCTTTTTTGCACGGGGGGCAGCTTTTATATCAACGAGCTGAGCATAACCGCCTTTGCCACCCCGCACGACGCTGCGGAATCCGTGGGGTACAGCATAAGCTGCGGGCTGTGCCGGGTGTGCATAGCCACCGATATAGGGCATATGACGGCGCAGCTGCTTTCCTGTCTTGAGGGGGCGCAGCTTGTGTGTCTTGAGAGCAATCACGACGAGCAGATGCTGGCGCAGGGGCCGTATCCCTTTACGCTCAAGCGCAGGATAATGGGAAGCCGCGGTCACTTAAGCAACAGGGACTGCGCGCAGGCGCTTAAGCATCTGGCGGATAAGGGGCTGTGTCAGGCGGTGCTTTGCCACCTTTCCCAGCAGAACAATACCGCGCAGCTTGCCCTTGATACCGTAAAGGAAGTGCTTGCGTGCGCGGGGGCGGATATTCCGGTGGAGGTGGCGCTTCAGGACAGCAGAAGCCGCCTTTACAGCATTGTCCCCGTGCGCGTGTTCGGGCAATGCGACGGATCGGAAAAGGAAAGAACGGCTTTCGAGGGCAGGATGCGGCAGCAGAAAATCCGAGCCGTAAAACAGTTCTGATTTAAGGCCGTCCGATACGGCGGCAACACAGCAAAAGGGATCGCGGGATCCGGAAAGGAAACGGAAAAATGGATTATAAAAGGGAGTATGAGCGTTGGGTTGAAAATGTGACCCCGCAGCAGAAGCAGGAGCTGCTTTCCTTGAGCGAGCAGGAGAAAAAAGAGCGCTTTTATACCGATCTTGAGTTCGGCACGGCCGGTATGCGCGGGATACTGCGTCTTGGCAGCAACGGAATGAACGAATATACCGTGGGCAGAGCCACTCTGGGGCTTGCGGGATATGTATGCGCCTGCAAAAAGCAGCGGGAGGGAGTGGCCATAAGCTATGATTCCCGTCACAGAAGCCGGGAGTTTGCCTGCCTTGCCGCACAGATACTGGCATATCACGGTGTGCACAGCTATCTTTGCAGCGAGCTGCGGCCCGTACCGCTGCTTTCCTTTGCGGTGCGGCATTATCATGCCTTTGCCGGAATAATGATAACGGCAAGCCACAATCCCAAGGAGTATAACGGCTATAAGGTTTACGGTCAGGACGGAGCGCAGCTTTCCCTTGAACCGGCGGCGGATATGCTTTCGCGCATAGAAAAGGAAAGCTATTTCGGCATAAAGAGCATGGATTTTGATACTGCCGTGAGCCGGGGGCTGATACAGCTTGTGGGGGAGGATCTGGACGATGCGTATTTTGAGGCGGTGCTGCCCCTTATAGACAAAAAAACCATCGCCGCCTGCCGGGATATAAAAATCGTATACACCCCCATCCACGGCTCGGGCTGCAAGCCGGTGTGCCGCGCCTTTAAGGAGCTTGGGCTTACCGGCGTGCAACTGCTTGAGGCGCAGGCGCAGCCCGACGGCGATTTTTCCACCGTAAAAAGCCCGAACCCGGAAAATATCGAGGCGCTGTCCATGGCCATTGACTACGCCAAAAAAACGGGAGCCCGGCTTGTTGTGGGCACCGATCCGGACTGCGACCGTGTGGGCGTGGCGGTGCGCGACAAAAACGGCGATTATGTTCCCCTTACCGGGAACCAGCTGGGCTGCGTGCTGCTGGACGGGCTGTTAAAGGCAAAAAAAGAAGCGGGTACTCTGCCGAAAAACGGGGTATTCATAAAAACCATAGTTACAAGCGAGCTTGCCCGCGCCGTTGCGCAGAGCTACGGCGTGGAAACCGTGGAGGTGCTTACCGGCTTTAAGTTTATAGGCGAAAAGATCAAGGAGTATGAGCAGACGGGCGAGCATACCTATCTGTTCGGCTTTGAGGAAAGCTACGGCTATCTTGTGGGCACGCATGCGCGGGATAAGGACGGCGTGGTCACCTGCATGCTGCTTGCACAGACCGCCTGCGGGCTGGCGGCTCAGGGAAAGACCCTTTTGGACGGGCTGGAGGATATATATGCCCGTCTGGGCTATTGGAAGGAAAAAACGATTTCCTTTACCCTTTCGGGCATGGAGGGAATCGCCCGCATAAAGGACACCATGACAAGGCTTTGCTCAGAGCGCATCGAAAGCTTCGGAAGCCGCAGAGTAAAGGCGGTGCGCAACTACAATACCGGCGTGCGCACGGATCTTTGCAATAACAGCGAAAGTCTGCTTGATCTGCCCAAAAGCAATGTGCTTTATTACGAGCTGGAGGGCGGCTGGGCCTGCGTGCGGCCTTCCGGCACCGAGCCCAAGCTAAAGGTTTATCTTGCGGTAAAGGAACAGAATGCCGCAGAGGCGCAAAGAGCGCTTGAGGAGCTGGAAAAAAGCGTGCGCGCGGTTGTAGGGCTTTAATAACCGCCTTGCGCTCTGTTCCGGCGGGCATCGGATTTCATGCATATGCCCTATTTGCGTTATTGGTTATTATCAGAAGAGTATAATAAAAAAGCAGAGTGTGCGGCACCCTGCTTTTTTATTTTGCGGCGGTTCCGACTGTGCTTTTTACGAAAAACCGGCACTTGGCAAAGCGATGCTTTTTTGCGCGCGGCGGGCGCCGTGGCTGCGCCCCCGGCGCCCCCGCCCGGCCTGCGGCCGTGCCGGCATACGCCGTCGCCGCGCCTTTCGCCCGCAGCCCTTTCGCACAAGCCAAGCCCTGTCGCGCCGCCGCTTTTTACGCCGCGGCCGGCCCCTCGGCTGCGCCTGCGGGCCCTCTGCCGGCCTTGCGGCCGCCCCAAGCCCCCGTTTTCGGGCGCTTTGGCCGCGGCTGCTACTGTTCCGGCGCTATTTCTCAATAGCCGCTTTTTTTCGGTTCGCGGCAATTATTTCGGAATAATCGTCGAATTTATCCTCACGGTCGTATGTGTACAAACCGTTTACCTCCTGCTCTACATCATAAAGCTGAGTGTAGCAGAAGCCCATGATATTCGGCGCCTCCAGCAGCGCGGAAACAAGCCCCTTGTAGCGGGCAAAGAATTCCTCCTGTGTCTTGGGTGCATTGCCGTAGCCCCAGGCGTTGTCCGCAGCTTCCGCGCGCCTGCTTTCCGGCACCCATTTTATTCCGCCGAACTCGCTTAAAAACAGGGGCAGATCTTCAATATATACCTGTCGGTCGCCGAAGGCCAGGCTGAAGCTGTCCTTTTTGCCGTTGTAGCCCTGATACGCCCGACGAAAGGCCTCCGGGTCCTGCGTGTAATCATGTTGATCGTAAATATCGGTTACAACATGCAGTCCGCCCGAAGCGTCTATCACCGGCCTTGTGGGGTCAAGACGCTTTGTGAAATCGTAAACCGCCTTAATCAGCCGCGGCGCGGCAGCGCCCCAGGCTTCGTTGAGGGGGCACCAGCCTATCAGGGAGGGATGGTTGAAATCCCGCGTTACCGTTTCGCACCATTCCGGCAGAAAATTCATAAGTGCGCCGGGCCGGCAGGGGTCAAGCCCCCAGCTTGCGTGCTCCCCCCACACAAGATAGCCCGCCTTGTCGCAGTGATATAAAAAACGCGGCTCAAACATTTTTTGGTGCAGGCGCGCGCCGTTGAAGCCAAGGCGCATGGCAAGCTCTATATCCCGCCTTAACGCCGCATCATTTGGCGCGGTGTAAATGCCGTCCCTGTAATAGCCCTGATCCAGCACCGTGCGCTGAAATACGCTTTTGCCGTTTATAAGCACCCGCAGCCCGTCAATGCACACCTCGCGCAGCCCGGCGTAGCTTAAAAGCACATCGGTGCCGTGCTGGGTTTCGAGGGTGAAGCGCAGGTCGTAAAGCCGCCCGCAGCCCGGCTCCCACAGGTGCTTTTCGCTTAACGGAAGATGTATAACGGCATATTCTCCGGCGACGCTTTTTTCCGCACGGCCCACCGCGCGTCCTTCAAAAAAGGCCTCCGCGCTTATCTTTCCGCCGCAGGACAGCGTAAGCTCAATATCAAAGGCGCCTTGCGCTATATCGGGAAAGTATTTTGCGCTTTTTATGTAGCCCTGCGGCACGAATTCCAGCCAAACCGTCTGCCATATTCCCGTGGTGCGGGTGTATTCACAACCCTGCGAGTAATAGAAGCCGGCCTGCTTGCCCCGCGGCTGATCTCCCGAGCGCAGGGCATCCCGCGCGTTTACGGTGATGTCGTTTTCTCCCGCTTTGCAAAGGGCGGTTATGTCCGCGGTAAAGGAGCCGTATCCGCCGAAGTGCTCCGCCGCTTTTTGACCGTTTATATACACGGTGCATTCATAGTCCACGGCGCCGAAATGCAGCAAAACGCACCCCCGAAGCTGTTCGTGCGTAAGCACCGCCGTGCGCTTGTACCATACGGCGGGTATAAAATCCCTGTACCCTATGCCGGAAAGCGCGCTCTCCGGGCAAAACGGCACGGTTATCCTATGCGTGTACTCCGCCGCCTTTTCCGGCAGAAACAGCCCGCGGTCGGCTCCCGAAACGCCGAAATCAAATTCAAACAGCCATTGTCCGTTAAGATTCTGCCAGCCGTCCCTTTGCATCATGGGCTGCGGATGCTCCGGGCGCGGAATTTCGTATTTATTCATAGCCTTCATCCTTTACTTGATATCAGATATTGTTTATTGTATAATATCATCATATAAAGCAAAAATAAATATGGATTTTAAGCCTTTATGTGATGATTTTAAGCATATGGAAAAAATATTTATTTCGCCCCGCACGGAGAGCCAAGCCCCCTTCAGCCTGATAATGGCGGGAATAACCTATCCGGACCCGGATTACGGCATATATCGCAAATGCTCGGAGCTGTATGTGCTGGAATATGTGGTGCGCGGACGCGGTACCGTAATTTGCGATGAGAACAGCTATGATATAAAAGAGGGAGATGCCTATATACTTCCCGCCGGTGCGAAGCACCGCTATTATGCGGATAAAAACGACCCGTGGGAAAAGAAATGGATGAATGTTTCCGGCCCCCTTTGCCGTACCCTTTTGGAAATGTACGGAATAAGCCGTATCGTGCGTTTTCCAAAGGCGGACGCGGGCGGGCTGTTTGACGATTTTTTCGAGGGGTTCGGGGCGCATGCGGAGGCAGGCGATATAAACGGCTTTGCCGCGCTGGCGTTTCACCGCATTGTGCAGTGGCTTGCCCGCAGGCCGGGGGAAAGCGTTCTTGGCCCGGCGGAAAGAGCAAGACAGTATATAAACAGCAATATCTACGGCCAAATAACCGCAGCATCGGTGGCGGCAGCTATCGGCTTTTCGGTTTCACAGGCGGGCAGACTGTTCAAAAAAGAATATAAAACCACGGTATATTCCTATATTTTGGAGCAGAAGCTGTGCGCGGCGGAGCAGCTTATCCGTAATTCCTCCGTTTCGCTTAAAGAAGCCGCCGATATGCTGGGCTTTACGGATGAGCACTATTTCTGCAATATCTATAAGAAAAAACGCGGCATAACGCCGGGGCAGCTGCGCCGATAGCGCGGCAGTGCTTCCGGCGTTACCTTGCCCGTAAATTCGCGGCTTTTTCGCCGCAGGATAAACAAAGGCCGGGCTTTTATGCCCGACCCTTTGTGTTTTTTGCGCAGCTATTGTTCGCTTTCGCTGCCCTTCTGTTTTTCGTCGTCCCCTGCCGTATTTTTCGGTTTATCCGAAGCAGGCGTGGCTTCTGTCGGCGCGGGGGTATTTTCACCGTTCTGCGGCGGGGTATTCGTGTTTTTTTCCGCCTTCTTTTTGCTCCTTAAGCATATGAACGCGGCTGCTGCTGCGCCTATTGCGGCGGCTGCCAGTACCGAGAACACAATTATCCAAACAAGATTTACACTCTGCGCACTTTCGTTCTGATCCGGCTTTTCATCGCCGGAGGAGGGGCTGCGTCCGTCCTGCGGCGGCTGCCCCGGGTTGAAGCCGCCGGAACCTCCCGAGCCGGAGGAGGCGTTCTGCCCGCTTACGGCGCTCTGCGTGCCTATAAGAGTGTCCCCCGCATAAAGGGAGTAGCTTTTTCCCGCCTCAAGCTCCGGCGAGGAAAGCACGATATATCCGCTTTGGCACATGGCCGTTGCCGTAATAAGGGTGTTTCCGTCCTCATCCCGCAGGGTGAGCGTGCTGTCCTGTGCTATCAGGCTGCCCTGAGCGCTTCCCGACGGCCCGTTTGCTTGGGCCTCGCCTGCGGGTTCATCCGGCTTTGCCGGGGGCTGCGCGGAATCGCTCTGACCGTCTTGGCTGGAGGTGCCGCCCTGCGGAAAGCCGCCTTGGCCGCCCTTTGAGCCTCCGGGACGGAAGCCGCCTTTATCACCGCCGTCATTTCCGCCCGGGAAGCCGCTGCTGCCGCCGGGGCGCCCGCCCGTACCGCCTGAGGAAAATATCACGCAGGGCTGGTCGGCGGTAAGCTTCATTCCCATGCCGCCGCCGCCTCCGGCTATAACGGTGCCGCCGCTTACGGTTACAGTGCCGTCGGCGTCAAGAGGCTGGTTGTCGGCGCTGTTGGCACTCCACAGGCTTATGAAGCCCCCGGTTATTGTAATATCGCCGTTTGAATCAAAGCCGTCCCCGGACGAGGTGTACATTTTAAGCGTTCCGCCGTTTATTGTTATGCTGAATTCTCCGCCTGAGAGCTCCTTGTTTGCCGCGTTTATGCAGTCATCCGTTGCGGTGACCTCCAGCGTGCCGGAATTGACGGTAACGCTTACCGCCTCCAGCCCTTCACAGCAGGCGGAAATGCTTATAACGGGGCCGTCCGTGCCTATCTGCCCCACGGTAAGCACGGTGTCGGAGTGCAGCGCGTCGTCCTTTGCGCTTATTTTCAGGGTTCCGGAGTTAATTATAAGCTCGCCGCCTGCATTTACCGCATCGTTTACCGCGGTTATGTCAAGGTTGCCCTCCAATACAAGCCGGCTTGCGTTGTCTTCCTCCGCTCCGCCCGTCTTTATGCCGTTTTTGCCCGAAGCGTTTATAATTATCTCTCCGCCGCCGTTTACGGTGAGCCGTGCGCCGTCCTTGCATTTTATAACGGCATTTTCTGCGTTTTCATTTTCGGTATGGTTATCGGAATTGTTTTTTTCCGTGTCCGACAGCGTGTTTTTTGTGCCCGCCGCAGCCGTCAGAGTAACGCGGGAGGATTTCCCCACGCATACGGCGGCGCCGTCTTCGCTTTTAAGGGTAAGGCCGTTGAGCACTATGGTGACATCCTGTATGTTTTTCTTAACCTTTATGCTGCCGTTTTTGCACGAGCCGGAAACGATATATGTGCCCGGCGCGCTTATCGTAAGCTGCGTGCCCTCCGCGGAATACCCGTCCGTGCCGTTTTCGGCTGCTATTTTGTCATCGTAAAAAACAATGCTTGTACCTTCGTACTGCTCCGCCGCTGCCGGCAGCGCCGGCAAAGCAAGCAGCACGCACACAAACGCGCACAGCAGCGCGCGGAAATACAGTCCGGCTCTTTTCTTTTTCATCTGTGCCATCCTTTCCGCGCCCGTGTCCCGGACGCCGGTTTTTTATCCGCCCGGGGAATGCGGCCGGCGCCGTTTCCGTCCGATGCCTTTATTGCATTTCCCCTTTGGCATATTAAGGATACCGCATCAAGGTTAAATATAAATAACGGCAATGTGAATTCTTTCTGAAATTCCCCTTTTATTATGCACGCTCAATGTGAACTTTATAAAAAAGACGGCGCAGCATACAAAGCCGCATACAAAAAACCGGCTCTGCATAAGCAAAGCCGGCCGGATATTATGCTTTTAGGCGTATATATTTTCAGGAGAAAATACTCAGCCGCCGTTTTCCAGCAGCTTTACAAGCTCACTGTCCCTGCCCAGAATAACCGTCTTGCTGCTGCCGTCAAGGGAGGCCTTCAGCGCCTCAAGCGCCTGAGTGTAGCGGTAAAAATCCTGCTTTTCCGCCGTGTCATAGGCCAGGGAGAGCAAACGCATGTATTCCTCCTCCCCTTCGGCAATCTCCTCAGCGGCCTTTACCCTCGCCTGAGAGAGGGTTATGTTCACATCCTTATCCACATCGTTGCGGATAAGCGAAGCCTGATACTGTCCGTCCGCCAGAAACTTTTCCGCCTGCTGATTGCGCTCGGATATCATGCGCTGATATACCGCCGATTCGTTATCCTTCGGCAGATCAAGACGCTTCACCTTTATATCCACTACCTCTATGCCGTATATGAGGGAGGCCTCGGCCACCTCCTTTGTCACCGCCTCGTACAAATCCTCGCGCCCCTCCACATTGCCGGGGTTTATTATCTGCGTCTGCTGGAGCGTGCCCATGCGGTTTTTAAGCGAGTTGTAGGTGAGCACATCCAAACGCCCCTCGGCCTCGGAGGTGCTGCCCAGAGTCTGATAGAAGGTCTTGGGGTCGGATATGCGCCAAAGAATATAGCTGTTTACCGTCATGTTCTTTTTATCGGCGGTAAGCACCTCGGATTCCGGCAGATCGTAAAGGTTTGTGGCCTTGTTATAGTATTTTATGCTGTCCACAAAGGGTATGCGGAAGTGCAGCCCGGCGGTGTCCGTTGTATCCACTATTGCGGAAAACCGCACAACACAGGCGTATTCGTTCTCCTTTACAACATATGTGCAGCAAAGGCACAGTATTACTCCCAGCACTATGAATACAGCGGGCAGAAGCGCGCGCAGAATTTTCTTTTTCATCGTTTTCTCCTTTTGCTTTTTTATTTGCCGTTTTGATTATTTGCCGTCATGATCGGTTTCTCCCGAAGCCTGCGCTCCGGGAAAACGCTCCGGGCATCAGCCCTTTTCGTCGGCGATCTTCAGAAAATCCTCTATAAGTATGTATTTGGTGGAATCGCCGCTGCCTGCGTCGATTATCAGCTTTACATCGGGCAGTATCTCCTTAAGTGCCTCATAATACATGCGGCTTCTTGTAATTTCCGGGTTGCGGGCATATTCCCCGAAGCGTGCGTTGAAAAGCGCCACCTGCTCCTGAGCCTCGTTTATGCGCCCGGTCTTTTTGTACTCCGCATCCTTAATCAGCTTGTCCGCCTCGGCCTGCGCCTTGGGCAGCTCGCCGTTTTTGTAGGCCTTGGCCTCGTTTATCACGGTTTCCGCCTGCTGCTTTGCCGTTTCCACCGCCTTGAAGGCCTCGATAACCTCCTGCGTGGGCGGTTCGCTGTCCTGTATCTTAAGGTCGGAAAGCACTATGCCTATATCGTACTGCATCAGCACCCGGCTTATGCTCTCCCGCGCCAAACGCTCCACCTCGCTGCGCCCGGTGGTAAGCACCGCATCCACCTCGGTTGCGCCTATAACGCTGCGCACCTGGCTCTGTACCAGGTTTTTAAGCACCGCCGCCGGTTCATAGGAGCTGTAAAGGTATTTTACCGGGTCGCTTATTTTGTATTCCACAAAAAAGTCCACATTTACTATGTTGTAATCCCCGGTTATCATCTTGCTTTCGGCCTCTACTGCGGTATAGTCCACTCCCGGCTCCGTCACGGTGTGATAGCCCAGCTCTATCTTCTGATGCACATTCACCGGCACCTTGCTCACCTTCTGTATTCCGAAGGGGGCTTTAAGATGAAAGCCGGAGCGCTCCTGCACCGCCGTCACCCTGCCGAAGGTGGTAACAACTGCGGTCTCCTGCTCGTTTGTTGTGTAAAAACAGGTAAAAAGGGCTATAAGCAGCACCAATGCGGCAATGCCCCACAGCGTCCAGCGCCGTAGTCTGTCCGGTGTGAGGGATACGGTGCGTGCGCCGTCCTTCCTGCGGTCCTGCTCCTGCTGAGTTACTATTCTCATGGCTGTCTCCTTTTCATTTTCCGCCGGGGCGGTGATATTCAGTATACACTTATGATTATACTATACTTCCTCCCTCTTTGCATCTGCTTTTTGGGCTGTTTAATTCATGATATTCAGACATTCGGAACAAATTGTTCAAATTTCGGGGCTTGAAATGCGGCTTGTTTGATGATATAATAAAAAGAACAGCATAAACGGAAGAACTGCTGAAAATGACCTCAAATCCGGCGATGCACAGCCGCTTGTGCCGTACAAAACCCGAAGGCGGCAAATTCGCCGAACAAAAAAACAAACAGCGCCCGGGCGCAAAGGCGCGGGCGGTGAAAGGATATGAATATTTATGAATATGAATAAAAGCGATATTCTCTCAAAAATCGATTCCACGCTGCTTAAGCAGACGGCCACCTCCGAGCAGATATGCGCCCTTTGCGAAAACGCCATAAACAACCGCTTTGCCGCAGTATGCGTCCAGCCCTGCTATGTGC
>ERZ1026844.2090-NODE-2090-length-11067-cov-3.412278_pt1 | contig 11067 bp, 9 predicted proteins | sample MGYA00380152_ERZ1026844 | MGnify/ENA primary metagenome ERZ1026844 (study PRJEB33269, sample SAMEA4719788) | human gut metagenome | biome: human-associated habitat; feature: organic feature; material: feces | place: Cameroon | collected 2013-10 ... | reverse complement strand
ACGAGATGTAGAGAGGTCTCGTGGGCTCGGAGATGTGTATAAGAGACAGGTCCTGCAGGGCCGCTTTGCCCATGAGCAGGAGAACGCCCCCGACCACGAGCAGCCCCATCACGCCGCCCCCGTGGAAGCCACGCCCGCAGAGCCTGCCTTTAAGGAAGCCGCGCCGGTCCTGGAGAGCGCTGCCCCTGCCGAGGAGCCTGCTCCCGCCGCTGAGGACGCGGAGGAGCCCGCAGAATAACCGACTGCGGCCATGCGCATGGATAAGCTCGTGAAGACTGCCAAAGTGGCCCTGGCGGCCGCTACCTTTGCCATCGACCGGCCCTATACCTACCGGGTGCCCGATGCTCTGGCGGAGAAGCTGGTCCCTGGGATGCGGGTGCTGGTCCCCTTTGGAGCGGGCAACCGGCCCAGCGAGGGGCTGGTCCTCTCCCTGGCCGACGAGGTGCCGGAGGGGAGACTCAAAGAGATCGGCACCCTGCTGGATCCCAGGCCCGTTCTGACCCAGGAGGGCATCCGGCTGGCCCTGTGGATGCGGGAGCGCTTTTTCTGCACGGTCTACGCCGCCGCCCTCACCATGCTGCCCACCGGGCTGTGGTATGTGCTGCGGGAGAGCTATGCCATCGCCCCCGGCGTTGACCGGGAGACTTGGGAAGAGAAAACCGCCCGAAGCCCCAAGGCCAAGCAGATCATGGGTCTGCTCTACGCCGCCGGGGGACAGGCGGACCTGGACCAGATCAAGGCCATCCCGGACCTCAAAGACCCCCGCGCCACCCTGCGGGAGCTGGAAAAAGCGGGCCTCATCACCCGCCAGACCCAGGCCAAGCGGAAAGTGGGGGACAAAACGGAGCCCATCGCCCGCCTGACCATGGACCCCGCCGAGGCCATGGCGCTCTTAGCGCCCAAGCAAAAGACCTCCCCCATGGGCTACCGGGTCACAGAGCTGCTCTGCCGCCTGGGCAGCGCCAGCGTGAAGGAGCTGTGCTACTTCACCGGTGCCTCCCGCACCACCATCAAGAGCTTGGCGAAAAAGGGCGTGCTCACCCTGGAGGAGAAAGAGGTTTTCCGACGCGCCATGCCGGAGACGGGGGAGATCACTCCGCTGTCTACCCTCAACGACCAGCAGCAGGCGGCCTATCAGGGCCTGCTGGACCTGATGGAGGAGCCTGCCCCTCAGGCGGCGCTGCTGTACGGCGTTACCGGCAGCGGCAAGACCCAGGTCTATCTCCACCTGATCCAGAAGGCCCTGGAGGCTGGACGGGGGGCCATCGTCATGGTCCCAGAGATCGCCCTGACCCCCAGCTTACTGCAAATCTTCTTGGCCCATTTCGGCCGGCAGGTCGCCATCTTACACAGCTGCCTGCCCACGGGCGAGCGCTATGACGAGTGGAAGCGCGTCCGGGACGGACGCGCCAAGGTCGTTGTGGGTACCCGCTCGGCAGTTTTTGCCCCCCTGCCCGATCTGGGCCTCATCATCCTGGACGAGGAGCAGGAGAGCAGCTACCAGTCCGAGAGCATGGTGCGCTACCATGCCAGGGAGGTGGCAAAGTTTCGCTGTAAGCAGCACAAGGGCCTGCTGCTCCTTGGTTCTGCCACCCCAGCGGTGGAGAGCCGCTACGCCGCCGAGACGGGACAATATCATCTCTTTACCTTGCAGCAGCGCTACAATGCGCATCAGCTGCCCAAGGTCGTGCTGGCGGACATGAAGCAGGAATTACGGGCTGGAAACAACTCCGGCTTATCCGAACGGCTCCGGACGGAGCTGGAGGAAAACCTGCGGCGGGGAGAGCAGAGCATCCTCTTTCTCAACCGCCGGGGCAACAGCCGCATGGCCCTGTGCAGCCAGTGCGGCGAAGTCCCCACCTGCCCCCGCTGTTCTGTCCACCTGACGTACCACAGCGCCAACGGGCGGCTCATGTGCCATTACTGCGGCTACTCCATGCCCCTGCCGGAGGTCTGCCCCCACTGCGCGGGCCGGTTCCAGTTCGTGGGCATGGGCACCCAAAAGCTCCAGGAGGAGCTGCAAGCCCTCTACCCAGACGTAGAAGTCATGCGGATGGACGCCGACACCATCACGGCCACCCAATCCCATGAGGTCTTGCTGGACCGTTTCCGCCGGAAGAAGGTGCCCATTTTGTTGGGGACCCAGATGGTGGCCAAGGGCTTGGATTTCCCCAACGTGACCCTGGTGGGGGTCGTGGACGGAGACCTCTCCCTCTACGCCGACAACTACCGGGCCGCCGAACGGACCTTCTCCCTGCTCACCCAAGTGGTGGGCCGGGCCGGACGAGGGGACAAGCCGGGGCGGGCCATCATCCAGACCTGGACCCCGGACAACGACATCCTCAACCTGGCTGCCCGCCAGGACTATGATACCTTTTACACCGGGGAGCGGGAGATGCGCCGCCTGCTTCGCTTTCCGCCGTTTCTGAACCTGTTTCGCATCACCATCTCCGGGCCGGAGGAGACGCAGGTGCTCCGGGCCTGCGCCGTGGTGCGGCGGAGCCTGGACCCGTGGATCAAGCCCCGGCAGCACGGCCCGGAGGGGCCGGAGGTGCTTGGCCCGGCCCCGGCGCCCATTCTAAAGATCAACAACCGCTACCGCTACCGGGTGCTGGTGAAATGCCGCAATGACAAAGAAATCCGGGCCATTTTAGCCCAAATCCTGCGGGCTGCCCAGCAGGACCGGGCCAACAAAGGCCTGTCCATCTTAATTGACGTAGACCCTATGGATGGGTGAATGACAATCTACACTAGACACACGACAAGAGAGACTGAGAGAATCAAGGAAGGAATGTTATCATGATCAAAAAGATTTTACAGAAGGACGACCCCGTCCTGCACAAGGTTTGCCACCCTGTCACCAACTTTGACCAGAAGCTGGCTATCCTGCTGGACGATATGACCGCCACCCTGAAGGACGCCCAGGGCCTGGGCCTGGCCGCGCCCCAGATCGGCATCCTCCGCCGGGTGTGCATCGTGCTCAACGACCAGGAGGAATACCTGGAGCTGGTAAACCCTGAGATCGTCAGCCAGGAGGGGGAGCAGGAGGGCTTCGAGGGCTGCCTGAGCCTGACTGGCATGTACGGCATTGTGGAGCGCCCCATGAAGGTGAAGGTCAAGGCCCAGAACCGCCACGGCGAGCCTGTGGAGTTCGAGGGCGAGGGCATCACCGCCCGCTGCTTCTGCCACGAGATCGAGCATCTGGACGGCCACATGTACTATGAAAAATGCGACCGCCTGTTTACCGAGGCTGAGGTCGACGACATGATGCAGGCCGTAGACGCGGACTGAGGAGGGACCTCCATGAAGATCGTATTCATGGGCACGCCGGAGTTCGCCGTGCCCTCGCTGGAGGCTCTGGTTGCCGCCGGGCACCAGGTCGTTGGCGTGTTCAGCCAGCCGGACAAGCCCAAGAACCGGGGCATGAAGCTCCAGCCCACCCCGGTGAAGCTGTGCGCCATGGTCCATGATCTGCCGGTGTATCAGCCCACCAAACTGCGGGATGGTACGGCCCTGGAAACCATCCGGAGCCTGGCCCCGGATCTCATCGTGGTGGCCGCTTACGGCCGCATCCTGCCCCAGGAGATCTTGGACTACCCCAAGTATGGCTGCATCAACGTCCACTCCTCCCTGCTGCCCAAGTACCGCGGGGCTGCCCCCATCCACTGGTCCATCCTGAACGGGGACAAGGAGACGGGCGTGACCATCATGCACATGGCGCTGGCCCTGGACGCCGGGGACATCATCTCCCAGGTCAAAACACCCATCGCCCCCGACGAGACGGTGGAGATGCTCCACGACCGTTTGGCCCGCCTGGGTGCGGACCTGCTGGTGGAGACCGTCCAGAACATCGCCGACGGCACCGCCACCCGCACCCCCCAGGACGAGAGCCAAGTCACGCTGGCCCCCATGCTCAGCCGGGAGCTTTCGCCCATGGACTGGACCAAGCCCGCCCGGACACTCCACGACCAGGTGCGGGGCCTCATCCCCTGGCCCTCTGCCACGGCAGAGCTCAACGGGGTGAAATGCAAGATCTTTGCCACCGCCGTGCTGGACGAGACCACGGGGAAAGCCCCCGGCAGTGTCCTGGCGGCAGATAAGAAGGGCTTGAAAATTGCCTGCGGCGAGGGCACGGTGCTGCGCATCGACATCCTGCAAGCCGCCGGCGGGAAGCGGATGGCCGCCGCAGATTACCTGCGCGGGCATCCCATCCCCGTGGATTGAGCGCCCAAGAGAAAGGAGGGAGACGGGGCATGTCCGCACGAGAAGCCGCACTGCTGACCCTCGTGGCCATGGAGCGCCAGAAGGCCTGGTCCAACGGCCACTTGAAAAAAGTGATCCAGGAGGAACACCTGGACAAGCGGGACGCCGCCCTGGCCACCCGCCTGTGCTTCGGCGTGGTCCAGAATAAGCTTTTGCTGGACCACTACATCCAGCAGTTTTCCACCATGAAGCTGCAAAAAATGGAGAGCAAGGTCAGAAACAGCCTGCGTCTGGGGCTGTACCAGATGCTCTTCCTCACGAAAATTCCCGTCACCGCCGCCGTGAACGAATCGGTGGAGCTGACGAAGAAACACTGCAAGAATCCCCGCGCCGGAGGCCTGGTCAACGGCATCCTGCGGAACCTGGCCCGGAACATCAACGAGCTTCCGGCCCTGGACCGCAGCAGCCAGACGGCCTATTTCTCCCTGCTGTACAGCCACCCCCAGTGGCTGGTCGAGACCTGGGCCAAGGAGCTGGACGGGGAAGAATTGGAGACCCTGCTCCGCTGGGACAACAGCGAGCCGCCCGTGACGGTGCAGGTGAACACCTGCCGCTTTGAAACGCCCAAGGTCGTTCTGGCCCTGGAGCGAGAGGGCGTGAACGTCCTGCCCCACCCCTGGCTGCCGGACTGCCTGGTCCTCACGGACACCGGTGATCTGACCCAGCGCACGGCTTGGCAGGAGGGGATGTTCTATCCCCAGGACCCCGCCGCCCGCCTGGCGGTCCTGGCCGCCGGCTTACAGCCGGGGGAAACCGTTTTGGATGCCTGCGCCGCCCCCGGCGGCAAGTCCTTTGCCGCTGCGATGTGTATGCAGGATCAGGGCGAGATCCACGCCTGCGACCTCCACGCCCATAAAAAAGCGCTCATCGAAGCCGGGGCCGCCCGCCTGGGCTTGCAGTCCATCACCGCCCAGGTCCTAGACGGCAAAAAGCCCCGGAAGGGCTGGGAGGAACGATTCGATGCCGTCTTGGCCGACGTGCCCTGTTCCGGCCTCGGCGTCATCCGCAAGAAGCCGGAGATCCGCTATAAGGACCCGGCGGAGCTGACGGACCTGCCCCAGATCCAAGGGGACATTTTGGACAATGTCAGCAGCTATGTGAAGCCCGGCGGCGTCTTGCTCTATTCTACCTGTACACTGCTACAGGCGGAAAACGAAGACGTTGTGACGGCGTTCCTGGCCAAGCATCCAGAATATCATCTGGAAAGCTTTCCGCTGCCCGGCCCGCTGGGCGAGGTGGCCGCAGGCCAGTGTACCCTCTGGCCCCAGCGCTTGCAGACCGACGGCTTTTTCCTGGCCAAGCTCCGAAAGGAGGGGGCCAAATGACGGAACGGATCGACTTCAAGTCCATGACCCCGGAAGAGCTCACCGCCTGGTGCAAGGACCAGGGCCAGCCCGCGTTCCGGGGCAAGCAGCTCTTCCAATGGCTCAGCCGGGGCGTGGCCTCCACCGAAGAGATGACGGACGTCCCCAAGGCCCTCCGGGCCAAGATCGACCAGGCCGGTGGCATTACCCCGCCGGTGGTGGCCCGGAAGCAGGTCTCAAAGCTGGACGGCACCATAAAATATCTGTGGCAGCTGGCCGATGGCAACTGCATTGAGACGGTCCTCATGCGCTATCGTCACGGCAACTCCGTCTGCATCTCCTCCCAGGTGGGCTGTGCAATGGGTTGCGCCTTCTGCGCCTCCACCGTGGGGGGCAAGATCCGGAATCTCACGGCGGGGGAGCTGCTGGACCAGGTGATCTTTACCCAGAAGGATTCCGGGGCGCCCATTTCCAACATCGTCCTCATGGGCATCGGGGAACCGCTGGACAACTACGCCAACGTGCGAAAATTCCTCACCCTGGTCAACCACCCCAACGGAATGAACATCGGCATGCGCCATATCTCGCTCTCCACCTGCGGCCTGATCAAGGGCATCGACCGGCTGGCGGAGGAGAATTTACAGCTTACGCTGTCCGTTTCCCTCCACGCACCCGCAGCAGACTCATGCCCGTCAACCGGGCCACGGGGGTGGATGCCCTCTTCGCGGCCTGCCGCCGGTATTTCCAAAAGACGGGGCGGCGCATCTCGTATGAGTATGCCATGATCGACGGGGTGAATGATACGCCTCGCCAGGCCGCCCTGCTGGGCGACCGGCTGGAAGGGACCGTGGCCCACGTGAACCTCATTCCCCTGAACTACGTGGAGGAGAGCAGCCTGCACCCCAGCACCCACGTGGCCCAGTTCCAGCGGCAGCTGGAAAAGCGGGGCATCACCGCCACGGTGCGCCGCCGCCTGGGCAGCGACATTGACGCCTCGTGCGGCCAGCTGCGCCGGAAAGCCCTGCGGGAGCAGGCCAAGGGCCAGCGATGAGAGCGGAGAAAGGAGATGATTCCCCATGGTTTCTGTGTGGGGATTGACTGACAAAGGGATCGTTCGACGAGAAAACCAAGACTCCTGCGCCTATGAGACCATTCCGGAGCGCGGCCTGGCCTGGGGCGTGGTCTGCGACGGTATGGGCGGGGCCAAGGCGGGGGACATCGCCAGCAAGCTGGCGGTGGAGACCTTCCGCACCCACCTGGAAGACCTGCGCGGCCCGGACCTCCCCGGAGAGACGGGGAAACTGCTCCTGGCCGCTGCGGAGGACGCCAACCGGGTGGTCTATCACAAGGCTTCCACAGATGACGCCTGCATCGGCATGGGGACGACCCTGGTGGGCCTCATTTTGCAGGGGGAGACCCTGGAAGTGGTGAACGTGGGGGACAGCCGCGCCTATCTCATCCGGCCGGACGGCATCCGCCGCATCACCCGTGACCACTCCGTCGTGGAGGATCTCATCGCCAACGGCGACCTGACCCCGGAGCAGGCCCGGCGGCATCCCCAGAAGAACCTCATTACGAGGGCCTTGGGGACCTCGCCCCGCGTGAAGGCGGACCTCTTCCAAGAGACTGTTGCGCCGGGGGATGCGCTCCTGCTGTGCTCCGACGGTCTCATCAACGAGGTCACCGATCAGGAGATCCAAAAGGAAGTCCTGGCCGGCGGCTCCCCCCAAGAGATCTGCCAGCGGCTGGTGGCCCGCACCCTGGACCACGGAGCGCCAGACAACGTCACCGTCGTGCTGTTCCAGCTGTGAGAAGGAGTGTGTTGCCATGAATCAATACATCGGTAAAATGCTCGATAACCGATATGAGATCCTAGACGTGATCGGCGTCGGCGGCATGGCGGTGGTCTACAAAGCCTATTGCCATCGGCTGCATCGGTTTGTTGCCATCAAGGTCCTGAAAAAAGATCTGGCTTCGGACGCCGAGTTCCGCCGCCGCTTCCACGAGGAGGCCCAGGCTGTTGCCATGCTCTCCCACCCCAACATTGTCTCGGTCTACGACGTGAGCAAGGGGGATGACCTGGACTATATCGTCATGGAGCTCATCGACGGCATTACCCTGAAACAATATATGCAGAAAAAGGATGGCCGCCTGAACTGGCGGGAGTCCCTCTACTTCATCACCCAGATCGTCCGGGCCCTGGGCCACGCCCACAGCCGGGGGATCATCCACCGGGACATCAAGCCCCAGAACATCATGGTCCTGCGGGACGGCAGCGTCAAAGTAGCTGACTTCGGCATCGCCCGTATCATGTCTGCTGCCCAGAACACCATGACCCAGGAGGCCCTGGGCTCCGTCCACTATATCTCCCCGGAGCAGGCCAGAGGCAGCCACATCGACGCCCGCGCCGACATTTACTCCGCCGGTGTCGTCCTCTATGAGATGCTGACCGGCCGCCTGCCCTTCGACGGGGACACCCCCGTCTCCGTGGCCATCCAGCACATCAGCGCCAAGCCCATGTCGCCCCGCGAGATCGTGCCGGACATTCCCATTGGCCTGGAGGAGATCACCATGAAGGCCATGGCCTCCCGCATCGACCAGCGGTATATGAACGCCGAGGCCATGCTGCGGGACCTGGAGGAATTCCGTAAGAATCCCCAGGTGGAGTTTCACTATAATCTGGCCGCCTTCCACGGCGCTCAGCCCGTCCCAGAAGAGCCGACCCAGCCCATGGACGGCACCGGGACCCTGGGCCGCCGCCAGCGCCAGCCCGTCCGCACCCGCACGGCCCCGCCGCCCCGGCGCTATCCGCCGGAGAAGCAGGACGACTACGAGGACGACGATCCCCGCGACCGCCGCCGCAATCTGGTGATCCCCATCGTGGTCGTGGTGTTCATCGTGGCCGTGGGCGTGTTCCTGTGGCTGACGTTCTTCAGCGGCATTTTTGACAAGGAAGACACGATCAAAGTCCCCAACCTCCTGGGCGAAAAGCTTACCGATGTGCTCCAGGATGAAGAGGTATTGAAGCAATTCAAAGTTGTGGAGCAATCTCGTGAGCCCAGCTCGGAGTATGAAGAGGGCGAGATCATCCGCCAAGACCCTGAGGGCGGTTCGTCCGTCAGCGAGAGCAAAGAGCTCATCACCATCAACGTGGTGGTCAGCTCCGGGCAAGAGACCATAGAGATGATCAACGTAGTGGGCGACGACTACGACGTTGCCGTCAGCCGCCTTCAGCAGATGGACCTGAAAGTGGACACCGCCACGAAGCAGGCCTCCGATACAGTGGAGGAGGGCAAAGTCATTTCCAGCAACCCCGTCAAGGGGGCCAAGGTCAGCCCCGGCGACCGCGTCCAGCTGGTCATCAGCACCGGCCCTGACGTGAAGAAGGTCGCCGTGCCCACCCTCACCGGGATCTCTCTGGACAACGCCCGCAGCATCGCCCACAGCGCGGGGCTGAACATCGGCAACGTCTCCGAGGTCAACAGCGACAAGCCCGCCGGTCAGGTCATTTACCAGAGCGTAGCGCCCAACACCCAGGTGGACGAGGGCACCAGCATCACCCTCCAGGTCAGCAAAGGCCCGGAAACCAAACCGGAGGTCACCAAGACCATCGAGATCGCCCTGCCGACGGACGGTCGGGAGACGGTCACGGTGCAGGTGACCCTGGACGGCAAAGAGGTCTATACCCAAGACGTGAAGACCGACGTGGGCACGACCTATGTCAGCATCACCGGCTCCGGCACGATGCAGGTCTGCGTCTACTTCGACGGCGAGCTGGCCACCCAGTTCCAAGAGAATTTTGACGAATGAGAAACGACCAAGGGACCATCCGCAAGGCCCTGAGCGGATTTTACTACGTCCAGACGGACGACGGCCTGGTGACCTGCCGGGCCAGGGGCAAGTTTCGCTATCAGAAGATCACCCCCCTGGTGGGGGACCGGGTGGCCATCACCGTCCAGGACGACGGCTCCGGTTCTCTGGATCACATTCTGCCCCGCCGCAATGCCTTCCAGCGCCCGGCGGTGGCGAATTTAGATCAGCTGGTGATCATCGCCTCCGGGGCTATCCCCGTGAGCGACCCGTTTTTGCTGGACCGCATCATCTCCCTGGCTGAGAGCAAGGAGTGCCAGCCCATCCTGTGCATCAACAAGTGGGATCTGGTGCAGGCGGAAGACCTGCTCGCGATCTATCAGGCCGCCGGCATCCCGACCTTATCCGTCAGCGCCGCCACCGGCCAAGGCATCGAGGAACTGCGCGGCCTGCTGGCCGGAAAGATCTCGGCCTTTACCGGCAACTCCGGCGTGGGGAAGTCCAGCATCCTCAACGCCCTGGAGCCGAACTTCGGCCTGGCCACCGGCGAGATCAGCGAAAAGCTGGGCCGCGGCCGCCACACCACCCGCCATGTGGAGCTGTTCCCCGTGGCCGGGGGCCTCATCGCCGACACCCCCGGCTTCTCCGCCTTTGACAGTGAGAAGGGCGGCGAGCCGCTGGATAAGGATACGCTGGACCGGTCCTTCCGGGAGTTCCGGCCCTACCTGGGCCAGTGCCGCTTCATCGGCTGCGCCCACATCAAGGAGAAGGGCTGCGCCGTCCTGGCGGCGGTGAAGGCCGGGGAGATCCCCAAGAGCCGCCACCGGAGCTATGTGCGCCTGTACGAGCTGGCGAAAGAAAATAAACCCTGGGAAAAATAAGCCCAAACACGACCCGTCTGTCCCCTGCATACACTGGGGCAGACGGGTTTGTTGCACCCAGGAGGGAGGGAAGAACCATGAAGATGGTGGTCATCACGGCCCCGAAGGCCTTGGCGGGCTTTTTGAAAAAGATTTTCCACATGGAGCACGCCGACTGAGAAAACCCGGTCTAACCCTCCGCCGGGGGACATAGAATGGCCCAAGAACTGAAACACCGGAAAGGATGGGTTGCCGTGAAAGAATTGGAACTGCGCCGGGCAAACACCAAGGGCTGGGCGGTGGTGGGCCGGACCAGCATCGAGCAGGAGGAGACCGCCGAGGTCATCGTCCCGGATGCCCAGCCGGACATCTGGCAGGTGTGGGATGCCTCCACCTGCCTGCTGCTCCAGCGCAAGGAGGTGCGGGAGGGGCAGGCCGCCCTCTATGGCCTGCTGAAAGTCACCATTCTCTACCAGCCCGAAGGAACGGGCGGGGTGGAGCGCATGGAGGCCACCCTTCCCTTTGACGCTGCGCCGGAGCTGCCCGGCTTGACCCGGCAGAGCTTACTGTACGTCTGCCCCAAGGTCCTGGGCACCGAGACCCGCCTGCTCAACCCCCGTAAGATCCTGGTGCGGGTGGCCTATCAGCTGGACTTGACGGCGTTCGGCCCCGCAGAGCAAGGGGTCCCCAGCCAAGTGGAGGAGCCGGGGCCATACGGCATCTGCCAAAAGACGGGGGAGTGGCACAGTGATGAGACGGTCCACGTCCAGGAAAAAAACTTTACCTATCAGGACACCCTGGTGCTCCCCGGCGGCCGCCCGGACGTGGAC
>ERZ1026844.2088-NODE-2088-length-11077-cov-3.527218_pt1 | contig 11077 bp, 16 predicted proteins | sample MGYA00380152_ERZ1026844 | MGnify/ENA primary metagenome ERZ1026844 (study PRJEB33269, sample SAMEA4719788) | human gut metagenome | biome: human-associated habitat; feature: organic feature; material: feces | place: Cameroon | collected 2013-10 ... | reverse complement strand
GGATTAATCCGGAATATCTTAACAATCCACCAAGAAGAAAGAAACAATACTCTGAAACCAATCCAAAAGACATGCCAGTTATACTTATTATAATTCTTGCCAACTTCATTGCAGGAGTAATGTGTATAATAGCAGGTAGCGACCATTTTGAAACAGGTGGTCTTAATTATCAGTATATTCACAATAATAAAGAATATATAAGACTTCTGACTTATATGTTCCTGCATGCTAATGTGCCTCATTTTGTTAATAATATGATTGCACTTTACATATTCGGTTCAAGACTTGAGCCACGTGTCGGTTCACTTCGTACTGCAATTATATACTTTGGCTCAGGAATTGCATCAGGTCTTGTATCTGTATATGTATCACATCTTATAAATCCAGATGTTATCCGTTTCGCAGCCGGAGCATCAGGTGCAATATTCGGTGTAATGTGTGCAACACTGTTTACCAACTTCAGTTCCAAGACCGATTCTAACAAAACAACCGTTATCGTATCTATCGCGTTAATTGTTGTATATGCACTTATATCCAATGGTGCTAATGTTGATATTCTAGGTCACTTAGGCGGCGGTATTGCAGGTGGAATTCTTATATTCATTCTGTATCATGACTATCTTGATGATGCATTTGAAAGCACTGTATCAACAATAATCGCAATTGTGCTTACGGTAATTATAAGTTTTGTTGGTGTAAGCAGCGCAGGTATAGGAACTAAAGCTAATCCTATGCAGGATTCACGTATTGATGTTGTAAAGTCACAGCAGATATTCAAGGATTATACTGTAACATATGGGGAATGCCTTGATAACAAATGCACTGACCCAGAATGGACTATATTCAGTTCTAGCGATAAAAAGAAAGTTGTAGAATTCAATGGTAATGTAGTATATAATAACATGAATTCTTCTTTGAAGATTCAATTCGTATATAATGATTCTGATGATTACTGGGCTCTAAGCTATATGGCCCTTAACGACACTGCAATGGATAGTAATGGTGCAGCCCTGCTACTTAACTATCTGTGCAGCGATTACTTCAATTAGGAGGCGATTTACATGTCTAAGCTGTTTGGTTCTGATGACGATGATCTTGGGTATCTTGATGATACTGTGCATATTAACTGGAAAAAATTTCTGCCGGCAATCATAATTGCTGCAGTAGCAGTAATTGCATTAATAATTGTACTTATTGTTTCTTTCGGTCATAAAGGCAAAAAAACTCTTTCAAATGTATCTTCAACCGAAGAGACTTCATCTGTCAATGGAACTGATGCCGACGGCAATAATACTTTAAGCGATAAAGATGAGAAAGAACTGGATCCACAGTACTCTGACACTGACGGTTCCATGAATCAGTCTGCCGGTAATGGTGCTTCTGTAATCCTTTCCAACAGTACTAACGAGACATCAGATATCACAATCGGTATAGATGTATCAAAATTTCAGGGAACTATAGACTGGGCACAGGTTGCTTCATCAGGTGTTGATTTTGCAATGATAAGAGTTGGCTACAGAGCGCAGAAAACAGGCGTTATCTATGCTGATACCAATGCAAAGTATAACATGCAGCAGGCTGCCGCTAACGGAATCAAAGTAGGAGCATACTTCTTCTCATCAGCAGTTAATGAGGCTGAAGCAGTTGAAGAAGCAGACTGGGTTGCAGATTTCATCTCAGATTACAGCATAACTTACCCTGTTGCATTTGACTGTGAGAGCTTCAATACATCTGAAAGCAGACAGAAGAGCATGACTAAGGCTGAAAGAACTGCTGTTGCCACTGCATTTTTACAGGAAATATATGATAAAGGCTATACACCTATGTTCTATGCCGCTTCCTCTGAGCTTTCCAATAACAGCCAGTGGAACACTGCCAGTCTTGAAAAATCATTTAAGATATGGGTTGCACAATATCCGTCAACGCCTTATCCAGAGACTCCTTCCACATCATATGCAGGAACATGCAGCATGTGGCAGTATACTAATCAGGGCAGGGTAGCAGGAATTGGTACAAATGTTGATATTAACGTTGCATATTTTGGTTATTCTGAAAGTAACGGTTCTCTAAGCGGTGAAACTGCAGCAGCCGCATCACCTGATGTAGAAGCAGGCATGGTATTCACATCTGTTAATGATACTGTTACTGCCAAAGATGAAGTAAGGCTTCGTGACAAGCCTAGTCAGGATACCGACGCAACAGTAATTACAACACTTGTTAATGGTGAAACAGTTACCCGGACAGGTACAAGCAGCAGCGGCTGGTCAAGACTTGTCTACAACGGACAAACTGTATACGCTGTTACAAGTTATTTAACAACAGACCTTACACCTAAGACAACTGAAAGTCTTACAACCGGATTTAACACGAAATTTACGGACTGTAACGATACTGTAACTCCTAAGGAAGAGGTTAATCTTAGGAATAAACCTAGTGTAACAGATGCAGATTCTGTTGTTGTTGCAACTGCTAAAAAAGGCGAGCTTTTCACCAGAACCGGCTATAATACAGAGGTTGGCTGGTCAAGGGTCATATATAACGGTCAGACACTTTACTGTGTTACAAGCCTGCTTTCTATCCAATAAATTAAAAATGTCAGGAGAATTATTGTGAATATTATAATCACTGATTTATGCAAAACCTTTGATGACAATGAAGTTCTTAAAAATGTTAATATAACACTTAAAGATAATTCTATATATTGTCTTATGGGAGCTTCCGGCATTGGAAAAACAACGCTTTTAAGAATTCTAATGGGACTCGAACATGCTGATTCCGGCAGTATATCCGGTATAGATACTAAAAGCATATCTTGTATGTTTCAGGAGGACAGGCTTATTCCTGACCTTTCAGCAATAGATAATGTCAGAATAGTGCTTCGTGGAAAAAACAATAGGGCTGAAGTCCGTAATAATCTGTTATCGATTCTTCCAGATGATAGTCTTGATATGCCTGTAAGTTCATTATCCGGTGGAATGAAAAGAAGAGTGGCACTTGCAAGAGCATTATCATATCCAGGCAAATTAATAATACTTGATGAACCATTCACAGGTTTAGATAAGGATACTAAGTTAAATGTAATAGACTATATCTTAAAAATGCGTAATAACCGTACTTTGCTTATTGCAACTCATGGAACTGATGATGCCAATCTGTTAGGGGCTGAAATAATAAAGCTTGATAAAAATATTAATTAGAACATTAAAGGGAGACTGTCTTATGGCAATCTCCCTTATTAATATTATGTGACTACATTTCTTCGATAATCTTTCTTGCAACATATACGCCACTGGCAGAAGCATGTGATAATGAATGTGTAACGCCGCTTCCGTCACCAATTATGTATAAGCCCTTATATCTTGTCTCAAGATTGTTGTCAATCTCAACTTCCATGTTGTAGAACTTAACTTCAACACCGTACAGAAGTGTATCATCATTGGCAGTTCCCGGTGCAATCTTATCAAGTGCGTAAATCATCTCAATAATTCCATCAAGAATTCTCTTAGGAAGTACAAGACTTAAATCACCCGGAGTAGCAGCAAGAGTAGGCTTTACAAGCCCTTCCTCAATTCGCTTCTCTGTACTTCTTCTTCCTCTCATAAGATCACCGAATCTCTGGACAATAACACCGCCACCAAGCATGTTGGAAAGTCTTGCAATACTTTCACCATATCCGTTACTGTCCTTGAATGGCTCTGAAAAATGCTTTGCAACAAGAAGCGCAAAGTTGGTGTTTTCTGTCTGCTTCTCAGCACCTTCATAGCTGTGTCCGTTAACTGTTACGATTCCGTTAGTGTTCTCATTAACTACAATTCCATTAGGATTCATACAGAAGGTTCTTACAAGATCCTCAAATTTCTCTGTTCTGTATACAATCTTGCTTTCGTACAGTTCATCTGTAAGATGTGCAAATATAACAGCCGGAAGCTCCACCCGCACACCGATATCAACACGATTAGACTTAGTTGGAATATCAAGCTTCTGACAGACATTCTCAATCCATTTGCTTCCGCTTCGACCAACAGAAACAATACATTTGTCACAATCCATGTACTCGTCCTTATAGAATACTCTGTAACCGCCATCTAACACCTCAATGTTGCTTACAGGAGTGTTAAAGTAGAAGTCTATATGGTCCTTCATCTCATTGTACATATTCTCAAGAACAATATAGTTAATATCTGTTCCAAGATGTCTTACTGATGCATCAAGAAGCTTTAACTTGTTCTGCATGCATAAAGTCTTGAATTTAGTGCCTGCTGTCGAATACATGTGAGTCTCTTCACCGCCATGTGATGTATTGATTGTATCAACATACTTCATCAGGTCGATTGCCTGATCCCTGCCGATATATTCGTAAAGTGTTCCACCAAAATCATTAGTTATATTGTATTTACCATCTGAAAATGCACCGGCACCGCCAAATCCATTCATAATCGCACATGTTGGACATTTGATACATGATTTAACCTTCTTGCCATCTATAGGACATTTTCTCTTCTCTAATGTATTGCCTTCTTCAAACACAGCCACTCTTGTTTCCGGTGACTTCTTCATAAGCTCGTACGCAGAAAAGATTCCACCTGGTCCGGCTCCAATAATAATTACATCATATTCCATACATTATCCTCCTCGGAGAAATTTCTTAGAATATTATATCATAGAATCGTGGTTATATGGTATAGTGTTGGTATTAAGTTAATGCAAAATGGAGGAACCGGACATGTTAGAAGTTGGAACAAAAGCACCTGATTTTGAATTACCAGATCAGAATGGAGATATGCACAAGCTCAGTGATTACACAGGAAAGAAAGTTATATTGTATTTCTACCCAAAGGATAATACGGCAGGCTGCACCAAACAGGCATGCGGCTTTTCAGACAGATATCCTCAATTCACTGAAAAAGGCGCAGTTATACTTGGTATCAGCAAGGATTCTGTTGCTTCTCATAAAAAATTCGAAGAAAAATATGGATTATCATTTACTATCTTAGCAGACCCTGAGCGTAAAGTAATCGAGGCATATGATGTGTGGAAGGAAAAGAAGAATTACGGCAAAGTGTCTATGGGTGTCGTGAGAACTACATACCTCATTGATGAGCAAGGTATTATCATCAAGGCTAATGATAAGGTCAAAGCAGCAGATGATGCTGAAAATATGCTTAAGGAATTAAGTTAATATAACAAAAATTATTTTGGAAGATGAATGGCGGAATTTTATGACAGAAAAAGATTGGGAAAAGCTCCTTAGAGTGAACTACCACAGACCGTAAAGGTCTGTGGCTTCTGTTAAATGGTTCACCAGACTAAGTACCCAGAAATGGATACTACGATATTTAGGTCACGATACCCTCGGTTGACGCAACAGACCGTCGCTCTATCGTACATATTTAAGTTAGGTCAGAGTAAGAACAGCCTTGTGATATGTACTTAACAAGCCTTTATATCATTGTCGAGTTGAAGTCGGAAAAATTTTACGGTAACAGTAAAGCAAAGTACGCACAACCATTACTTTTGTAATGGCATTATGTGATTAAGTTCACAAGAAAGGAGTGCCTATTATGGTATATGTATTAGATATTAACGGGCAGCCACTTATGCCTACAAATAGGCATGGCAAAATTAAACACTTGCTAAAACAAGGTAAAGCTAAAGTAGTCAGAAGATGCCCGTTTACAATTAAATTGTTGTACGAAAGTACAGCTTATACACAAAATTTAACTCTTGGAGTTGATACAGGTTCAGGTATTATTGGAACTGCCGTAAGTAAAGATAATGGGAATATTGTTTATATGTCAGAGGTCATTGTAAGAAATGATATTACTGATAAAATGACACAGAGAGCTAAGTATCGTAGAAACAGACGGAATAGAAAAACTCGTTATCGTAAGGCTAGATGGTTAAATCGTAAGAACAGTATTAAAACAGACAGATTTAGTCCTACAATGCACAGTAAACTTCATAGCCATTTAAAAGAAATAGAATATATTAAATCTATCCTTCCAGTTACAACTATGGTATTAGAAACAGGACAGTTTGATACACATTTAATGAAAAATCCAAGTCTTGCAAATCCTAAAATTAAACATTGGGGCTATCAGAAAGGTACAATTTATGGCTTTGAAAATACAAAAGCTATGGTACTTAACAGAGATAACTACACTTGCCAATGCTGCAAAGGTAAGCATAAGGACAGTAAATTAGAAGTACACCATATAGTATTTCGCAGTCAAGGCGGTAGTGATGAAGAAAGTAATTTGATTACACTTTGTCATACATGTCACAAGGATTTACATGGTGGGAAAATCAATCCTAAATTAAGTGGGAAGATTAAAGGCACTCTCAAATATGCCACACAGATGAATTCCATTCGCAAACAGCTCTTTAGAACATATCCAGATGCTATTGAGACCTTCGGATATGTGACAAAAGCGAACCGTTTAGCTCTTGGTATAGACAAGAAACACTATTATGATGCTTGTACGATAGCGGCACAGGGAAAATTATTCAGAATAACAACAAGACTTTTCAAAAAGAAATGCGTTCCAGATGGTGATTTTCAAAAAACAAAAGGTGTTCGTTCAGAACAAGCTATTGTTACAAGTAAGATTGGTGGCTTTAGAAAATTCGATAAGGTCAGATATTTCGGCAAAGAATACTTTATCAAAGGAAGGATGTCTACCGGATACGCAATTCTTATGGATGTAGATGGTAAAAAGATAGATTTTTCCGCAATGCCAAAAGGCTACAAAACTCCCAAAATGGCAAACTTAAAAAGATTGGAGGCACGCTCGTCATGGATGGTTACAGCCATGGAGGTCACTCCAAATATAGCATGAAAGTACATATCATTTTTGTAACAAAATACAGGAAGAAGCTTTTTGCATTAGGTAAATATGGTGATGATGTAAAACAATTCCTGTATGACGCAGCAAAGAAGTATGGGTATACCATCATTCAGATGGAAACAGACAAAGACCATGTGCATATACTCCTAGAATACAGCCCAAAGGTATCTGTATCAAATATTGTTAAGCAGCTAAAGCAGTATAGTACATATAAGATGTGGATGTGCCATAGGGAATTTCTGTCCAAGCACTACTGGAAGCGTCAGATATTATGGTCAGATGGATACTTTGCGTGCAGCATTGGCCAGGTCTCACAGGAGATTATTGAGAGATATATTCAGAACCAAGGGTAAAGGTAACGGACGCTGCGTATCCACATACCCAAAGCTATGTGGATACGCAGCTGATAATTTATAAAAAAGTTGTTTCACCTATTTACAGATGAAACAACTCTTTTTGTGGCTTACTTAATTGCTTTTCTCCTGATATCCTGCATTGTTGCATTCTGTATAAATCTGTTTTTCTCTTCATCCGAAAGATCACAAACCCTTTTCTTTATAGAACGTGCATACTCTGTTAATCCCCTGTAGTCTATATTAAACACAGGAATATCATTTACCATATAAGGTCCATCCAGATCATAATGTTTCATCTGTCCATTCATAAGTGTACACCTCCCTTATCTTTGTCCCACTTTTCTCTGGGATAAAAAATTGATACGGATGCAACATACATATAGGCTCTGCATCAAATACATTGCAATAATGCTCCATCAGTTCCTGACTGGCTACAAATCCAGATACAGCACCACCAAATCCATATCTGCATGATAATTGTGATACTATAGCAAATAGATGTCCGCCAACTCCGTTGTATCGTTTCTTCTCTCCTTCTTTAAGCAGAAAAGAATTATTATGTGGAGCTGCAACCATCCATGTGATAAAAGCTGTCTGCATATCCACATCTGGTCTGACAGCTATTAATCCTTATATTGCAACTGTTCCTTTAATTACCAGTGCATAAATTTCATTTTACTTAAGCAAAGCATTCCAGTCTATAAACAGCTTGTCTTTTTATTATACTTGCTTAAAAAACTTTTTCTCTTTATTCTGATAACTTCTGTTTCAACTATTTCTCCTGTAGCATTATCAAGCAAACAAGAAACCAAATCGTCAATTTCAACACAAACCATATGCGACACTACATTTCTCTTATTATATTGTTTATTAATCTATATAAACAGGGAAAGTTCTGCCACATTGAAGCATTCCCTGATTTTTTCAAGGATTGCTCCTTATTAAGTTGTTATCATTCCGACTTGTCAGAATCAAATTGTATATCATATATGATAATAGTTTGCCCCAAAGCACCACAATTTGACAGAGTATTACCTGTCATTATTCTACTGATTAACAGGCAGAAACCACTCGAATAATTTACACTTATAATAAGTATATACTATACCAGCACCCACAGCATCAACACAAGACTATGTTGGCTGAACAAAACCCATAAGAGTTCAAAAAAATAATAATATTTTTATATTATTATTTTATCATATTTCATTGAACAATAGTACATCTTCCATAAATTTTTATGTTTATTGAATGTGAAGGGCTTGATGAATGTGTAATCAACAGAACTATAGCATTTATTGATGGCTCCACAAGAGAGAACAATAAGGTGATTTTTAAAAAGCAATCATTTCCTGATATTTACAGGTTTGCGATAAATAATGGATTTGATTTTGACACAAAGGCAAAACGGATTATTGGTTTATAAGGAGGGATAAGGTATGCACATAATATTTGAAGAAGAAACGAATTATTATAACATGTGTGAAATACGTAATCTTCTGGAAGATACTAAGCTTAAAAATATACTTAATGTAAGTACCACGGAAGAGTCCGTAAGACATGCAATAAGAGGAATAAAGAGATTATTTTTTGGTTCTGATGAACCAAATCAGAAGGGAATAGTAATAGATTTTGGGACAAAATGTGTAAGAATATATGCAGCAGAGTTTACACCTAATCAAATTGATTATATATTTGATATGGTAAAAACAGGAATGAATGGAGACATGAACCGGATAATTGGGGAACTTAAGAATGATATTGACAGAGTAGACGGATTAAGGATAGAAGCGTAGGTATGCCGGATTTTTTAAAACAAAATACAAATCAACAGAAAAAGAGTTACTACTGGATGGTTATCTTAAGTTTGGGCAATATGCAAAGAAACATGATCTTAAGGTTGAAGAGGTTGCAACTCTAGCTATGACAGGGAAAATAAAAGCGGTTTTGGATGATACCGGAAGAGGTTATATTCCGCTAGATGAAACCATTGAACTTACTGAAATGGAAAAGGAACATTTAAAAAGACAGAGCAGGCTGTATTATTTTCAGAAAAGAGAAGGAATAGAACATGTAAGGAGTTTAAGGAACAAACTTATAGCTGCTTTTGATGATTATAAAAAAAATATCCTTAGGGGAAAAACCGGATATATATTATTGCTTTGCAACAAGGAATTATCAGGTGGTATCGTATGAGCCGGAAAATTCATATAATTTGACAAAGGTGCTTATTCATTTTGGAATACCAGTTAATATTGATAATCTTTTGGAAGAGCAGCGATACGCTGTACTTGATATGATGTATTCTAAATATAGGGTTAAGTGTGATTACAAAGTAGAAAACAGAAAAACACTTTTTGATACATTGGATGAAGCAAAAGCAGAAGCTGAAAATTTATATAAATCCGGTTATGACAAAATATATATCTGGCTTCATGGTTATCAGTATTATAAATATGAAAATGGAGAATTGATACTGGATGTGTTAGAACCTAGATGGAAGAAAAGGCAGCCAGAATAAAATGCATAAAATTGTGGTATAATTAAAATCATAAACTTATCGAGGTACATATGAAAATTTGGTTGGATGATTTAAGGGTTGCGCCTGACGGATATGAAACAGCTAAGTCTGTTAATGAGGCAATTGATTTGATAGAAGAGTGCGAACAGAATGGAGAAGAAATCGAGGTCCTGGATTTGGATCATGATTTAGGTGATTACGCTTATGATGGCGGAGATGCAATAAAACTTCTTGATTATCTGGCAGAAAGAGAAACATTTTATCCGGTGGAAATTCATACGGCAAACCCTGTTGGAAGGGAGAACATGTATCGAATGCTTGATAGATACTGGCCAGATTTGTATTAAACAATCAAAAAATGTGTTATAATAAAACTAATTGAATCATTGGTAATACATACAAATGAAGGAAGTGATTAGTATGGCTTTAATTAAATGTCCCGAATGTGGAAGAGAAAAAGTATCTGATACTGCAGAGGCGTGTCTCGGATGCGGATACGGAATAAGAAAACATTTTGAAAAAGAAATGCAGCAAAGAGAGGCTAAATAGAAGCAAAACAAGATAGAAAAAGAAAAATTTGTACAATCTGGGATTTCTGCGTATTGTTACAGGGTGTGGCCCACAATATATAGAAACCCAAAAAGTACATATTAATGTGAATGGAACAGATGATTACAGTTGTCTCAAACTGACATATAATGATGGATGTATTGCAGAATCAGTCCAGACAATAGGAGAGGAATTGAAACGCAATGCCAGAATCGAGGGAACAAAGGGAAGTATATTTTTACCGGATTTCCAACACGCAAAGACCCTGATACTTGAGGCGGATGGTAAAGAACCGGAAACAATCGAGTGCCCAGTTGATATAAATGGATTTGAATATGAGATTCGTGAAGCAGGCAGATGCATAGCATCAGGAAACAGCGCCAGTGCTATTTATACACCGGAAGACAGTATTGCACTTACAAGGCTGATGTATGATATCCGTATGAACTGGAATATGATATTTGATGGTGAGATACAGGCATAAACCGACAAATAGCTTATTTCAGATAAATTGAAACTGACAATGCAAAATAATAAAGAAGAATATGGGGGATAGAAGCGTGAAAAGAATAATTGAAAAACGATTAATTAGGTATCTGTTATCTGCAGTAATATTTGGAATAATTTATTCAATATTGTCCCTAATAGATAAAGGAAATGTGAAAATAGGTTCAGTATTAGGTGTTATGGCACTTTATTTAGGGGCTATGTGTATTCTATGTGTCATTGCGCCAATAATTAAAAAGATTACAGGATATGACAAAAATATTAATAAATGAGTAAATGATGTGAGTATGTTATAC
>ERZ1026844.2087-NODE-2087-length-11088-cov-4.703345_pt1 | contig 11088 bp, 7 predicted proteins | sample MGYA00380152_ERZ1026844 | MGnify/ENA primary metagenome ERZ1026844 (study PRJEB33269, sample SAMEA4719788) | human gut metagenome | biome: human-associated habitat; feature: organic feature; material: feces | place: Cameroon | collected 2013-10 ... | reverse complement strand
GATCAACGCCGTCGCCGAAGATCCAGCCCGGCGCGGAAACAGATGTGCCGGCAGAGAAGCCGACGACGCAGCCGGAGGGGAACCCGAACGCTGCCGTGCGGCCGGCGGGGAAGCCATGGAGGAACAAAAACCTATACCCGGTACTCGGCGTTTTGGCTGTCCTGGTAATCGTGGCCGCTGCCGTGATTATCGCTTGCTCGACAAGAGGACGCAGAAAAGAAGCGGACGGGTCGGGCTGGTACTGCGAAACATGCGGCAAATACAACGAAACGCCGTATTGCGGAGCCTGCGGCAGGGATCGATACGGAACACTGCCGGAGACGCGGGTGAGCGGGGAATGGAGCCACAGCAAGGGGCGCGAGCCGGAGCCGCGGCCTGAATTTGAACGGCCTGCGACGGAGCATCCGCCTGTTGCGCCGCACGATATCGGCACATCGGCAGAACCGGGAAGCAGCGGTCTCAAACGGAAATTCTCCCGGCCTGATATGCGACCCGGCGCGGGTGTATCGGCAGAACCGGGACGCAGCCGCCTCAAGCGAAAATCGCTTCCGACGGAAGGAGCGCCTATGGAAGACGCCGTCTCGAGCGATCCGCTGTTTCGCCCGCCGGACGACTTGTCGTGAAGTAAAGGGAGCAAAAGCGACGGATATCAGACGGAGGCCTATGCGGCCGCGAGCCGACTCGCTGATAAATCGAAATATGGATCAAGAGAAAGGAAAGAGAAAAATGTCGAATGATTACAAAATGACCTATGATGTCGACCTCGTGTTCTGCATCGATGCAACGGGCAGCATGAAAGGCGCGCTCAACATGGTGAAATCGAACGCTCTTCGGTTCCATGGCGATTTGCAGCGCAGAATGGAGGAGAAATCCAAGATGCTCAACAGCCTGCGTATCCGCGTCGTCGCGTTCCGCGATTACCTGCATGACAAGGAAAACGCCATGCTGACAACGGATTTTTTCAGACTGCCTGAGGATAACGCCATGTTTGAGCGCGCCGTGAAGAGCATCGAGCCCTTCGGCGGCGGCGACGATCCGGAGGACGGTCTGGAAGCGCTTGCCTACGCGATCCGATCCAAGTGGAACCGTGACGGCAGTACTAAAAAACGTCAGATCATCGTGGTATGGACGGACGCGCCGACGCATGGGCTCGGTTACGGCGCGGCTGCACCCAACTATCCGAACGGTATGCCGCGTTCCTTTGAGGAGCTTTCCAACTGGTGGGCGCAGGAGCCGGAGGCGCAGGGCGCGCATATGGACTATCAAGCGGAGCGACTGGTCCTGTTTGCACCGGACGAGCCGTATTGGAAGACGATTTCCGACAACTGGGAAAACGTGGTGCATTTTCCGTCGATCGCAGGCGGCGGCTGCGGCGAGCTTGACTACAACGAGATTATGGAGACGATCGTCAACTCCGTGGTGAGCAACGCCGGAAATCAGTATTGACGGAGGCACAGACATGTTGAATGTGTCACTGCTCACGGGACTGATCGTGGATGCGATCCCCGGAAAGGGGGAGGATGCCGTCTGTTCCCTTGTTGGCGAACGGACGGCGCTCATCGCCTGCATGGACGGCTGCGGAGGCTCCGGCGCACAGCGGTATGAGGTCGCCGGAGAGACGTGCAAAGGCGCGCGCATCGCTTCGCACGAGGTGGCGGAAGCGCTCAAGTCATTTTTTGACCAAAGCGGCATCGCGCAAGACGGCGTGGCCAGCATTGGGGACGACGAGGCTGCATCGTGCCTGAAGGCCTGCATTGACGCGCGCCTTGCCGACGTCTGCGCGGCGCTCGGGGACCAGCGCTCACGAATTAAGAGCAAACTGTCCGCAGTGCTTCCGACAACGCTTGCGCTGCTGCTTGCCGAGCCTGTAGCACAGCCGGATCGCGTGTCCGCGCTCGCGATGTGGGCGGGGGATTCGCGCGTGTATGCGCTTTTGCCGGAGGGGCTGCGGCAGCTCAGCGCAGACGATGTGACGGGCGGCGCGGATGCGGAGGATAATCTGACGGACGACGGGATCATGTCCAATGCCGTCAGCGCAAGCGGGATGTATCATATCAATACGAAGCGCGTGGAGCTGCGCGGATCGTGTATGCTTCTGACTGCAACGGACGGCTGCTTTGCGTATTTTCCCTCGCCGATCCTGTTTGAAGGCGCGCTGCTGGAAACGTTAGAAGCGGCGAACACGCCCGCAGAGTGGATGGACAGCCTGAGCGAACGATTGGGACAGATTGCATCGGATGACTATTCGCTGCAGCTTGCGGCGTTCACGCAGGAGGGAGAAACGTTTTTTGATCTGAAACGCCGTTATGCGCGGCGAATGGAACGCTATCGCAGGGACTACGGAGAGCCGATGCGCCGTCTCATTGCGGATGGCGACCGCGAGGGGATGCGTGCGCTTTGGAAGAACTATCGTGAACAGTATTACGCCAAGTAACAGCGAGGGAGAATTGGGATCGCAATGCCAGTAGGATCCAAAAAGAAAGAGACGCTGCCGCCGGAGGAACACGGCGGATACCGGCTGATACAGCCATGGACGACAAAGGGCGCGGGAACGTCCATGTGGTCGTTCGCGGAAAAGGGAGGGAAGCAGTACTTCATCAAAGTGTTCGTAAAGCCGGTGCTTCCAAGCCCGTCGAGCGGCATGTCTCCTGCGCTGATCGAGCGAAAAAGAAAGGCCTGCGAGCGGTTTGAGCAGAAAAAACGGCGCGTATATGCGGCCGTGAACGAGAGCGCGACGGGAAACATCGTCAAGATCGAGGACTTCTTTTTTGATAAGACCAAGTTCTATCTGACAACGCGGAAAGTGGAGGGGAAAGAAAGCAATCCCAAATGGATCGCGGCGCTGCCGTATGCGCAAAAGATGCTGTTCATCAAGGTGCTTGCCTACTCCATTTTGTCGCTGCATCGCAAGGGCATTGTACACGGCGACTTGAAGCCGGAAAACGTGCTCGTCAAGCAGAAAGAGAATGGGAACATGCTTGCAAAGCTGATCGACTTTGGCGAAAGCTTTCTGGAGACGGAGCCGTCGAACGAGCTGACGGGGGACGTTTATCTTTCGCCGGAAGGTGCGGTCGCGATCGCAAAAGAGGAGGGCTCTATTACAAGAAAGGCGGATGTGTTTGCATTGGGACTGATGTTCCATGCCTACTATACCGGCGAACTGCCGCGCTTTGACGCAGGCTATGACTACGCTTATGAAGCCCTGCTCAACGGCGGAACGCTGATACTGCATCCCATGCTGAATTCCGTTTCGGATCTCCGTGAAGCAATCGAAGGGATGCTTCGGACGAATCCGGAGGAGCGCCTTTCCATGGAGGAGGTCTATGCCCTCCTGAGCGGAAACACCCCCCGCAGAAGGGCGGTCCCGGGCGAAGAGCAGGAGCGGACTGGGTCGACGATGGAGCAGAAGAGACAGTGGCAGTGCAGCAATCCGGAATGCCATGCGCAAAACCCGGAAACAACGGAGGTCTGCCTGCACTGCGGCAGGAAGAGGTCGCGCCTGAAGAGAAAAGAGTCTGCGAAGCCGGAGGGAAAGGGCAGGGATGCGGCCGCGCGGGACGAACTGTTTTCTGCACCGACGGAGCTTTGACGCGGGGAAGCGAAGGCTTGCGTTCCGGGCGCATCTGCGGATGCTATGGAGATCGATGCCAAGCATAGAAGAAGATGGGAGAAAAACGAATGCATTGGAATTGCAAAAATTGCGGCGCGCCGAACGAGGACGACGCTCGCTTCTGCATCACATGCGGAAAGCAGAGGGTTATGGAGCCGGAGACATATGAAGCGGCAAACACAGTTGACGCGGCGCATGCGCCTTGGACGTGCGCGGCCTGCGAAACGGAAAACGCGGGCGATGCGGAGTGCTGTATTGTTTGCGGAAAAGAACGGGACGCATCGACGCACGAATATGGAAACACAACGCCGGTTGAGAAAGTCACGTCACAACAATACGGCACGTCACAACAGTACGGAGCGAAAAAACACACGAATTGGGTGTTTGTCGGAGCCGTAGCGGGATTTATTGTGTTCCTGCTCCTTGTCGGGCCCAGCATGTTCAAGACCGGCAGCAGCCCGTATACGGGCGGTGCGGCTGCCGCCAACCCGACGGCCTCAAAGAATGAAACGATCAAGTGGGAGGATCCGGCGCTGGAGCGTGCGGTACAGGAATACCTCGGAAAGAACGCGGTCACAGAGGACGATCTGGCAGGGATTACAGAGCTTTATCTGCTCGGGGAGAACGTCTATTTCACAGCAGCTGTAGAATACTTTCCCGACGTCGGAGTGGAGCGCGATGCGTTTTACGGCGATGCGGAATATACCGCACGGCTCGCGGACGGTGGAAACGTCAATGCGAGCAAGTTGAAAGATCTGCGGCATTTCAAGTCTCTGGAACGGCTCTGGCTGTCGGACTGCGAGCCGGGCTTGGATCTGTCCGACTTGGAATATTGCAATCGGCTTTGCAAGTTGCGTATCTGTAATTCGGAGGACGTGGATCTGTCCTCGTTCCGGAACGGAACCGCTCTGGAAATTCTGCAACTGCGTTTTTGCACGCTCGGAGACAAAGCGGCGGACGAGAAGAACACCGAGTTGACCCATCTGGGCTTTGTTTCCTGTGCCCCGGTAGACATGCAGACCGTGACGGATAACTTTGCGGGCATTGATTCATTGGAGATCACTAATACAAGTGTGCAAAACACAAGAAGCCTTATGCAGCTGCAGAGCCTGAGAGAATTGTGGCTGGAAGCGCCGGAGAGCATCGCATTTCTTGCACAAGTGCCGCAGCTTACCAAGCTTACGATCTTTTCGACTGATGTGGAGAGCTTTGAAGTGCTGCAAGGGCTTAAGAATCTAAAGACCCTCGAACTCTATGATTGCCCGAATCTGCACAATCTTGCGAGGGTTCTCGATGAAAAGCAGCTGGACAGATTGGTGCTCTGGGTCTGCACGAATACGAAGGACTTTTCCGCACTGCGGTCAGAGCGGTCGCTGAGATCGATGAAGGAGCTGGAAGTGGTGGCCTGTTCCTTTTCGGACACAGCGCTGCTTGGCAGGTTTGAGCAGTTGACGCATCTGGCCCTCGACGGAACGGAGGTTAAGGACTTGACGCCGTTCCCGAACATGAAGAATCTGGAGTGGATCTCGCTTTATGGTACGCGCGTATCGAATATTTCGCCGCTTTCACGCCTTGAGCAGCTGCAATATCTGAATATTTCGGAAACACAGGTCAGGGATCTGAAGCCGCTCTCGGGTCTGACAAACCTGCGGCATTTGGAGATAGTTGGAACGAATGTGACAGATCTCTCACCGATCGCGGGCCTGCCGCTGGAGTATCTTTCGGTATCGAAATCCCTTGAGAAGCAGGCGAAAGAGCTGTTCCCGGAGGAGATCATCGAGGTTTTTGACGACTGAGAATACAGTGTGGAGAAGAAAGCGGCAGGAGATGGAATCGATGGCAAGCGTTGCCCCGAAGCCACCGGGATCTGCCGCTTCAATGGAATCGCTGACGGAGAATGCAGAGCATACCGGTAGATGCCCTTGTAAATTGCTGTGCAGCCAGCAGTCGCAAGGTATAGTGCATAATAACAGTTGTCCCATCCGAATCGGGAAGATGCGCAAGACGCCTGTAGAATATAGTAAACGCGGTCAACCCGAGATATGCTTCTGTTTTTCCGCCGCCAGTAGGAAACCAAATCAAATCCACAACATCTCTGTCACAGGCAGAATCATTTGTGATTGACTCAATGCTCATCAACAAAAATGCTATCTGAAACAGACGCCAAAAATAGTTATCTCTGGTTATGCCGTTAGGTTCGCCGTAATCCATAGTTTCAAGAAACTTTGTAAGGTCTTCATCTCCGGGATAGCGATCAACATCTGCCATATCGGATTGTAATTTCAAATGTACTCGTTGCATAAGCATTGCCCTGTTGTCAATTATTCTTTTCATTGCATTGCGTATATGTGCAACGAGATTTTCGGAGAGCGCACTGCTTGTCAGCCGAAAGACGAGACGGATTGCAAAATGTACGGGCATGAGGACAAATGCGTTTATCGTTCAGAAAAGCCGGAGGGAATTGCCGTCGAGATGGTTGATTGCATCATCCGCATTCTCGACTACCTTTCTAAAATTGGCGTTGACATTGAAGGAATCATGGAACGCAAGATGAAATACAACGAGAGCAGATCGTACAGACATGGCGGGAAAAAGTGTTGAGCCTTTCCTCCGTGTCCATTTTCGTGTCCACGAGGTTCTTATTTGCAGGAAATTGCATGAAAATTATCGAATTTGCAATTCAAAAACGGAAAAATATAGACCGTTTCCCCCACTAACTATGGGAAAAACAACAAAAAAGCGGCTTGATAAGCCGCTTTTTTGTTGTTTTGGTGGAGCTTAGGGGATTCGAACCCCTGACTTCCACACTGCCAGTGTGGCACTCTAGCCAGCTGAGCTAAAGCCCCGAACAGAATGTATTATAGTGCATGAACGCCGGTTTGTAAAGAACTATTTTTAGGCATTAGGGCAAAACTATGAATTTTTAGCGGAAAAGCACACAGCAAAGAAGCAATATGCTATAATGTTTTGAATTCTATTCCTCGGTATGGCCGCATCGTCGGCGCGGAGGAGCTTTGGAGGTTGCGCTGCATGGCGGAAGGAAACGGTTTTTTCTCGCGGCTGAAAGATCGGTTTATCCGGACGGCGGATTCCGAAAAAAAGACGCAGGAAAAAGGCCTCGTGCGCTTCGGTGCAGAGGGATCGGCAGCGGGTTTGTTTCAGAAGAAGAAACGGAACCGTCCGTTTGCCCTTGCCGTGCTGTTCACCTCGTTGAAACTGCTCATCGTTGCGTTTGTCGTGCTCTGCTTTGCGGGGCTGGGACTTGCGTTCGGTATCGGCAAGGCATATATCGATACCGCGCCGACGCTCGACGTCGCGCAGCTCACGATCTCGGATCGCACCTCGTTTTTGTACGATAAAGACGGGAAACTCATGACCTCTATCGCGGACGTCGAATACCGCGACTGGGTGGACATCGAGGACATTCCCGATATGCTCCAGAATGCGTTCATCGCTGTGGAGGACGTCCGTTTTTACAAGCATCAGGGCGTGGATTTCAAGCGCCTGTTTTCCGCCGCACTCGAGATCCTCGGCAATTCCAATTCCTCCGGCGGCAGCACGATCACGCAGCAGCTCATCAAGAATAAGATTCTCGGCTCGCAGCGCAACTATAAGCGCAAGATCCAGGAAGCGTACCTTGCGCTCGAACTGGAAAAGATGATCGGCAAAGACGAGATCCTGGAAGCGTACCTGAACGACATTTACCTCGGTCAGTCGAATTACGGCGTAAAGACCGCAGCCAAGGATTATTTCGGCAAAGAGCTTTCCGAACTCACCGTGCGGGAATGCGCAATGCTCGCGGGTCTCCCGCAGGCGCCCTATTCGTATGATCCGCGCAGAAACATGTATGTGCGTGACAAAATGGAGATCACGAACAACCGTACCGATCAGGTGCTGGAGCGCATGTATCAGGCCGGCTATATTACCAAGGAGCAATATGAAAGCGCGCTGCGGGAGCAGGTAAAGATCCTCGAGGTCAGCGAGCAGAAGCAGATGTACGATATGGCGTACTTTGTGGAGTACGCGATACACGATGTCATTACGCATCTTCTGGAGCAGCGCGGACTTCCCGATACGTCTGCGAACCGTAACGCCGTGGAAAACGAGCTCCGCACGGGCGGGTATCACATTTATACGACGGTCGATCCCGCCATTCAGAACACCGTGCAGAATACGCTTTCCGCATGGGATCATTATCCGACGCTCGCGGACAGCAGCAAAGCCTTGAGCATTGAGACGAAGAGCGACGGGACCGTCATTGAGACCGTACAGCCGCAGGCTGCGGCGGTCGTGTTAGATCATCATACCGGCGAGCTCCGCGCTATCGTCGGAGGACGAGACGAACCGACCATGCGAAAGAGCCTGAACCGCGCATACCAGAGCTATACGGAGGTCGGATCGTCGATTAAGCCGTTGTCGGTCTACGGGCCGGCGCTCGATATGGGCCTGTCGCCCGCCACGATCATTCCGAATATGGACGGCCGGATCCAAGGCTGGGACACGCCGAGCGGATATCCGTCGGGTGGATTGAAATCCCGTTACGGCCCGGTGACTATGCGCCGCGGCATCATGTCCTCGCTGAACGTTGTCGCCGCACGCACGCTCATGGATTATGTGACGCCCGCCGTGGGAGCGCGCTACCTTGCACTGCTCGGCGCAAACATGTCAAAGATCAATGTAGACGGTCCGGGTCTCGCGCTCGGAACCTCCGGCCTCACGCCGATCCAAATGGCCGCGGCCTACGGTGCGATCGCGAACGAGGGCGTGTATCTGGAGCCATTGTCCTTTACAAAGGTGATCGACGGCGACGGAAACGTTGTGCTGGATGCAGATCAGATCCGTAAGTCTAACCGCGTCTATAAGGAGAGCACGGCGTATCTCCTCGTCGATATGCTGACGGACGCCGTAAAGTCGGGGACCGGCACCAAGGCAAAGATCGACGGCATGACGGTCGCGGGGAAAACCGGAACGAACTCGGACTATGCGAGCGTCTATTTCGCCGGGATGACGCCTTATTATGTTGCCTCCGTGTTCGTCGGACATGATTATCCGGCGAACAAACTGAAAAACGGCGCGTCCGGCGGCGGTTACGCGGCGCCGCTCTGGAAAGCGTTCATGGAGCCGATTCACGAGGGGCTTGCAAACGGCGCCATCATCGACGCGGATCCGACGTCGCTCGGATTGGTGAAAAAGACGGTATGTTCCGTTTCCGGCCTGCTCGCGACCGATGCGTGCAAGGACGACGAGGCACACAAGCCCGTCACGGACTGGTTCCATGCAGCCAGCGCGCCGACGGCCGAGTGCGACATGCACCTGACGGTCGCCATCTGTTCGGATTCCGGAAGCCTTGCGACGCAGTTTTGCCCAGAGGATCGCGTCACAAAGACGAGCATGATCCTGATTCGGAGCGATTCGCAGTTTGCACAGTTTGACGATGAATACCTGATGAAGGCTCTGCCCAATGCGATCCGTTCCGATGCGCCGATTGAGGAGTATTTGGCCGGCGTTCCGACCTGCACCGTCCATGCGGACGGTTCGCTCAGTGTGTTTGAACTGAAAGCGCAGGCGGAAGAGCTTATTGCGACCGTTCGCGCTTATCTTGCAGAAATCGGAAGCATCGACGCAGCCTCGCGCACGACGCTCGAAGCCGATATCCAACAGCTGGAATATGTGCTCTCCGGCTATGAGTATTCACAGATCGAGCCGCTCGTCAGCACGCTGTCGCGGGATTACAATGCGATCTCGCAGGCATATCCGCTCGGGAATTAGCCATGTGCAGGACGCAGTTCGAACTGGAACGGGCGATCGCGAAGGAACGCGCGCGACTGCTCCTGCTTGCGCCGAAGGATCAGCCGAACGGCGAGTACGCCGCCCCGGTGTTTGGCGCGGGTGCAGTTGATTCGCCGGTCATGCTCGTAGGTGAAGCGCCGGGCGCGGAGGAGACGAAACAGGCCGTTCCGTTTGTCGGCAAAGCGGGAAAGCAGCTCGACGCGCTGCTGCAGATGACCGGGATCCCCCGCGTCGACCTCTATGTGACAAATGCCGTGAAGTATCGCCCGGTCGTTCGCGGCGAACGATCAACACGGAATCGCACGCCGTCGCGAAAAGAGATCGAGGCATCGCTGCCGCTCCTTCGGGAAGAGATCCGGTCGATCCGTCCGCGCGTGATCGTGACGCTCGGCAATACGCCGCTGTTGGCGCTGCTGCTCCTGCTTGGCATTGAAGCGCAGACCGTCGGCGCGGTGCATGGGAAGCCCCTTCCTGTGAAGTGGGAAGGCTGGGCGGTCACGCTATTTCCGTTGTACCATCCCGCAAGCGGTATTTATAATCCCGCGCTTGTGCCGGTCATGGAACGGGATGCGGAAAAACTCCGTGAACATTTGGTGAAAGCGGAAAAAATCGTCTTTTCGACGACAACGGGTATGGTATAATACGAAATAATGGTGATGACTGGCGGTTTCCGTCGAGAAACCGACTGAACGTATACACGGAGGAGCAGAAAATGGCCCAGAAAATACTCATTGCGGACGACGATCAGATCGTACACGAGTCCCTTGGCATCTACCTCAAGGCGGAAGGCTTTGAAACGGTGGATGTGTTCGACGGCGAAGCGGCGCTTCAGAATCTATCGCCCGATGTCGTGCTGTGCGTGCTTGACATTATGATGCCAAAGATGACCGGTATCGAGGTCTGCCGCGAGATCCGCAAAACCTCGCAGCTGCCCATTTTGATGTTGACCGCAAAAGGCGAGGAGATCGACCGCATCGTCGGTCTGGAGCTCGGCGCGGACGACTATATCGTGAAGCCGTTCAGCCCGCGCGAGGTGGTGGCGCGCATCAAAGCGGTCCTGCGCCGCACATCGGAGCAGCCGAAGAGCGATTCTTCCGTGATCACTTACAACGGACTCACGATCGATCTGAAGAGCTATACGGTAACGCTTCGCGGCGAGCCCGTGATCTGCACGCCGAAGGAGATCGAGATCCTGCACATGCTGGCGGCGAATCCCGGACAGGTCTTTACAAGAGAGCAGCTGCTTTCCAAAGTGTGGGGCTACGATTTTGCGGGAGAGACGCGCACGGTAGATACGCATATCAAACGCATCCGCGCAAAGCTTGACTCGACGGGGCTTGGCTGGAGCATCAAAACGATCTACGGCGTCGGCTATAAATTTGAAACCGAGTGACGTGCCATGCGCAGCGTATTCTTTTGGCGGGTATTGATCGCATCTATTTTGATACTGCTGCTGGCGAACATCGTTTCGCTTGCAGCGTATACGTATGTAGGCAGGAATACCTATATCTCCATTGAGATGGACAATCTCGAACCGGAAGCGGAGATCACGCGGCAGATCTACGAGGAGTATAAGAACGGGGCGCTCGATGAGCCCGCGTTCAATCGCTTGATCGAGAAACAGACGCTTGCGAGCGAGTCCGCCATCCTGATTGCCGACCAGCTCGGCAAAACGCTGATCGTCAGAA
>ERZ1026844.2086-NODE-2086-length-11089-cov-7.380279_pt1 | contig 11089 bp, 10 predicted proteins | sample MGYA00380152_ERZ1026844 | MGnify/ENA primary metagenome ERZ1026844 (study PRJEB33269, sample SAMEA4719788) | human gut metagenome | biome: human-associated habitat; feature: organic feature; material: feces | place: Cameroon | collected 2013-10 ... | reverse complement strand
TTATCTCATCAAACAACAAACTCAGCGAACAGCTCCGCAGGCTGAAACAGGAAAAGGCAAGGCTTCTTGACACCGACAGCGACGATCTGGCAGACCGCACCCGCGATCTCATGGACACGCTGGAGGATGGGCCGGACTTCCTCGACCGGTTTGATGCGGAGCTGTTCGATGCGCTTGTAGAAAAGATCATTGTGGACAGCAACGAGCGCCTGCGGTTCCGCCTGAAAAATGGGCTGGAACTGCTAGAGCAAATCGAAAGGACGAAGCGGTAATGGGGAATCGGAAACTGCCGTTTGGCTATCAGATGCGCATGGGCGAGATTGTCCGGAACGAGCCGGAAGCCAACACTGTGCAGGACATTTTTCTGCAATATACGCTTGGCGCGTCGCTCAAAGAGATTGCAGCGCAGATGAGCAAGACCGGTCCCACCTATGACGAGGGCAAGAGTTGGAACAAGAACATGGTTGCACGGATTTTGGAGAATTCCAAATACACCGGTGTCGATAACTATCCAAAGCTGATCGATACTTCATTGTTTGAATCCGCTGCTGAAAAGCGGCAGGCCAAGCAGCGCCTGCCGGAGCGGACACCTGCACAGAAAGCGCTCAAGCGTATCTGCTCCAAACCTCCCACACCGGAGATCGAACAGCAGGTCACACATTTGCTTGACAAGCTGTCGGAGCAGCCAGAGCGCATCGCGCAGCCAGCAAAACAGCCTGCACCGATACGCAGCACCACGCAAGCCGAACTGGACGATATCCTGAACACCCAGCCGCTTGACGAAAATGCTGCCAGAAGCCTGATCTGCAAGCTAGCACAGGAGCAGTACGATGCCATCGGCAACGAAGAATACGAAACCGAGCGCCTGCGGCGGCTGTTCGCAGAGTTCGAGTGTACAGCAGAGCTCAATGCGGAACTGCTGCAAAGCACGGTTTCCGCCGTGCTGGTGACGCGACAGGTGGTGCGCTTGCAGCTCAAGAATGGGCAAATCATTGGAAAGGATGACTTGGTATGACAGACGAGAAACCGCGCGTCATTATAATCCCACCAAAGCCAGAACTACAGCAAACGACCACGGTCACAAAGCAGCTCCGCGTAGCGGCGTACTGCCGTGTCTCGACCAAGGAAGAAGAACAGGCCAGCAGCTACGAGGCTCAGTGCGAATACTACACAGACAAGATCATGTCCAACAAAGAATGGACGATGGCTGGGATTTTTGCAGACGAAGGCATCACCGGCACGTCCACAAAGAAACGCACAGAATTTCTGCGAATGATCCGTCAGTGTAAGCAGAAAAAGATTGACCTCATTCTTACAAAGTCCATCCAACGCTTCGCCAGAAACACACTCGACTGCATCAACTATACGCGCATCCTCCGGCAGCTTGGCATCGGCGTCCTCTTTGAAAAAGAAAATATCAACTCCCTGCCGCCCGACAGCGAATTTATGATTACGATGTACGGCGCGATGGCGCAGTCCGAAAGTGAATCCATCTCCGGCAACATTCGACGCGGGCGGCAGATGCACGCAAAGGTCGGAACGCTCAAGATTCCCTGCCACTGGCTTTACGGTTACAAAAAAGATGCAGACGGAAAGTTCTGTATCATACCGGAGCAGGCCGAGGTGGTGCGCGAGATCTATGAGCGATACAAGGACGGCGCAAGCCTGCGCAATCTGAAGGACTGGCTGGAGGAAAACCAGATCAAGACCGTCCTTGGCACAGTGGAATGGTCGACCGCCTCCATCCGAGGCATCCTGACCAACGAAAAATACTGCGGCGACGTGCTGCTTCAGAAAACATTCCGGACAGACGTCATCAGCAAGAAGGTCATTAAGAACGTCGGTCAGATGGCGCAGTACTATATGCCCGATCACCATGAAGCCATCGTCAGCCGGGAACAGTACAATGCAGTGAAGGCTGAAATGGCGCGTCGGAGTGCCCTGCGCAGCCCGTCCAAAACGGCTGTGACAGGACGCTCTTGTTATACAAGCAAATACGCGCTGTCGGACAGGCTTGTGTGCGGCGAGTGCGGAACACTCTACCGCCGATGCACATGGACATCCCTCGGACGGAAATATCCCGTCTGGCGCTGCATCAGCCGTTTGGAGTACGGCAGGAAATACTGTCACGAGTCCCCCACTCTGCGGGAGATCCCGCTGCAAAACGCGATTCTGGCAGCAATCAACTCCGCCATGAGCGATAAAACCGCTCTGGTTGATCGGATCAAGAATGTGGTCTCGCTGGAGCTTCTGCCGGTGCAGGGTCAGACGATGAGCCTTGCCGATATCGAACGTCGTCTGGCGCAGCTCGACGAGCAGTTCCAGAGCCTGCTGGCAGAAGCCATTGATGCTGAAAATAAAGAAGCCTGCAATGCGCAGTTTGCGGAAATCCTGGCCGAGCAGACTGCGCTCAAAAAGCAGAAGGAAACAATCCTGCAAAGCAGCACAGACGCAGACCGCGTCTGCACCCGCATGAAGCAGGCAGAGCGAGCCATTGAAAATACCGCACAAACGATCACAGAATGGAGCGAAAACGCCGTCCGACAGACCGTGGAGCGCGTGACAGTCCTCTCCGCCGATGAGGTGCTGGTGCGGCTCAAGAGCGGTACGGAAATCAGACAGCGATTGGAGGGAAAGTAACCATGACATACCGTGAGATCGGAATCTCAATCCGCAGCGCGTATACGCAGGGCTGGCCGGACGATGCTTCACGGCTCGCATTCCGCACAGAAACGCGGAAGCTGTTCCGAGATGCGGGCTGGCAGGTCGAAGAAAAACCGCTGGACAGCGGACACTGTGATACAGTACGAAACGGAAAAGACGCACTGTACCTGCATCCGGTTCTGTTCAGCGGCGTGATGCAGGAGGATCATATTCCGGAGGTGCAGCAGCTTTTATCTAACGCAGCTACGTTCCGCGTTCTTGGTACAGACCTGCGCAGGGAATGCTTTGACCTGACAGACGAAGAATACCGCCAGCGGTTGGAAGAACAAACCGAACAAATTGACAACGCCATTCTGGAAGCCTGCCGAACGAAACGGAGAAACCTGTTCTGCACAGCTCCAGTTGCCGCGCGCGTTGGACGGCAGTTTGCCATCCGCCGCTTGACGGATTGGGAACAATCCGGGCCGTACATTGCAGAAGGCTACGTTGGAGAACGCATCGAACAGCTTATTGCCGATGGGCGATTGATCACAGCACAGACCCGTTACGGTCAAGGTCTGCGGACAGCGACCGAAGCGGAGCTTAAAATGGCAGAAAACGCAGATCCGATGCAGATGCACTTTTAGGAGATGAAAAATGATGATTTACGCAACCGGCGATCTTCACGGAAACAGCCTCCGGTTCCAGCCGCAATACTTTCCGGAACAGGCCGAGATGACGAAGGATGACTACATGATCGTCTGCGGCGATTCCGGATGCGTCTGGAACGGCGACAAGAGCGACGATCCGCAGCTCAACCGGCTGGAGGCTCTACCATTTACAGTCCTGTTCGTGGACGGCAATCACGAAAACTTCGATGCTCTGAACGAATATCCTGTGGAGCAATGGCACGGTGGAAAGGTGCATAAGATCCGTCCGCACGTCATCCACCTGATGCGCGGACAGGCATTCGAGCTGCAAGGCCGCACCTTCTTCACGATGGGCGGCGCACAGAGCCACGACATTGCGGACGGCATTCTTGACATGGACAGCCCGGATTTTTACGAGAGGTACGATTCCCTGCGCCGCAATCGCGGACAGTTCCGCATCAAACACATTTCATGGTGGCAGGAAGAATTGCCGTCTGACGAGGAATACGCCGAAGCCCGGCAGACGCTGGAGCGGCTGGACTGGAAGGTCGATTACATCATTACGCACTGCGCACCGACAGCGATTCAACAGAAGATCAACGCCGATTTCAAGCCGGACAAACTGACGGACTTCTTGGAAGGAATCCGAAGCCGCAGCCAGTTTCATTACTGGCTGTTCGGGCACTACCACGACAACCGAATTATCGACGAAAAGTACGTTCTGCTCTATGAGCAGATGGTGAGGGTATTATAAAAACAAGGTAAAGAAAGACGCGGTCATTGCGACTGCGGGTTTCTTTGCCCTGTCAGGTAATTACAGAAGGCAGATATACGAATATGTGTGATCCAGTACGTCTGGAAAAACAAAAGGCTACTAAAAAATCTATGTGCTAACACACTAGTCCACGTTTGCACCTCTCGACGAATGCTACTATATCTGATATAATACATACGAAAGACTCTTGCGGGCTTATGCAGGTCTATGCAAAAATGAATAGTCTGGTATTATGGTGTAGATTGTCTTAGGAGGTTGGAAGATGCCTATATATTCGCGAGGAAACCATATTTGCGACAGATGCAAAACAAGTTTCGATTGGGTATGCTTTGAAATTCCAAAGTCAAGATTGAGTTCAGGCAATTTTAAAGTTGAGGTAATCCCATCCGAGGCTAAGGCTTGCTGTTTTGAAAGAATCACTGGCGATAGGTATAAGGTTTGGGTCAGCTGCCCGCATTGCGGGTTCGAAAATAGATTTGATGCGCAAGCACTTGACATCTAACATAGTTCCATTGCATGAGCTTGAAAAGCCATCCATAAATCAGGCACAGGAGGCATCATAAAATGAGCAGAGAAACAGAAAAGATTCTGAAAGGATTGCAGCATTTCATGGATTCTCACGCAGACGAGATCAAGAGCGAGGACGATGCGAATGCGCTGGCGGAGCGGTTCCTCGCGGAGTATGATCAGAAGTGTGCCGCGCAGAAGGATCATGCACCCGAAACAGCCGATGATTATCTGGATCTCGCGGAGCAGGCAACCTCCAAAAAGAAACACATGGAATATCTCCGCAAGGCGCTGGAACTGGAGCCGGACAATCTCGACGCGCGGCTGCAGATGATCACCTGCACGACTGAGCATCATCTGGACGAGCAGCGGCTTGCCTTGCAGGAACTGCTGACGCTGGCAGAGCAGCAGATGAAGAAAGCCGGTGCATTTAAAGAGTACGCCGGTGAATTCTGGACAGCGCCGGAAACCAGACCGTATATGCGCGTGCGCTATACATACTTCGACGTGCTGATCTCCTGCGGTATGATGCGTCAGGCAATCAGCGAAGGACAGCGCCTGCTGGAGCTGTGCGAAAGCGACGACCTTGGTGTCCGCTATCAGCTGATGCACCTGTACGTCTTTATGGAGGACGAAATGCACGCGCTGGCGCTCCATAAGCAATTTGACTCCTATGAAGAAACACAGATGCTCCTTCCGCTGGCGGTTTTGTATTACAAGCTGAACCAGTTTGACAAGGCGGAGGACTACATCAAACGCCTCGCAAAAGCGAATAAGGATACGAAGAAATTCCTGCGGGCAGCAGCGCACGACGAATTGGACGATTATATCGATGAGTTGAATCCCTATGGCTATCAGCCGTTTACGATGGAAGAACTGCTGGACGAACTGATGAAGTCCAGCTACCTGTTCGATTCGGTGCCGTATTTCTTCGCATGGGCAAGCAAAGTCCTTGTCACGAAGTCCACTTCAAAAAAGAGCACCGGAAAGCCGCATCTGCTGAACTAAGCAGTCAACAAAAACATATAGCGAAGGCACGACCAAGCGTCGTGCCTTTTGCGTTATCTACGATTACCGTGAGCCATTCAGCAGCGCCGTTGTTCTCGCATTGACACCCATAAGCTCCCGCTGTGTCTGCCGGTTCGCTTGACACATTGGCATCAGAAAATTCACAGCCTTTCGGATCTGCTGAAGGTCAGAAGAAGTGAGGGCATTCTGATGCAGGTGCTCCAAAACACGGCTATACGCGTCCTTCAGAGACGCGGACACGGCAGGCTGAAAGAAATAAGTTGAGATCAGGCCGCCGATCAGGGCGGCTTCGGCATCGGTGTACTGCATGGTTGCTCTCCCTTCGCAAGAATCAAACGAACGGAGCAATCATACCACAAAATATTGTAGCAGGCTATTCGCAAAACGACGAAATATATGATGCGCACTAGCGCGGAAAGGAGAAGCCATGAACGTCAGAAAACCTGTGAATTACAGCACAATGTACCGGGAATTGACCGCAATTCTCGCGCGGAATCTTCCGCAGATGGACGAAGTGTATGCCATCGGCAAAGTCATCGGCCAGCGTCCGGAGAAAGGTGCAGCGGTCGCAGCCGCAGAATTTTTACAGGCGAATTTCCCTGACCACGCAGGCTTTTCTCCACGCAACGTGCGCCGGATGCGCGATTTTTACAAGACTTATGAAAATGACCAAACGCGCCTCCGTCTGGCAATGAAAATCGGCTGGACGCTGAACGTGGTCATCATGGAAGCAGAGTTGACAAGAGAGGCTCGTAAATGGTATCTGGAGCAGGCGCAAGTGCAGCAATGGTCGAAGGCCATTCTGCTGGAAAAGCTGGCATCTGCGGCACATCTGGAAAAACCACTCGACGCGGAAGCGGATACCTGTTATACTAATAAAGAGGCAGAAGATGGGCCGCAGCATCCTGTGGTTGTTGCGTTCCGCCGATGCTGGTTCGTATCACCGTTTCACGAAATTGCTGCTCTGCTACAAGACTTGCCGATTCATTTCTTACGAAGGACAAGCCGAAGAATGCTTCATGCACGATGTTAGAGAGGTGTGCCGATGAATAACAAACTCATGGTCAACGGCGCGGAGATCTCCGTAACCACAATTGAAGACAAGGACTATATTTCGCTGACAGATATGCTGAAAGCGAAAGATGGCGACTTTTTCATTTCAGACTGGCTGCGCAATCGGAACACGGTCGAGTTCCTTGGCATTTGGGAGCAGATCCACAATCCGAATTTTAATTATGGCGAATTCGCCATAATTAGAAGTCAGGCCGGTTTGAACAGCTATAAGCTCAGCGTGAAGGAATGGGTTGAAAAGACAAACGCGATTGGACTCATGGCGCGTGCTGGGCGATATGGCGGTACCTACGCATACAAAGACATCGCCTTTGAATTCGGTATGTGGATCAGCCCGGAATTCAAGATTTATCTGATCAAAGAGTTCGAACGTCTCAAGGAACAGGAGCAGCAGCTTCTCGGATGGGACATCAAACGCAACCTTGCAAAAATCAATTACCGTATCCATACGGACGCGATCAAAGAAAACCTGATTCCGCCGGAGCTGTCGGCACGGCAAATGTCGCTGGTATATGCCAGCGAAGCCGATGTGCTGAATATGGCACTGTTCGGCAAGACTGCAAAGCAGTGGCGAGATGAGAATCCGGGGCTGAAGGGCAACATCCGCGATTACGCAAATGTGTCGCAGCTTGTGTGTCTTTCCAATCTGGAGAACCTGAATGCAGTGTTTATCAATGACGGTCTTCCGCAGCCGGAACGGCTGGCGAAGCTCAATGCAATCGCAATTCAGCAGATGCGTGTGCTGACGGAGGATCATCGGATTTTAAAACTGGAGAAAAAGTAATTTCAATACTTATTGCTTTTTTACTTGGCAAGTTGTATAATTAACTTACAAAAGTTGATTTGACACATTGGGACTTCATTGGTCTAAAGTGTTCGAGTTGCACAAGTGAAAACACCACTGCAATCTGAACTCCCCGGAGTTGGACACAGTGGTGTTTTTCTTATTTTCTCTGTAATTTCAATGTTTTCACGCCTTGCTTAGCGCAAAGCATCTTGGACACGAAAATTGGAAGTGCATAAAATCAGACAGCAAAATGTAAAAAGCGCGGAAAACGAACTATCCAGTCTGGCTTATTTTTTCTCGTTTTGCTTGGAATTTACGTAGTATTCCTGCTCTTTCTTGAACGGTGTCTTGTATCCGTTCTTCGCGTGCGGACGGGTCTCATTGTAAAACTTGATATATTCTGCGATCGCCGCTCTGAGTTCCTGCTCAGAGCGGTATTTTGTTCGGTAAAGCTCTTCCCGTTTCATTGAAGCAAAGAACGACTCCATGACAGAATTATCATATGGGATGTGCGCACGGGAAAACGACTGTGTCACACCAAGCGATTGCAGATAGGCGCAAAAGGCGTTTGAACGGTAGTTGCTGCCGCGGTCCGTGTGAAACAACAAAGGAAGCTGCGGTTGCCGCTGTTCATACGCAATCTTAAACGTGCTTTTTACAAGCCGCGTGCTGTTTTTCAGACCGATCCGGAAACCAACCACCATGCGTGCATACAAGTCGATAATTACGCATATGTAAAGCTCTTTTTCCTTGTAGCGGAAGTAAGTCACATCGCTGACCCAGATTTCATTCGGGCGCGTTGCGGTAAACTGCTGGTTGAGATAATTCTTGCACCGTTTGGTCTCCTTATCATACTGTTTCTTCGCGCCCTGACGGATACTGCACAGCCCCATATCCTGCATTAGTTCACGCACCATTTGTTCGCTGACGCGGCAGCCTTGTTCCTTCAGGATGGCAGCAATTTTTCCAGCACCGTAGATCTGGCGGCCGTCATCGTAGACTGTTTGAATTTTCTGGCGAAGCTCCTCCCGGCGCTTGTCGTACCAAGCACAGCCGCGTTTGCTGCGCAGCAGATAATTATAAAAAGTGCCCCGCGGTACGCAGAGCGCATCACAGAGCATATGAACGCTGTATTGGTCATGCAGATCATCGAGCGCATACAGCCGGTCTTCCAGCGGTGCGGTCGCGGTGCAGGGCGCTTTTTGCAGGATTTCAATGATGCCCTTCAACCGGTTCACCTTGTTTTCCAAGCTGCGATATTCACGCAACGTAAAACTTGTTTTCTTTTCAGAATTTTCGGTTCGCGCGTCGGCAAGCCACGCATAAATCGTGCTGCGCGGGATTCCTGTTTCCGTGACGAGCTGGGAAACACTTTTCCCTCCTTTGTAGGCGGTGAGGATATCTTGTTTTTCTTCTGATGTGTGTTTGCTGTTCATATGATCAGCTCCTTTCGGAGGATAGTATAGCAAGAGTTTTTTCGTATGCAACTATATATCAAATTCGATATACAGAAGCGTTAATTTTAGGCATAATCACCATTGTATATTTTATTTTCTTAGGTGCCACGCTTGATGAAACGGCTTGTATTTGCAGGTTGTTTATATCAGTTAGCGCAGGAATCCTTGTCGCATATGGATATAGTGTAATTTCGGCAGGATACTACTTGCTGTCAATTATTGGGCTCCTTAATAAAATTAAATCGACTGTTACCACGCCATCTGTTCCATCAGGCGAGTTCGGCACAGGTGATAAATGAAAAAGCAACCGTATTACAGCTTCTTCGATAGTGATGAGAAAACGCGCAACGCAATAGAATGCTTTTTACATATTAAAATGAACCCACTTTTTAAGCAGTTTTATCGAAAAGTGGGTTCATTCTTGCCTTCAAAGCCTTGTAAAATCAGGACTTTTTTATTTCAACTTGTCCAAAACTATCAGAGCGAAAGGAAAAGAGCAACTATGAACGTCAGAAAACCTGTGGATTACGGCACGATGTACCGGGAATTGACTGCAATTCTTGCGCAGAATCTTCCGCAGATGGACGAAATCCATGCCATCGGCAAGGTCATCCACCAGCGTCCGGAGAAGGGCGCGGCGGTTGCAGCCGCAGAGTTTTTGCAGGCGAATTTCCCTGACCGCACAGGCTTTTCCCCACGCAACGTGCGCCGGATGCGCGATTTTTACCGGACTTATGAAAATGACCAAACGCTCCTCCGTCTGGCGATGAAAATCGGCTGGACGCTGAATGTGGTCATCATGGAAGCGGAGCTGACAAGAGAGCAACGGATTTTCTGCTTGCGGAAAGTTGCGTCTAAAAAACTCTCGAAAAATGAACTTTTAGAGATCATTTTAAACGGGGCATTTGTGGAAGAAACCGTCGACGAGTCTGCCGAAATATGCTATAATATTACAAGTAAAATTCGGATCACAGCGTTGGGCCTACGCAAATTTATTGATATTTCATATATGCATAATCGAACAGTTTGCTTGCTGCCATTGTGGAGGGTAACGATGAAAAAGGAATTTCCAAAGAAGAATAATGCGATCAAAGGCGCAATAGCGATAGGAACGTGGAAGAATGAGGAAGTTCCGATTTTTTCAGTAAGTACACAACATGAATTGAACCAACTAATTGGATATGTCAAGCACATTAACGCCGCGAACGGAACAGTTCTATATAGGGGTCAGACAAATAATTATCCGGGGCTTAAACCAAGTGGATGCCGAGGGCAAGGCTATGTATCCGGTGATATTATTAACGGGTTGATGAACGACACAAGATTTCAACACTATTTGGGGCTGGATCAATTGGAAGTAACAGGATGGAAAAAGTATCAAGAATTGCTCACAGAGGCAGTGCTGCAGCACTATGGAGCTAATACGCGATGCATGGATTTTGTTGACAACCATTGGTGCGCACTCTGGTTTGGACTATATCGATTTGATCCCGTATCGCATAGATACGTTAAGCGAACAGATCAAGATGGAGTGATGTACATTTATTTATATCTGGCAGATACGAATTGTCCATCTATCAATGGGGTATATATCGGTGAAGATGCGTACACAGTAGATCTGCGAAAAGCACTGCCATCTTATTTCCTGAGACCAGCATCCCAGCACGGATGGATTGTTCGCAATAGAAACGCTTCAGCGAACAGCGATTATGGAGAAAACGTGCTTTGCATCATCGAAGTAAAAGTCGGAGATGCAGATGGTTGGCTGGGACGCGGTGGGCTGCTAACAGCAGAGAATTTCTTCCCTGATTTCAATATTGATGATGGATATAAGGTGCTTCTTACAAGGCAAAAAAGGTCTGGCGTATATAGGAAAAATAGCAAGCTAATTCTTCCCGTTGATACGGTGAAAAACTACCATTTAGATCGAACTTTTTTTCAGTCACAAATTGTTGATGGCGAGTTTTTTCCCAAAAAGGAGTATCGTGTTGATGGAAAAAAGATTGAAACCATAACTGCGCTTTACAAGCTGCTTTTAGAAAAGGGTTGGAGTGAAGAAACTTGCTTCGATGCAGAATGGAACCCCAATAATCCAAGCATAGGTCAAAGCCCAGCAACCGCGTTGCTTGTTCAGGAAATATTTGGAGGCGATATTATCTGTCTCTTATAC
>ERZ1026844.2085-NODE-2085-length-11094-cov-9.798170_pt1 | contig 11094 bp, 6 predicted proteins | sample MGYA00380152_ERZ1026844 | MGnify/ENA primary metagenome ERZ1026844 (study PRJEB33269, sample SAMEA4719788) | human gut metagenome | biome: human-associated habitat; feature: organic feature; material: feces | place: Cameroon | collected 2013-10 ... | reverse complement strand
GGGGTGACGGTGACGGGGGTGGACTTTTCTTCACCTTCGCCTACATCCGCGTCCGCCGTTGCACCACCCATAAACCTTCCGATGAACGACGTGGCCGTTTCTTCGGTTATGGTATCATTTGCCGTAAACGACAGCTTTGCAACCACGCCCGCCTCGCTAGTTCCAGCCGCACTCATGTTTGCAATACTGATTTTAACATAGGTTTTACCCGTATCTTTGTCAGTTATCGGGTTCTTTGCGACATTCCAGCCAGCTGCTACATCCGTCGTACCAGCAGAATCAAATGTAAACAGGTTACTGTCGAAGTACATCCGGGTCTCTAACAGAATGATATCCTCGTAGCCCTGATCCACCGTTGCAGTCACTACGATCTTCTGTCCGGGTGCTACCGTATTCTCTTCTGTTAATGGGGTCAAGGTCGCAGCGAATGCTTGCGCTACAAGGCTGCAGCACAGAAGCACCGCCATGAAAAAGGAACAAACTCTTTTCATCAGGCATTCCCTCCGTCTTTCTTTGCCGCTCCAGAATAGTCTGTTGCCAGCTGATTATATACCTTGATCATTTCGATGACATCTTTCATATCTACTGTGCCATCACAATTTACGTCTGCCGCCTTTTCATTAAATACATCTGTTTCTGTCAGCAGCTGATTGTAATACTTGATGATCAATATGACATCACGCATATTGCCCGCTGTTCCATCATTGTTGATGTCGCCCAGCATGACCTCTGGCGCGTCGGAAATCTCCGGCAGGCGCAGATCGGTCAGGACCTTGTTGATACCATCCAGATCGGTGGCCTGCAGCAGATCCCACTTGGCCTGACGGATCTGCTGATACAGGTCACGACCCGTATCGCTCTTGATGTCAATAGCCGCGTGTACGCCGTCGGTCATGTTCATGATGCTCATGTACGCTGCCAGACGGTTATCCCGCTGCTCGTCATCCTTGTTCCACAGGGCCGTCACATCCTGCAGGATGTTCAGCTCTTTCTCTACCAGCGCCGCGCCGGTGATGGGTGCGCCGTAGTAGGTACGGGCGGTATTGACCTTCGCCAGCTTGCTGTCATCCGGCGCGGTGTAGGTGTAGCGGCTGCCATCCACATAGACGGTGCTGGCCAGATTTTCCTGCGCGTTGGTCACCGTTTCGATAGCACTGTTCAGCAGAGCCTTTGCCCCCTCATTTGCAACACTGTCCTTCACAGCGTTCGCCGCGTTGAGGTAGTCACTGGCCGCCGTAGCGGTGGCGCGTGCTTCCATGGGCAGCATGCCGGTCAGCTTCTGTCCCTCATAGGTGAGGCTCACAGGGAACCAGTAGGAGCCGGGGCGGGCAACACTGAGCATCGTCATAAAGCCGCTGGGCGCTGTGGTATACAGACCGTTGCTGGCCGCTGTCAGCGTATCCCAATCCACCTCGGCCAGCGGGGTCAGGGTGTTCTGGTCAACATCGATCTTCGTGCCATTGCTGTATACGCACATGGCATCGTAGATTTGACTCATAGACAGCATCGCCTCGCTCTTCCAGTTGGCAGTAACGGTATATTCGCCGCCGCTATAAGAGAAGCTGTTGGTGGTGGCCGTACCGCCAGGGGTCACTTCGCTGTAGATTGCACCGTCATTATTAAATCCGCCTTCGCCAAGCGCATATTTCGGTACAGCCTGGCAGACAATGTTCAGCTTATAGTAATAAGTCGTATCACCAATATCATAGCTAAAAGCCACACTCCTTGTTCTTTCACTGCTGTTCGGGGTGTTATAAAAGTACAGATCCGCCGTGGTCTTGCCTTTGCCCTCAACCTGCACAAAGGATTCGTTGCCTATAAGTTTGAAATTTCTACCAGCTCTCTTTGCATCTGTGCCTACAGTTACTCCCTCTGGCACATTGATGTAGATGCGCTGGAAGCTGCCGTCATAGCTAGGCAAGGTTACATCCTCAAGATCAGGCGCACTGGTCGTACCACCCTTGTCGGCAGTCAGGATAATATCCTGTGAATAGTTGCCAACCTTTATGGTCACTGTCGCGCCGGTCTCATCTGCCTGGGTGCTGACGCCGCTGTTCACGCTCAGCGTAGCGACGCCGGACGCCTGTGCGGCAGGCACCGCGTAGAAATGATACTGAGAAGTGCTGTGGTCAGGTTCCAGCTTCTCGCCGTCCAGCGTGACGGTATATTCCTCCGCGCTGGGGTCGTCCAGCACATTCAGCCGCACCAGCGTACTGCTGTCAGTGCTGAGACGCTGACCGTTCTTCAGGTCCACCACCTGATCCGCCGCGTCGCCCGTCAGGCGAATCACGGAGGTCCCGGCGGTGTTTCCCGCGAAGGCCGTGACGCACAGGCTCAGCGCCATGACCAACGCGAGAAACAGGGATAACATTTTCTTCATTTAATCTCCTCCTAAAACAAATTTTTGATTATTTATTGAAACAGGAAAACTGTTGATCAATCCATTACAATATTGAATCAGCAATATGACGTCGTGCATATCCACTTCGCCGTCACCGTTAACATCAGAGATGATCATCTGCCGCTCTGTCAACTCTTGCAGACCATTGTAATACCGAATCAGCAGCGCAGCGTCAAACATATTGAGCTCGCCGTCACCGTTCAGATCGCCGTACAGGACGGCCTCCGGCATGGCCAGCAAGGCCATCCGGTCCGTGGCAGACGCGTTCACATAGTAGCCGCTGAGCAGCAGCGCCGTTTGCTCCGGTGCGGTCTGTGCTTCCGCCGGGCCGTCTGCCAGAACGGTGAAGGTCACTGTGGCGATCACGTCGCTCTGCGCCGCGCCCTCCAGCGACGCGCCACCGAAGCACAGGCCGCCCTCAGTCTCCAGCATAGCGGTCTCCATCAGCGGCTCCGTCAACCGGAGAGACTGGAACGCCAGCTTATCAGCCTCATAGGTCAGCAGCGTACTGAACGTGTCGAAAGAGGCCTCCGGTGTCCGGATCGTGGCTATGGCCGTGTCGCCCTTCTGGTAGCTCGTCTTATCGAAGTCCACCGCCAGCACCGTTTCCGGCGCGCCGTTGATATCCAGAACGCGGTCGCCCAGCGTCTTCAGCAGCAGGCGGAAGTCATTCCACGCTACCGTGCCGCTGTCGTCCAGATCGCATATGGCCCGATCCGTCCGTCCGGCGCTGGCCGCCATGCGGGAAATATCCCGCACATCCAGCAGCGCGTCGCCGTTCGTGTCGCCGGTGGGCGGTAGAACCGTCACCCGCATCATGGGCAGCTCCGCCGTCAGCGTATAGCGGCTGTATTTTTCCGGCAGGACCGGGCGGAACTGATAGGTACCGGGCGCACCGAATTCGGAATCCAGCGCCCACGTCACGTCGGTGATGATCTTGTTTTCACCGTCAATGATGGCCAGCAGATAGGTTGGCAGCCCCTGTGATGCCTCCTCCAGTGTGGTGCCGTAGGCATAGGAGCGGACGCCGCTTTCGTTGGCCGACAGCTTTACCTCGGTGATCTGGTTGTCGCCCAGCGCCTTTTTCATCGTGCTCAGATACGTCTGCACATCTTCTGCATTCATGGTGATGTCACGGCTCAGCTCCAGCGCCTTGTCATAGGCCGCTTTGACGGTTTCGTCCTCCATCAGGTACTTGTCCGCCCGGACCGCCGCCAGCACGGTGTAAAGCTCGGTGCGGTTCATGTGCTCCACATTGCCCGCCGCCGTAGTACCGCCGCCGCCCAGATCGCCACCAAGGCCGATCAGGGAGAACTGCCAGCGTACCACCAGCCCATCTGCGGCGCTGATGGCCGCCGCGCCTACCGGCGGAAAGCTGTTGTTGACGGAGATCATCCAGCCGGACTGACTGTAATAGTCAAATTCGCCCAAAAAATCAGGGTCACTGGTATCGGTATGGGCAATGGCCTTTATGTTTGGGCTTACGGCCTTTGCCGCTGCCCACATATCCAGTATGTACGAGGGTATCGTTGTGCCGATGGAGGGCCGGTCCGGATCCTCCACCGCAGCCAGGTAGAAGCCGTCCTCCAGACTGCGGGTGTATTCGTACTCCCGGCCGATGCTGGTCAGTGCGCGATCCAGCACCTTGGCCAGATTTTCACCCTTATAATAGGGAACGCGCTGGGGCTCCATGATGAAGCCCTGACCCAACGTCAGCTTTTCCACGGACATGACCACATAGCCGTCCGGCTCGTCCGCCGCGTAGGCGGTGGACGCGGTGCCCCACAGGGTCGATACCGTCAGCAGCAGAGCGAGAAGGATCGCGCCAAGTCGTTTTGCTTTTGTCATTTTGCTCAATCCTCCCCTCTCTTTTTCCCGCGGAAGATGCCTGCCGCCAGCAGCACACTGCACGAGATCAGGATTACCGCCAGTTCCTTGGCAGAGCCGGGTGATTTATCCCCCTTTGACACCGAGATCACACGGCCTGTGGTGCCGCTGCCAGCGTCATCGCCGCCGTTCCCGGCGGCGTCCGTGGTGGTCTCGGACTTCTGACCGGTGGTCTGAGACGTACCGGCCTGGGACCGTCGGGTGCCCTGCGCGGTGTTGGCATTGGACTTGTTCGTGCCGTTGCTGCCCTGCTGGGGCAGAGGATCCGTCAGCAGGTCGCGGTAGTCTCCGCCACCGGTCACTGCCTGTCCGCTCAGCGTACCGCCACCGCCACCGCCACCGCCGGGGTCAGCCGGTGTAACGGTTATGGTGCAGGTGATAGTGGCAGTTTTCGGACTGTTCAGGTTGTTCGTTTGAACGGTGGCTGTGATGGTAGTCTCGCCCTCTTTGATTGCGGTGACAACGCCGTTTTTGTCGACCGTGGCGATGCTTCCATCGGTGGAAGACCAAGTCGTGCGCTCCTTCACATCATCAGAATATGGGAAAGTCAGCTGTTTTTCTGAGTCTGCCTGTATGGACAAGTCATCAATGGTATGCGTTTCCGGTAGAACGATGATGGTGCAAGGGGCATCACTAGTCACCTCTTCATATTTTGCGTAGATAACCTCTCTACCGGTTTCTTTTCCTGTAATTTGATAGACATTTTTTTCAAGCCAGCGAATATCAACCGCCTGGTGTTCGCCCCAGTTCAAGCCTATCGTCTTGTATACGCTTTCCGGGTGGTTCCCTGGATCGACTTGCAGCTTATACCATCCGCCGTTATCAATCAAAATCAACTTATCTTTCGATAAGCTTAGTTCCTTGACTTCCGGCTCAGTGTAGGTGATAAAATAGTCACCACCCTCGGAGCTATACTCCGGTTTGCTATAGCCCTCATCTGTTAAATCCGGTGCTACAAATTCATACTTCAGCGGGACCAGCTTTTCGCCGCGGTCTGACAAGACATAGCTCCAGTTGTTGCGCCCCAGCGTGATGGTGTCAATCTGGACGGGATCCTGTGGCTCACCGAACACCGTGTCGGTCTTTGTACCATTGATCGTAACAGGGTATTCGGTGTTTTCCAGTCCCGTTACCGTCAGGGTCGGCGGGTCTACGATCTGTACGATCATCGTGTAGATCTTCTGATCCTCTGGTACATCGCTGCTCCAGTCGTATTCCACCCAATCGTCGCCCTTTCCGGGCTTCAGGGTGAACTGGAACTCAAAGGTATCGCCAACATTCTCACTGCTGAAATTGTCGGGGACTTTCAGCCATTCGGTGGGCAGCCAGGTAGTATACTCGCCCCTCACGCTTGTCTCCAGTCCCAAACCGGGAGCGCCCGGCTTGCCGTTGGGATTGTCCGGGTTGTAGATTTCCTCCAACGTTGTACCTTTGTAAACGTAGAGAGTGGTTGTTGTCGCCTTTCCGCTGGCTCCACACGCACTTGGGAACTTCACTTGATTCTTGCTCAGCTTTACGCTCAGCGGCCGCAGTTCCCTCAAAACAACGAACGTGGGGAACTCCACATCTTCTGCCGGTACATAACCGGGCTCCAGCACAGCCGTAAATGTGTAGTTTTTTTCGTCCCATTCGGTGGAATCCCAGGTGGGTTTGCAGCTCCACGTCACCTTGATCTCGTGTTCCTTGCCGTCCACATCCTTGCCGATCAGCGTTTTTGGTGTAAAGTTCGACGGCTTTTCATTATAAGACACACTCTCCGGAAGATCATAATCCTCCGGCCAGCCGGGGAACTCGACGATCTTTATACCGATCTCCTGATGCTTGAAGGTATCGATGGCCGCACGGAGGTCGTTCACCGCGTCGTTGATCTCGTCAAACTGTGTCTGATTCATCAGGCGGCGATCCTTGTCCTTATATTTATCGTAGACCGTATTGGCCGCCTGAATTGCGTCCTTCAGGGCGTCTACCGCGCCGTCCTCATACGCGCGCTTGCCGTTTTTCGCGTCCATCCACAGGTCAGCCGCGTCGGAGCGCGCATCAGCCAGTACATTTATTTTATAATTGACATACAGAACCGTTGTCCCGTCCAGATGAAGCGCACCATCGTCATAGACCAGCTTGATATCGGTTTTTCCCTGCTTCAGCAAGTCTACGGCGATGCTGCCGCTGTTTCGCGCTTCACCATCCCAGCTGACAACTGCGGGATCGGTGATCTGGATCTTGAGTGTCCCGTCCCCCAACGCGCGAGCTGTATTGACCGGCAAGCCCTCCGCATCGGTAATGCTTACCGCATCAAACGGCAGTAGCACATTGCGGATCGGCCGATCAGCCACGATAAGCAGCTCTCTGCTCTGATATATCTTCGGAACGACCAGCGCCGCACGGCCGGATTTATTCACCGTGATGAAGTAAGTATCCTTGTGAATGCCATCCTTTGCCGTGACAGTGATGGTCACAGTGAAGGCGTCTTTTTTCATCACGGTGGGCTTATTTGTACTGCCGAAGGATTCATAATAGTTGGCTATGGGGTAAGTCCCATCCTTCATCAGTGTCCGGGGCTGCGCCATATCGTTGCCGCCGGTAACAGTGACCTCCTGCCCCTCCTTGAGCGCAATGCGCAGATGCATCATCTGATTGGGGTAGTTTGGGTCAAAATCATCCGGAGACAGCTCCACGGTGCTCTCATACCGGGCAGGCGTTGTCTCAGTCTTTTCTTTCCGCTGGAACGTAAGCTCCTGCAAAGCCGTTGCCGGTGCGCTGTCCTGTACGCCCTTGACAAACAACTCCATTTTCTCCGGTTCGGTATCGATCAGGGCCGGGTCATCATTATGGGGGTCAACATAATTGATGACCAGTGCCTTTGTCTTATAGGCCGGCGTTTCCACCGGTTTGCCGTCCTCCCATTTGGAGTTATCCACACCCTGATACCGCAGCAGCAGGCAGTTCAATCCCTCTTTCAGCTGGATCACATCAGAAAGGAAGGTCTGGCTCACCGGCTTGTCTCCAGAGGCGGAGATAAAAGATTGGAGCACCCGGCCATTTCCGTCCACCAATTCCACTAAACGCTCCTCATTGGCCGCCGCGCTGCCGTCGAAGCCAATGCGTACCTTGTCAATATTGGAGCTGAACCGCGTAATGGAACCGCTGAGACTGGCCTCCTGAATTTTATCACCGGGTGCGTTGCCTTCCTCGTCATATACCTTGACGTTGCTGAAGCCGCCGCTGACGCCATAGCCGAAGCTATAGAAAGCGTAGGTGGTGCTTAATCCTGTGTTTTCGTCCGTCAGCACCAGCGTATTGCAGTTTTCCATTGCCTGAAATGGTACGGCAAACGCAAACGTACCGTCCACTGCCACGGAGACTTCATCTCCGTTGAATACGACCGTCACGCCGGATGTCGTCGTCCCCTTGAAGCTCCGCGGAATACCGTTGATGGGGCGGCTGCTGTAGAGAAAATACGCCGTCGCATCCGGTGAGAACGACGGATACATATTGCCGATCGTAGTGCTGTCGTTATTCTCCGCGTCATACAGCGCCGTCAGCTTCGGGAATTCCAGCGTGGTCTCTGCCGCGATCTTCGCCGCCTGCGCCAAAGCCTTGTCCAAAGCCTCCTTTACTGCTTTCTGAGTCGCGGCGCTGTGGATGGCCGCGCGTCCGCTTTGCAGGCACCGCAGCAGCAGCTCCCGCTGGGCCACCGTCACACCGGCCTCCAGCTTGCCGTTGATATCGGTTTCCAGCTGCGCCACCGCATCGGCCTTGGCTTGACGCAGCGCCGCATCCGCTGCTGCGTCAACCGCTACGCCAGCGGTCACATTCAGCGCCTGATAGCCGTTATAGACCACGGCGTTTTTCCGCTCCAGATAAGCGGCACTGCCGCTGGTAAATGTCAGCGTTTTCGCCCCGCCAGTCACAGCGTTAAACGTTACCTTTGCAATAACGGTGCCGCTGCTGGCAGGCTGCTGAACGGAATCGCTTTCCACCATCAGCTCCAGTGCACTTTCCTGTTCCTTGCATACAGACATGGTGAAACCAGAGCCGGCCTGTACGCTCTGATATTTCAGGCTGCTTTTGTCGTACGTCACATGAAAACCCGCTGCGTCAAAATCCGCGCCGTATACCATAAAGGTCACGGTGACGGTCTCTCCGGCACTGTAGCTGGTCTTGTCAAATGCGGCGACCATCTCCGCGCCGCGGCCGCCATCCACCGCGGCCGCCGGAACGATCAGGCTGACCGCCAGCACCAGCACCAGCAGCAGGGATATCCCTCGTTTTATCGCTTCTTTGTATCTCACGATCTTCTCTCCTTGGAATATTTGCCGTTATGAGGTCGGCGGGAGGGGCCGGCAAACCCCTCCCGCTCTATGGAAAGACAGCGGCAGTTACTTCCGCTCGACTTGGCCGGGGGATCCTTGGGTTTCTGTATTCTTCTGAACGCGCATTTTATTTTTGATTGCCCTTGTCTTGAGCTTGGCTTCACGTTCCTGCCGGTGCAGTTCAGCCTGAACTTCACGCTCCTTCATGAAGATATAGCGTTTCGTCTGGGCGGGACACGCATGGTCCGCCACAAGCTCCGCTTTCTTCAATACCGCAGGCCATCCGCCGAACCGCTGCGCGATATAGGTCCCGCCGATGATCTCCTTTACGGTCGGGGTATACCCCATTTCATCCGCGCAGCACCGTACATATTGGATTAGCTCCTGCTCCGAATCCCCAGCATGAAGATCAGAAAAAGACTTCTCTTTCTCCTTCAGCGCCGCAGTCGTGCGGGCGACGATATATTGCTCATACCATGCGTTTCCGTCAAATCTTTTTTCAGCTCTTCTGGGCATTTGGGTATACTCCTCCTGATGAAAAATAAAAAAGCTGGCTCCAAAAAGCCAGCAAACACGCCAAAAGCAAAAAACGCTGATTATCCCATAAAATGGAAAAATCAGCGTACCATTACCTTTGGCTAAAACACGGAGAGAGCGCCCGCTGGTAGGTTCTGAACAGTGTAATTCTCCTGACTCACGCCACAGAGAGAAAACTCTCTACGTTTGCAGTTTACCTTCTCACAGGGGACAACTCCCTGCAATGGCGGACTTTGGTCCAGGCGGCTCTCGCCGCTTCAACTGCATCCTTGCGCTCACAGTGCCGGTCGCGCGGGGCTTTTACCCCATTCCTTTCACACCGCCGCCTGATCTGAAAACCAGATCTTTACAGCAAACGGCTACACCGGATAAGCGAACCCTATTCACTTTTTACCTCTTGATATAGCTTTATGTTGCGCAGATGCGAAACATAAAGCACCATGGTGCTTCGCAAAATATATGTTCCGTACAGGCTATACGAAAACCCCATAACAACAAGCATAATCATTATAGATAGCCTTTGTCAAGCTGTCAACAAAATTCTCATATTTTACAGCAACATAATTCTCATATTTTACCTGTTGCAGGTATCTGCATCGCGTCCAACTTTGTTCGATCTCTAACACGCCTTTAATACGCACGCAATACGCATTATTTTCGTGATGCGCCTGTAATACGCATTTAACACGGAGATAATGCGTATTACGTTTTTTTCAACGACCGGGAAAGTACAATATATAAACACTTCCATAAACGCAGGAAGGATCGTATGAAGCCGAAATGGCAGGGATATCCTTCCTGCGTTTTTGCTTACTATTTTTGTCGCGGCACTTGCCACCGCCGCGATACCGCAGGAAAAGAAAGAGCACCGAAATCAATTCGGCGCAGATCAAGAAAAAGAGGTTGTGTAAAAAGCCGTTGGGACGATACGGCAGGAAAATCGTCAAGGGAGAGGCAAGCTCCCGCCCCTGTATGCCGCAGTCAGAGTGCGGCGCCGGTCATACGGCCACAAAAGGCATTTACCACACCCTCGTTACCCGGTTGGACAAGCTGGCTCGCCACAACCGACAGGGCAGCTTCCGCACGAAAGACCGCTACTACGAGGCGGTCAAGCGTTTCTGCGCCTACCTCGCCGCCCACTACCACCTGCAAAAGCTGGAGAACATCAGCGGCAAGCATCTGGTGAGCTATGTCCTCTATTTGCAGGCGCAGGGCAAGTCGGCCAGCACCATCAAGACCGACCTCTCCGCCATTCGCTTTTTCCATGACAAGATGTCTCAGCCCCGCTACACGCTGCCGGGCAATGAAGAACTGGGCGTCGCCTTGGAACGCCGCCACTTCGGGCAGCAGGACCGCACATGGACGAACCCGGAGTTCGGCAAGCTGATTGGCCGCGCCATGGCGGAGGAGCGGGAGGACTACATCCTCGCCCTGTATCTGGCTCGCTATGCCGGTCTGCGCATCCACGAGTGTTTCCGTATGGACACCGCTGCGGCGGAGCGTGCGCCGCTGAACTGGACGCCATCCACAAGCTGGCATCGTCCATCAAGAACATTGACAAAATCGCCATGTTTGAAAGCGGCGACTACAGCCGCGACGATGGGTATTCCCGCGATGATGGATATTCCCGCGACTGGTCTTCCGGGCGCACCGCCTACAACAGAGGCAGCTCGTATCGGCGCAAGAGGGATTCTATGGGTCGGTACAGCCGCGATGAGGGCAAGGCAAAGGATCTGATCGAGCGCATGATGCAGGACACCGACGATCCCAACGTAAAGGAAGCGCTGCGGCAGGCAATGCACGTTGTTGAGAACGAGTGACGTTGCTTACACGTTACTTACAAACGTGTTTTGGAGGAAATAAGAAAATCCCTGTAACCGTTGCGGTTACAGGGATTTTTGTGGTGGAGACTGCTGGACTCGAACCAGTGACCTCCTGCGTGTGAAGCAGGCGCTC
>ERZ1026844.2084-NODE-2084-length-11096-cov-28.700842_pt1 | contig 11096 bp, 20 predicted proteins | sample MGYA00380152_ERZ1026844 | MGnify/ENA primary metagenome ERZ1026844 (study PRJEB33269, sample SAMEA4719788) | human gut metagenome | biome: human-associated habitat; feature: organic feature; material: feces | place: Cameroon | collected 2013-10 ... | reverse complement strand
CCACGCCGTTCTGCTCATGCAGTTCGTTCAGCGCGGTGGCCTGCTTCTGCATCTCCGCCTCCGTGGGCTGCGCCCTGCCGGGGTTGTCGCGGGCTTTCTCCTTCGCCAGGTACTGCGCGATCTGATAGGCTTCGCTGGCGTGGTCAACAGTGGGAACGTCGTTTTCAGGGACGAACTCCTGCGTGTAGTTCCCCTCCAGGGTTTTCTGGAAGTTGTCCGGGCTGGTGATGAGCCAGTCGAAGCTGGCCACAAAGCCCCGCTTGTTCTTCCCCTTCAGGAACGGGCTGTTCTTCACGTTCTCAATGGCTTTCAGCACACCGTCCACGCCGTTTTCCCTGATCCGTGCTTTCAGCGCCCGCCCCCGCTTGGTCTCCGCCGTTACCTTCATCACCTGTGTCAGTCCGGTCTCGTTCCACGCCGCCACGATGCGTCGGACATCACTTGTCCGACACACAGGCTCTTTAGAGCCTGTAGATATATCTTCTTCTAACCTATCCTTACCTACACTATCCTCTTCTACCCTAACCTGTGGCAGACAGTCGGCAACCACATGGCAACCATCCGGCAACCACTTTGGTACCACGTTGTACCCGCTTTTCTCCGCCACGTTGTCATCCACCGTATACGCACCGTTCGCTTCAAGCGTGAGAAGCGACAATTCCTCCTTGAAGCGGGTCTGCGTGTACCTGTCTTTTCGCAGTGCGTTCGCCATGCGCCAGTGTTTGATGACAATCACGCCATTCTCGAACTGGTAGATATAGCGGCATTTCAGCAGGGTTTCGAGGTCCGATACGCTGGCGTGCGCCTTAAACATGGAGGCGGAGACTTGGTTGCAAAAACCGTCATCGTCTGCGGCCATCGAGAGGTGAAGGTAAAGAGCTTGCGCGGAGGATGACATTTCCATGAAATGGTCATCATCCGTGACGCTCTTGGTAAACATCCTCCGTGTCGCCATCAGTCCCTCTCCCCCCAAACTTTCAAAAATTCTGTGATGTCCTCAGGCTTTCCTCCATTGTCCTCGTCTTCGCCGCAACCACAAAGTCCACGCAGAACGCAGCATTTGCAGTTGTCCTCGTACTGGTTGCTGATGCACTGCCGAAGCAGCATTTCCTTTACCTCGTGGTCGCAGCACACAATGTCGAAAATGCCGGGCTGTTCGGCGTTCTGCTCCTGCGGGCAATCCACTTCGCCGATCTCACACAGTTTCACGATGCCCTTCTCGCCGCCGCAGGCACTGTATAAAGGACACGCTTTGCAGGTGATGCCTTTCACCTTGTCGCAGCAGACCGTCAGCATCTCGGCAAATTCTTCCTTCGTGCAGATAATTTTCATGTCCTCTTACCTCCCTCAAATGCCCAGCTCGTAGTCCTCGTCCCCGCCGCCTTGATCCCACGGCAGCGGCTCGTCCTCCTCCATCTCGTGCAGTGCCGCCGCGCTCTGTGGTGCCGTGTTCTGCGTCCCGCTGGGCTTCCCGGTTGGTGCCTCCCCGGCGCACAGCTTTTCCAACTGGGGCAGCAGGTCAGCCAGCCGCAGGAATACCTCCACCGGCACCTGCAGCAGCATTTCCAGCGCTCCAAGCGGCAGCACCAGGTCGGCGCGGAGCTCGCTCCACACTTTCTCCTCACCGTCCTTGGTGGTGTACGGCTTCTGCCGCCATGTGCCCACCACGCATACCGCATCGCCCTTTTCCAGGCACGCGCTCAGCTTTGTGGCGGCGTTGTCGCCCACGGCGCACACGTTCATAAACTGCTTGCTGTCGTAGCCCATGCCGAACTCCACCTTCGGCAGGTTGTTCTTGGGTATCGCGCCTATCCGGGGGTCCCGGCTGACGGAGCCGGTACAGATCATGTACTGGCTTCCGTCAGCCTTGCCCTCTCCGTCCAGACGCTTCCGGACGAATAGCGGCATTACTGCTCACCCTCCCCGAAGAACCCTGCGGAGTAGTCCTTCGCCTCCGTTTTGCCCTCTGCGGCGTTCTGTGCGCGTTTGCGGGTGGGGGCGGTGTCGTTACCCTCCTTCGGCTCTGCGGCGCTCTCAGGGGACGCTGTGGGGCTGGTGGCGGCTGTTTCCTGCTTTGCGGTGGGGGTATCGTCCTCCACCACGTGCCCGGTGGTGGGGATGACCGGCTCGGTCTCCGCGCCGTCCCCCGTGGCCACCACGGTATCGTCGCTGTCCTCGTTGAAGTAGCTGCGTACCTCGTTGCTCAGCGGTGCATAGCCGCTGTTCAGCAGCTGGCGCATCATGGTCTTGCGGCACATCTTGTCCTGCCCGCCGTTCACGTCGTACCACGGCGTTCCGTTCAGCAGTTTGGTCTGCTCCTTGGCGTCCAGCTCGCCCTTGACAAGTGCGTTATACTTATCCAGTTTGAAGGCTGGGGAGTACCGGTCTGCGTGCTTGAGCAGCTTGTCCATGCTCCAAAAATCGTATCGGAAAGTACCATCTTTCAGCTCGAAGTAGGCGTAGTAGCCGATGATCTTGTGGCTCTCGCGCTCCTCGTCTGTGTCGTACTTGGCAAGATTGATGATCGGTTTTCCTGTGCGGCGGGAGCGCCCTTCCAGTTCACCCTCGCGCACCTCCACGCAGTCGATGTCCGCGTAGTACCCCGTGGACATGGCCAGCTGTATGTAGCCCTTGTAGGACATCAGGTAGGTCGCCACACTGTTGTAAGGCACGATGTAGTAACCATGTCCGTAGATCAGGCCCATGCCCTCGCCACGCAGGCCGGCGGCAATGATGGTGCCGGGGTCGCAGGCTTTCAGCGCCTCGCTGGCGCTCACCGCGCCGATCAGGGTGCTGGTAAACCGCGCCGCCATCTTGTCGTTCTTCAGCGCCCGCGAGATCATCTGCTGGGTGTTGGGCGCCGTGATTGCCATGCTGAATGTGGGCTTCTTGGTCTGCGCCATCTGCGTAAAGCCCGTCTGATTCTGCGTTTTCATGTTCCTTCTCCTCCCTTACTCCTGCGGCACCGGCATAAACCGGATGCCGTTTTTCTGCATATAGGCTTTCAGCCCGTCCAGCTGCCGCGCCGTTCCGAATACGCGGAAGTCCACCTTGTACTCCGGCTCCTGCGCGGCGGGCATCTCATGTACGTCCTTGTCCACCAGGTCGTTGACCGGCTTGGACAGTTCGCCCAATGTCTCCACAACGCTCCTGCCGGTCTCGCTTGCTTTCTGCTCGGCCTGTCGCATCGTCTCATCTGCCACACGCTTCGTCTCTTTCAGCGCCGCCGCATACTTCGCCGCGGCCTCCGCCTCCCTGCGCTTTCGCTCCTCCTCGGCGGCCTTCATGCGGCCCAGTGTCTCGTTCTTCACCAGCACCGCGCTGATGTTCCAGGTACGGGTGTACTCGTCCAGCAGCGTAGTCTCGAACTCGCTGTGCAGCGCACGGATGGCGTTCAGGTCGGCGCGGCAGCGGTCGATGGCCGCGCATACGTCCATCTGTGCCGTGCTCTCGGCATAGGTGGCGTTCAGCCACTTGGGGTTAAAGCAGTCATCAAAGGTCAGCCACTCCGCCATGTCGCCCACCACCTGGGCGAAGTACGCAGCCAGCCGGTCCTTCTTCTCCTGCTTCGCCGTCTCCTCCATCGCCTTGATCTGCACGTCCAGCGCTTGGACACCTCGTTCAAAAACCGCCTCCAAATCCTTGCAGTTGCTTTCTTCTGCGGCGCAAGTTGACAGTGCGGCGGCACGCATCTCTTTTCGCACATCGCTTACTCCGCTTTGTGCCTTGCGGAGACTTGCTCTGTCGGCCTTCGCCTGCGAAATCGTATCGGGGGTCACGATGATGTTCCCGTACCGTGCCACAACGCTTTCCGCCCACTTTTTTACGGCGTGGTAGTTGGTCGTAATGACTTGCTTTCGGACCTCCTGCAAATCGCTTGTAATGCAGAACTCCATAAGTTCTCCGGTCATGCGGTAATTTCCTCCTTTGCCTTGTATTTTTCGGATGTTCGCTTGTTAACCGTCCACCGGCCAAACCTCGCACCCACGAGGTCGCTCATGCCGTCACCTCCGCGTCGTACTTGGTGATGTGCTTCACCCTGTCGGCCCACGCCGGGTCAATGGCGCTCTCCGGCAGGTCCACCTCTGTGATGATGGCCTTCTTCTCCGCGCCCTCGGCGCCGGGTACCAGCACCTTGTCTCCCGGGCGCAGGGGCAGGTCGGTAAGGAAGGTGTACGCCTGTCCGCCGTAGCCGTTCAGCTTCGGCTTGTGATACATTGCCTTTACGATCATCCCTGCTCACCCTCCTTCTTGGCATCGGCAGCGCCCGCTCCGGGCCGCGCTTCTGCGCTCGCGTCTACGATCTTTCCCAGAACGCCCAGTTTGACGAGCCCGTAGGCTATACACACGGCCTTGTTGTCGCGGAGGTTCTTTTCCACGGCGCTGTCAACGCCGGCCAAACAATGTGCGAAGTCCGCGGCGGTCATATCCGCTCCCCGCGTCACAGCTTGGAAATCCACACCCTCATCCGTCTTGCGCCCGAAGCACATCATGGCGAAGTCCAGGTTGGTCTCCTCATGCAGCACCTCGCCGGTCTCGGCGTTGGCCATCGTCAGTTTCAGTTTCATCACTTGCCCTCCTTCTTTGCCGTGCGCTTGCCGCCCTTCTTGGGGGCGGGCTTCTTCTTGGCGGCGGCTTCCTTCTCCGCCTGTGCCGCGGCCCACGCCGCGTCGTCCTCGTCCATCTTCTGCCGGATGCGGCTGTCCTTCTCCGTCACCAGCTTCACGGCGTTCTCCGCCAGCCGCACCAGCAGTCCCGCCGTGCCGATGGGCACGCTCTCTCCCACATAGGCGGTGGCCACGCCGTCGTACTTGTCCGCCGCGCCCTCCTTGGGCATCACCGCCGCGCATATCACGCCGCAGGCGTTCCGCACGAATACGCGCTCCTCTCCCGTGTCCATGTCCAGCACGGTCACTCGAATTGCCATTTCAATTCTCCTTTCGTTTTTCACTTAAAGTCGTAATATTGCCGCCGGGGGAACCCCGTTAAGCACGTTGTTTTGGTAAAAGTCCGTCTCCTTTTCCAGCAGCCACGCCATGTCCTCCTCCTGCTTCGCCCTCTCGAAGTGATAGGTGCGTATGCTCAGATCGCCGTCCATGTTTTCCAGGCTTGCCATCAGGTCTACAAACTCGTACCCGGTCGCCAGCATTTGATGCAGTATCTGGCAGTAGTAGTGGTCGGGTATATGCCCGTCCCACTTTGCCCATCCCGCCTTTCCGTTTGGTGAGCTGGTCTTTATCTCCAAAATGCCCTTCCGCCCTCGCTCGTCAGTGACCTCTCCGTCAAGCGTGGCAAATATAAAGGGCCGTTCTTTCTGGTACAGAATGTCGTAGGGGTAGTAGTCCACTGTGCGTCCCGGGTGTATGGCCGTGTACAGGCCACGCAGTGCCGGTTCCATCCGCACGCCGCGGCTCACCGCCGCGCTGCCGCTCAGGTCCTTGGGCTTCTCCGCCCCCACCTTCAGCCGCCACAGTTCCAATTTCGACATCCACGGGGACATCCCCACCACTGCTGCGGCTTCGCTGGCGCCTATGCCCTGCATCCTCCCGGCCAGCCAGTCCTCCCGGTTCTCAAAGTGCAGCCGTTCCATTTTCTCTGTCTCCTTCCTGCAAACAAAAAGAGCGCCGCCAAGCGGCCCGGTTTCCCGAACCACTCGACGACGCTCCGCCCTTCCCGCCAACTGACTTAGGCGGGGTACACTATTTGGTTTTCAGCTCGTCCCGCTTCACCGCGACGACCTTTATCCGATCCTTGAGGGGGATGATCTCTATCCGCTGCCCCTTCGCCAGCGCCATGTTGATGGCGGATACCTGCTCCGCCGTAAGATTTATTCCCGCCATATTCTCTCCATTTCCCTTACCTGAAAAGCCCCAGGGCTTTACAGCTTGTCCACACGCCCACCAGGGCGGCTATCGCGAGAAGCAGCAGCCACAACGAGCCGCCGTTCTCCACCTCTCCGATAATGCCCCACGCCAGAAAAACGCTCACGCCCAGCAGTATCTTCCATCCCCGGTCGCGCCGGCGCTCATTCCGCGTTCTGCTCATCGTCGCTCACTTCCTCCATGTGGTCCTCGCCGCACACCGGGCAACTTCTCTCCCGGCGTATCTCTATGCCGTTCTCCCCGTCCAGGTTCTCTTTCCTCTCCCGGATCACCGGCGCGTCGAACCTCACGCCGCATATCCTGCACCGCCAGCTCATAGCGTGATGGCCGACCGCAGGTCGTCTATGGGGATGTGCAGCGTCCGACAGGCTTTCTGCAGCTCCCGCACCGTAAAGTCCAGTGGGTTTTTCTTCCGCCGCAGCAGCGTTGCTGTGGTCATGCCCAGCGCCGCCGCCACGTCCTGCTTCTGTACGCCCTCTGTCTCCATCGCGCCGTACAGCAGCGCCACGATCTTCTGCTCCGTGGGGTTCGCACCCAAGGGCTTCACTCTCGGCATTTTCTCCCCTCCTTGTTGCTTAAAAACCTGTCCACAAAGTACGTCTGCCCTCTACCCGTCACCTTTACGGTCTTGCTGACGGTAACGGAGCCGTTTGATCGGCTGATGGCCGTTTCCTTGATGCTGAAAAGTCCCATTTCCATCGACCGCTGTGTAGGCATATTGTAGTCCGTCCCGCTGCGGCGGATCAGGTAGCCGTTGTCCCGAAGCCATGCAAACAGCCGGTTCTGCCCGATGTTCACGCCGTTCTGCCGCAGCAACTTCGCCAACTCACCCACGAGGATGGAGGTGTGGGACGCGCTCACGGCATCCGCAAACAGCACCTTCGGTCTATCTGCTTCGGCCTGGCGCTCCAACAGTCTGCGTCTCTGCCGTTCCTCCTTGAGTGTGGTAGCCAGTTGGATGATGTAGTCCGGGTCAGTCAGTGTCCGTTCAATGACCTCCGGTGTCATGTACGCGCCGTTGCGCCGAATGGACGGCAAAACCTCATCCGTTACCCAGTCTGTGAATTTCTCTGCGGTCGGCAGTTTTGAGCCAAACACGAGCCTGTAAATGTCGCTTTCGGGGATGAAAGTCATCTCCTGCAAACCTCCGTTGGTGGGGATGCCCCGTTTCAGGGCACCCTTGCAATGGGCGGCAACTGCGTTCTGTGGCTTTGCGTAACCCAACGCCTTTGCGACATCGCTGGCACAGAAGAGGACTTTGCCATCTCCTTCGATAGTGCGAATGCTGCCGAACTCCGGGTTGCTGAATACCTGCATCTCGTTCATTTCGTGAGCCCTCCTTTGAGAAGCTCATCTATCGTGCAGCCGTACACATCCGAGATTCTCAGCAACGTATCTGCCGAAGGCTTATACAGGTCACATTCCCAACTGGACACGGTAACGCGGCTTACTCCCAGCTTCGCCGCAGCCTCTTCCTGAGAAAGCCCCGCCTTAATCCGGGCCAACTTGAAGCCATTTACTTTCAATTCTTCACTCTCCTAACCTCTTTTACTTCGCGCAGCAAAGTTTTGCTTAGTATCGCTTGACAATTTGCTAAGAGTGTGATTTAATACAGTTTGTCTGGAACCATATTTAACGCCATCTTTGCACCATTGCCTTTGCTTTGCGCGCACTTCGTTTTTCACTTCGCATACTTAGTATATCACTTCGTATTGCTAAGTCAAGTGGTTTGGCAGAGGTTGCGTCCGTTTCTATATTTTGCACAAAAAAAGGAGCCAATTTATGGATATTACGACAATGCTCTACCGCATCGACTGCCTTGTAAAGGCCAAAGGCTGGACAAAGGAGGAGTTTTACGCGATGATCCCTATTTCTTCCTCTGCCGTTGCCCAGTGGAAAAGCAAAGGCCGCGTGCCCAAGGACGTCAATATCTTGCGGATGGCTGAAATTCTGGAGGTCGATCCTGATTATCTGCGCTGCAAAGACCTTGAAGAAAACAAAAAGCCCGCCGATCTTTCGACCAACGAGCTTCATGCCGCGCTTATGAATGTCCTTATGGGTCTTTCTTCCAGCGAAGTAGCGGACGTTATTTCTTATGCCGCAAAGCTAAGAGCATCTCATAAAGACTAATCATATCCTCTCTTGTCATTCCATCCAACAATTCCCTTGCTTCCTGTTCGTTCATTTCTCTGCCCCCTCGTATGTCGTTTTCTGGCGTTTGCTTGCTTCAATCGTACTCTATGTGTGCCCCGGTGTCTACGCTCATTTTGGGGAATCGCTCCCCAATTTGGGTAATTGGCTCCTTGAGGCCGGTCCATATCTGGGTAATTGCTACCCAAATATGGACTTTTACGGATGAAATAGTATCCGCAGCGGATGAAATAGTATCCGTTACCGATAGAAAGGGGAAAATCATGTCAGAAATTCGGCATCAGCTATTCCGCCGTCTGCAAAATGCAGTCCGGTGAGCGCGATCCAAAGCTGTACGATGCCGTAGCTGTGATGAAAGCCGTCGGCATCTCCGCCGACCAGGTGTTCGACATTCAACCTCCCGCGTCCGCCCCATCCGCCATGCAGGAACGCATCCACGAGCTGGAGTTGGATAACGCCGTCAACTCCGGCGACGTGGTACGCCTGGAGCAGGTCAACGACCTTTGCACCCAGCGCTTGGATGCCGTTATCCGCCAGCGCGATTATTACAAACGCTGGTCTGTATTTTCCTCAATTTTTGCCGCGATCCTCTCCCTGTTCTTAATTGTTTATCTTCTTTTTGACTTCCGCAATCCCCATGCCGGCTTCATCCTCCAGGACGGACCTTCAGCGTTTGCGTGGCTTGTTATCCTCCTTGTGGCTATTTCTATCGGCGTATGCAGCGTTGTCGGATACTGCGTGCTGCGCGATACTGAAAAAAAGACCTCACTCCGAAAATAGAACAACCGTTCTACCATGTTCTACATTATATTCCACAAGTTTATTGGACTCAATGCACACTTTTCACAAGTTTCTTGTTAATTTTTGTTGAAAAAAGAAAAAGCCGCCCGATCGGACGGCTTTTCCATATAAGCTCTATTCCCGCCAACACCATCACGAGTCTTAAAGAAAGGAGCCTACAACAGTAGGGTAACACGAAAATATCAAAATGTCAACGAAATGCAAGTCCTGTAAGCGCGAAGTCCCCGACAATGCCACGTTCTGCCCCTGGTGCGGCCAGAAGCAGGTGCGGGAGCGCAAAAAGGACGGCGTTATCAAAGTGCCGGAGCCGAAGCAGCTTCCATCCGGAAACTGGCGTATTTATCTCGCCGCAGAAAAGCAATCTGTCACTGAAGCTACAAAAGACCGCTGCATCGCAAAAGCAAAGGCGCTCCGTGCGGGATTCGTGGAGCAGCAGAAAAAACTGCCCTCTTTAACATGGACCAAGGCCATAGATAACTATATTAGCGACCGTTCCGAATCCTTATCTCCAGAGACCGTTCGGGGCTATCGCATTATCCAGCGAAATCGCTTCCAAAATGTCCTGCAAAAGCCTATGAGCGCCCCGGTCAACTGGCAGGCGGAGATCAACGAAGCACTTGCCAAATGGGCAGATAAGACCGTCAAAAATTCATGGGGGCTTATGACCGCCATTATGCAGGCAAACGGCTTGTCAGTTCCAAGGGTGCTGTTCCCTGTAAAGAAAAAAAGCGAACGCAATTTTCTTGATCCACAGCAGATCATATCATTCTGTGAGGCCGCCAAAGGTGACACCTGCGAAATACCCATCTTGCTCGGCCTGCATAGCCTTCGTATGTCGGAAATTAAGGCGCTGCGTTTCCCGGATAGTTTTAGCCTCAAGGGTGAATGTATCATCGTTTCCGGTGCAGTTGTGCGCGACGAACACAACAAGTCAGTATTCAAGGTTCAAAACAAAACCAGTGCCTCCGAACGCACCGTCCCGATCATGATACCGCGCTTACGGGAACTACTTGAAGCGCATAGCAATGAAGGCTGCGTTGTACGGCAAACGCCCAGCACTATCAACAAGCACATCCACGCTATTGCAAAGAAAGCGGGGTTGCCCGACATCACGGAGCACTGCTTACGCCATTCCTTTGCGTCCCTCGGCTATCACCTGAACCTATCAGAACTTGAAGTTGTGAGCATGGGCGGTTGGTCTGACGGGACCATTGTTCATAGGATTTATATGCACTTGGCCCAGCGAGATAGAATGAAGGCAAAAAACAAGATGGCAAAGTTTTACCGCACCGCCGAAAAACTATCGGCAGCGCAACGAAGCAAAGAGAATGAAAGCTGATTATTTCGACACGAAATTCGACACGACCATAAAAAAATCACGTTTTTAAGCGGTTTTTGCACTGTATTTCAGGGGTTCAAGTCCCCCCACTCCGACCAAAACACAGAAAAACCCGCGGCCCTTGTGGTTGCGGGTTTTTCTTGTGCTCATGCGGGTTTGTGGGCTTCCAACGAAGGGCATATACGCCCGATGCAGGGATTATTTGCCGCTTTCAGAGCGCAAAAACATTATAATTTTCGACACGAAAATCGACACGAAAAACCGGCCCATTTGGGGCCGGTTTTTTCACTCCTCACACCACCACACCGTTTCCCTTCTGGCTCCCGCCACGGCGGCCTCCTCATGGGTCATCAAAATGTCAACGTGTTTGCCTATTACGCCCACGTCCAGGGCGATGTATGTCTTATCTCCGATGATGACCGTGCTGCCGGTCGGTATCACATTCGGGTCGGTCGCTACACAGAAGCCGGGGTACACCCACTGGCCGCTGGCAGTCAGCACCCGTCCAAACTCGTCCTGGTTCATGTGTGCGTACTTCTCAACGCAGTCGGCGCAGTAGCCGGTGATGATACAGTCCTCCAGCACGTTGCTCTTGGCCTTGATGGCTTCCAGTATGCGTTCCGACTCATCGGGATCCTCTTCCGCGATTGTATCATGGCTGTCAACATCTTCTCCCCATTCCACCCGCAGGACCGTATGCGGCGTGTCCACACTGGCTCTCCACGGGGCGATCAGCGCAAAGATCAGCAGCGCCAGCAGCATGAACTCCAGCAGGAAGTGCGTCTGCTCCCGCCGCACCACGCGCCGGTACTCCGCCCGCATGGCTACGAACGGTCCGGGGCATAATCCGAACTCCCCTGCGCGTGCGATGTTCTCGCTCATGGTTTTATAGACTATCTGCTCTCTTTTGGTCATTGATTATA
>ERZ1026844.2082-NODE-2082-length-11103-cov-4.697049_pt1 | contig 11103 bp, 8 predicted proteins | sample MGYA00380152_ERZ1026844 | MGnify/ENA primary metagenome ERZ1026844 (study PRJEB33269, sample SAMEA4719788) | human gut metagenome | biome: human-associated habitat; feature: organic feature; material: feces | place: Cameroon | collected 2013-10 ... | reverse complement strand
AAAATTAAAAAAATGTGAACATGGCAAACCGCATAAATACTGGGGTTTCACAGAAAACACAAAAAAAATACAATATTTATTAAAATTAGTCTTGTTAAAATAGTACAACAATGATAATATATCAATGTCTAAAAAACGAAATGGGGGTTAAGCCCCGAAAACCAAATAAGGAGGGTTTTAAGGTTTATGAAAAAGACATTAAAGAAGTTTGCTGCTGTAGGTTTAACACTTACATCAGTAGTAGGACTTGTTGCTTGTGGTTCTAAGAACAACACTACAGACAACAAAAAGGAAACAGTTGACTGGGCTTCAGTTGAAAAGCCAGGTAAGTTTACAGTTATGGTAGACGGAACTGTTGTTAAGGAAACTAACGGAGCTGCTGAGTTCTATAAGTATTATAAGGAACTTACAGGACTTGACATTGAGTGGATTCGTCCAGATCACTCAAGCTACGCTGACTCTGTAAAGAACACATTCGCATCAGGAGACCTTCCAGATGTAGTTCTTCTGAACTCAGATTATCTTGCAAACTTCGCATCAAACGGATATCTTTGGGATATGACAGATGCTTGGGAGCAGTCAGCTACTAAGAATTCAGGAAGACTTACTGATATGGCTGATACTGTTATGGCAGGTAATGTACTTGCTGGTCCAGACGGAACAAAGGCTCTTTACGGCTTCTCACCAACACGTGGTAACGGATGCTGTACATATGTAAAGGCTTCTGCATTAAAGGCAGCTGGATTAGACCCAGATAAGGTTGCTAATGAGACAATGACATTTGATCAGTACTATGATATGCTTAAGAAGATTCAGACAGCATCATCTAACAAGAACTATGTAATCTCTACATCAGGTTTTGTTGCTGGTGGTAACAAGCCAGAAGCTCCATATACTAACTACCTTCCAGAATTCTATCAGGATGCTCAGTTCACATTCTATCTTAAGGATGGAAAGTATGTAGATGGATTCTCAGAAGAAGCAATGGAGAAGGCTATGGACAGACTTAAGACAGCAATTAATGATAAGATTCTTGATCCAGCTACACAGAATGCTTCAACAAAGGAAGCTCGTAACAAGTTTACTAATAAGGACGCTAACCTTGCATCTTCAGTATTTACATACTGGGCTGGTACATGGGATAAGAACCTTACTAAATTACTTCCAGATACGACAGACAGCCTTGTAGCTATGAAGCCTATCAAGGAAGTTGGCAAGTATAAAGAGCGTCTTGCTCCAGCTTGGGCTATTACATATAAGGCATATGAGGATGGAAAGGCTGAGGGAATCTTTAAGTACTTCATCGATACAATGCTTGACGGTGGAGATATCCAGGTAGCTTGGGAATACGGCGCTAAGGGAACACACTGGGATGATAAGGCAGAGACATATACAGTAGCTGGTAAGGATGGAAAAGAAGGTAAGACTTATACAGCAAAAGAAGGAGAATTCCATAATCTTCCATCTCCAGAAACACCATCAACACTTACAACTAAGAACCATATTGATCCAGATCTTGCAATTGCTGGATTTGGAGATAAGGAAGATCCAGGTCACAAGGCTCAGGATCCAATTATTACTGACTGCTACAAGATGTTCAATGCTAACTGCGAAATGGTTGAAGTTCTTCCTACAACAGACGTACTTAGTAACAATATCACAGATATCAATACTAAGAGAGTAGAAGTTCTTTCACAGGTAGTTCTTGGAACTAAGTCATATGACGAGGCTATGGCTGATTACAATAACCAGGTAGGTGCTAAGGTTACAGCTGTTATCGAGTCATTAAATGCGACAATTAAGTAATTTAACTTAATGTTAAGAATTTAAGATGCGGATGCATCAGATATTCAATATGGCGGCGCAGAGAAATCCGCGCCGCTTATATTGAGAGAAGATTTGCTTATGAAATTTGTATTTTTTGTATTTATTTGGTAGGCATACGATAAATTATTAGGAAAGAAGGTAAAAAAATGCAGTGTCCATCTTGTAACACAGAGCTTCCTAAGAAAGCAAAGGTTTGCCCTAAGTGTGGTACAGCAATAGGAAAACCAAAGGGAAACTTAAGAGTAATGGCTATCATTGGATTTGTTGTAATGCTTGTTGCAAGTCTTTTACCAATGGTACAGTCAGGCGAGAAGATTAAACTGGGATTATATCCTAAAGCTTATGCTTTCGGCTACATGAATATCAGTATGCCGGTTATGTGGTATTTATTTATTGCATGTATAGTTGTTGCAATTATTCTTGTAGTAGCAAGAAAAGAAATTCTGTCTATTATTCCGGTAGCAGTTTCAGTTGTTATTACAATTGTTTCATTCGTTGCATTCGACTTTAACAGTGTTGAAGGAAAAGTAATGGGTGGTGGTCTTAAGTTTGTTCCACATTCACTTACAGATCTTCTCAGCAATGGTTATAATGGTAATTCATATCATATCGGATGTGGATTAATTGTTCTTGTAATTGGTGTTGTTATAGCAATTGCAGGTTGCTTCATTGATGTTGTGAAGCCATTTAAGAAAGATCTTCATGTTGATACTAAGTATCTTTCTAACTCATTAAATCAGAGCCTTTCTAATAAGATTTATTATTATAGAGGTTTCTACCTTATGTTCTTACCAGTATTTGTAATGATTATGTTATTCAACTACTGGCCAATGCTTGGATGCCGTTATGCATTTACATGTTATATCATTGGTAACCCTTATTATATGGGACTTTACCATTTTGTAACAATGTTCACTAACGATGTATATTTCTGGCAGGCATTTAGAAACACATTAATTTTGTCAATTATTAAGTTGTTCTTAAATACAGGTGCAGCTGTTATAATTTCACTTCTTTTAAATGAAATTACAAACATGATTTTCAAGAAGACAGTACAGACAATTATTTACCTTCCACATTTCATGTCATGGGTAGTTGTTGCTTCAGTTTTCAAGATGATGCTTGCACCATATGATATCGCTCCAGTAAACTCAATTCTTATGAACATGGGTCTTATTGATACACCTATTGATTTCATGAATTCTGCTCAGTACTGGCGTGGAACATTCTATGTCATGAATGTTTGGAAAGATACAGGATGGGGAACAATCTTATTCTTAGCTACATTATCAGGTATCAGCCCAGATCTTTATGAGGCTGCACAGATTGATGGTGCTAATAGATTTAAGAGACTGATATATATTACATTACCAGCTCTTGCTAATACTATTATTACAGTATTTATCCTTAACCTTGCTAAGGTTATGAACCTGTTTGAGTCAGTATTCGTATTACAGTCACCTATTACTTATACTAAGTCACAGGTATTACAGACATATGTATATGTTAAGACATTCGGTGGTGGTAACTCAGATTATGGTTATACAACTGCTGTAGGTTTATTTAAGTCGTTCGTTGGTATGATCTTAGTTCTCGGTTGTAACTGGGCAAGTAAGAAAGTACGTGGACGTGGTATTGTATAGGAGGGAATAAATAATGAGTGATAGTACAACATTAGTTTACAAAAAGAAAAAGAAAAAATTTAAAATATTCCCATTAGTTAATGCAATATTCTTTATTATTGTTGCATGCTTGATTATGATACCAATTTATCGAGTAATTATCAGTTCTCTTGATGCTAATACTTCATACAACTTTGTATGGTTACCATCTAAGTTTACATGGGGTGGATATACAGCCGTATTAACCAGATCAAGCTTATATACACCATTCTTGATTTCAGTTGTTACAACAGTTATCGGTACATTTGTTGGACTTTTAGTTGTAACACTTGGTGGTTATGTATTAATTCAGTGGGAGATGCCAGGAAGAAACTTCTTCGCTTATATGCTTCTCTTCACAATGATTTTCGATGGTGGTATGATTCCTAAGTACCTTGTTGTCAAGCAGTTGGGATTAATGAATACACTCTGGGCAGTTATTTTACCAATGTCAATCAATGTATATAACTTAGTTCTTATGAGAAACTTCTTTGAAGGTATCCCAGAGTCTCTTTTTGAGGCAGCTCAGATTGATGGATGCTCTCCAATGGGAATTTTCTTTAAGATTGTTCTTCCTCTTTCAAAGGCAGCTCTTGCATCAATTGGTTTGATGTTCGCAGTTAGTTTCTGGAATGATTATACAAACTTTAAGTTATATATTACTAAGAATAAGCTGTTCAACTTCCAGATTCAGTTAAGAAACATGGTTATTGATAGTGATATTCCAGTTGATGACGCAGTTAACCAGGAAACAATTGGTAATGCAGCTACAATCATTGCTATTCTTCCTTTCATGGTTATCTATCCATTCTGTCAGAAGTACTTCGTACAGGGTGTTAACGTAGGTGCCGTTAAGGAGTAATGTTAATATTTTGAATTTATTTAAGGCGGGTCCGTATGGACTCGCCTTTTTGCGCGTGTAGCGATGAGAATATAAAAAGCAATAAAACTGTATTTTTATTCGTCATTACCAGTCAAATAGTGGAATAATACTGTTTAACATGATACAATAAAACAAATATTGGTTAGGAGGAAAAAGGCTTGGATAAGAGTTTTGAAATTAAAGGATACATTAATAATGTATTAAAAGAAACCGGGCTTGAAGGAGCAGATGCATTTGATAAGGCACTTCTTCTTAATGCTTTAGGTAAACTTGAAGCAGCAGAGCATAGTGATGAATATAAGGATGTTATTACAGGTGAATTAGAGAAGCTTGTAGAGAATGATAATATCAGCATAGGTGAGAATGACCTTGTGAATTATATGTATGGTAATGCATGTTACAGTGTTGGAAAGAATGATGTTGCAGTTAATATTGCCAAGCAGACAGAGACACAGCCACGGACAGAATCAGGTTATTTTACAGGAGCTGAAGGTAACAGATGCTTATGCACAGCATTTAAGGCACTGAGTTTCTATATGAATTATGAAACCAAAGATGGTGGTAAAGAACATTATAATGATATAATCGCGCAGTATAATGCAATATATGCAGAATGTTTTGAGAACGCAGGAAAGGCAGCACATGATGGTGATGCTAAGGCTGTAAAAGCACTTGCTTTATTTGCAGCAGGAGCGGTTGATACGCTTGAAGTTATGGACCAGGCATTGTATGAGATATTTGCAAGAATAAGAGAAATGTATAAAGCAGCAGTTTCAGTTCTTAATGATACAATTGATAATACAGATTCACAGTTTGTAAAGCTTATATATGCATATGCAGTATTGAAAGGATGCCGTATGAAGCTTATACAGACAGAAAAATATGCATCCAAGGCTGAGGAAATCTTTGAAAAAGCAACTGATAAGCATGTTGCGGATAAGAGCAGTGTGGCTGTGTCAGCAGCATACATAACAGCTTACAGTGAGTATATAAGAAACAGGGATTATCAGGATTACGGACGCAGCAATGGAGGTGTATTATGGAGTTAAAGTTAGTTATCAAGACAGGAAGAAGTGCTGTAGTAGAATTTGATGACGGTGGAAAGTATTATTCAAAGGAAGAATACACACTCCTGGTTAATGGAGAAGAATATGGCAAGACAGAAAAGGTTGTTACAACAATATATGGTCTTAAGCCTGATACAGAATATAAGATTACAGCAGTGTATGCAGGAAAAGAATATGGACCTGTTGAATTTAAGACAGATTATGAGTATGTAACGCTTAATGTCAGAGAATTTGGCGCGTATGGTGATGGAGAGCATGATGATACTAATGCAATCCAGTGTGCAATTATGGCAGCTCCTAAGGATTCCAGAGTATTAGTTCCAGAAGGAGTTTATAAGATATCAAGCATTTTCTTAAAAGATAATCTTAACCTTGAGCTTGCTAAAGGAGCAGTACTTTCAGCATTTACAGAAAGAGAAAAGTTCCCTATATTACCGGGACAGATTGAGACATACGATGAGAAAGATTATTACAACCTTGGTACATGGGAAGGCAATCCTCTGGATATGTTTTCAGCAATTGTATGTGGTATCAACTGTTCAAATGTCACAATTACAGGTGAAGGAACTATTGATGGATGTACAACTCACGATAACTGGTGGAAGAATTGTAAGATAAGAAATACAGCTTGGAGACCAAGATTATTCTTTATTAATAACTGTAGTAATGTTACTATGCATGGAATTACAGTCCAGAATTCACCATCATGGACAATCCACCCATATTTTAGTAAACATCTTAAGTTTATAGATGTTAAGATTCTCAATCCTGCTAATTCACACAATACAGATGGTCTTGATCCAGAAAGCTGTCAGGATGTTCTTGTACTTGGAACATACATATCAGTTGGCGATGATTGTATAGCAATCAAGTCAGGCAAGATATATATGGCTCAGAAGGAAAAGACTCCTACAGAGGATATGACAGTACGCCAGTGCTGTATGAGAGACGGACACGGTGCAGTAACAGTAGGAAGTGAGATTGCAGCCGGAGTTAAAGATGTTCATATCAGAGACTGCATGTTCATGAATACAGACAGAGGTTTAAGAGTTAAGACAAGAAGAGGTCGTGGTAAATTATCTGTACTTGATGATATTTCATTTGAGAATATTGATATGGATAATGTTATGACACCATTTGTTGTTAACAGCTTCTATTTCTGTGATCCGGATGGAAAGACAGAGTATGTTGGTTCTAGAAAGCCACTTCCTGTTGATGACAGAACACCTTCAATCAAGAGCCTTACATTTAAGGATATCAATGCGAAAAACTGCCATGTTGCAGGTGCATATATATTCGGTCTGCCAGAAAGTAAGGTGGAAAAGCTTACATTTGAGAATATTAACTTCAGCTATGCTAAAGATGCAAAGCCGGGTGTAGCTGCAATGATGCTTGGCTGTGATGAAGCAAGCAGACAGGGACTTATTGTAAGTAATGTAGAAAAACTTATATTAAAGAATGTCAATATTGAAGGCTGTGATGGAGAAGCAATTGTGGCAGATAATGTTGATAAGATTGAAAGAGATTAGTATAAATATACGGAAATATGAGGAATAATCATGAATTTACATGCACCAAAGGGAATTGATGTTGAGAATTGGTTCATTGAGTGCTATAGGAAGCATAAGGGGCATCCGTTAAAGATACTTATAGGGCTGTATAAGGGAAATTATAATAAGTTTTTTCTTGCTGTATTATTTTTCTTTATAAAGCATGCCCCTGTGTGGGTTCTGCCAATTGTTACGGCTAATATTATCAATGATATTACAAGCGGTTCGCCAGATACTATACAGAATATTATTATTCAGGCAATAATTATGGTTGCATTAGTTGTTCTTAATGTGCCAATGAATTATCTGTATACAAGATATAAATCATTAGCGACGAGATATGCAGAAACAGGACTTAGAAAAGCACTTGTAAGGAAACTACAGCAGCTTTCAATTTCGTACCACAAAGAGACACAGTCAGGAAGGCTGCAATCTAAGATAATGAGGGATGTTGAGGCAGTAGAGACGCTTTCAACACAGATGTTCCTAAGTATATTGAATATAGCACTTAATATTGGAGTTGCACTTTTCGTAACGGTATCCAAGAGCCTTGTAGTATTCTTGTTCTTTCTACTTACAACGCCGCTTGCGGCAGCTACAATGGTATTTTTCAGAAATATAATGAAGAAGAGAAATACAGAGTTCCGTAAAGAGATGGAAGAAACATCAGCAAGAGTTATGGAAATGGTTGAACTTATTCCGGTTACAAGGGCACATGCACTTGAAGAGGAAGAAGTAACCAAGATGAGCGGACAGCTTTTTTCAGTTGCGGAGAAAGGCTATAAGCTTGATGTTATACAGGCGTTGTTTGGCTCAGTTGGATGGGCAATATTCCAAATTTTTCAGGTTGTGTGTCTGGGATTCACAGGATTTCTTGCTTTAAAGGGAACTGTTGGTCCTGGAGATATCACACTTTACCAGAGCTATTTTGCAACAATAGTAAGTCAGGTATCATCACTTATGTCACTTATACCGGTTATTGCCAAGGGTGTTGAGTCAGTTAATTCTATTGGAGAAGTACTTCTTGAAGAAGATATTGAATGCAATGATGGAAAAGAAGCACTTGATAGAGTAGAAGGTGAGTTTGATTTTAAAAATGTCAGGTTTGCCTATAATAATACAGACAAACCAGTACTTCATGAGCTTAATCTTCATGTCGATAAAGGACAGACGATTGCACTTGTGGGAGAATCAGGAGCCGGAAAATCAACAATTCTTAACCTTGTTATAGGCTTTAATTTCGCCACAGACGGAGCTGTTACAATTGATGGACATGATATGAGAGATATTGATCTTAGAAGCTATAGAAAGCATCTGGCAGTTGTACCGCAGACATCAATATTATTCTCAGGAACTATAAGAGATAATATAACATATGGAATAGATGATGTTGATGAAGATACTCTTAACAAAGTTGTGGATGCAGCTAATTTAAGAGACCTTATAGATTCACTTCCGAATGGATTAGATACAGTTGTGGGAGAGCATGGTGGAAAGCTTTCGGGAGGACAGAGACAGCGTGTATCAATCGCAAGGGCACTTATGAGAAATCCTAAAGTAATTGTACTTGATGAGGCAACATCGGCATTAGACAGTATATCTGAGAAGCTTATTCAGGAGGCACTTAATAATCTGACAAAGGACAGAACAACATTTATAGTTGCACACAGATTATCAACTATAAAGGGTGCAGACAGAATAGCAGTAATAGCAGATGGCCACTGCGTTGAATATGGAACATATGATGAGCTTATGGAACTTAAAGGCGAGTTCTATCAGATGAAATCAATACAGAGCTAAAAATAAAAGGAGGCGGGAATATAACCCGTCTCCTTATTTATGTGAGCTTTAATTACTTATTCTCAGAAAACCAGATTCTAAGTGTTGAGATAAGCTTCTCCTTAGAATCAACATCTAACTTCTGTACAATCTGCATAATTTCGTTGTCAAGAGCTGTGTTCTGGTATGACTTGTCAACGCTTCCTGCAAGGTAATCAAGAGAAACTCCTGTAAGCTCTGCATAATATGAAAGCATTCTTAATGTCATAAGGTTACGGCCGTTCTCTACGTTACTTATGTAACCAGGTGTAACCTCTAATGCCTTAGCAACGTCTTCCTGTGTAAGACCGTGTGCAATTCTTAACTTCTTAACTTTAGCTCCTAAATCGCTATCCATAGTTGAAACCTCCTTAAAATAATTACTTCTTGTTAGCTCTGTATCTAGCTGTGTGGTCAAGAATCTTCTTACGGATTCTAAGACTCTTAGGTGTTACTTCAAGTAATTCGTCTGTGTCGATATAATCCAGTGCCTGCTCCAAGCTAAGAATTTTAGGTGGAACAAGACGGAGAGCCTCATCAGCACTTGAAGAACGAGTGTTGGTAAGATGCTTTGTCTTGCATACATTAACCTCAATATCCTCAGTACGAGGATTCTCGCCAACGATCATTCCGGCATATACCTTCTCACCAGGTCCAATGAAGAGAGTACCTCTCTCCTGAGCGTTGAAAAGACCATAAGTGATAGCATCACCGCTTTCGTAAGCAATAAGAGAACCATTCTTTCTGTAAGAAATGTCTCCTTTGTATTCTTCATATCCTTCAAAAGAAGAATTGATAATACCGTTACCCTTAGTATCAGTAAGGAATTCACCTCTGTATCCGATAAGACCTCTTGAAGGTATAGAGAACTGAAGTCTTGTGTATCCACCATTAATTGGTGACATACCAAGGAGTTCGCCCTTTCTCTGGCTTAACTTCTGAATAACAGATCCTGTGCAGTCATCTGGAACATCGATATAAGCAAGTTCCATAGGCTCAAGCTTCTTACCTCTCTCATCTGTGTGGTAGAGTACCTCGGCTTTACTTACTGCAAATTCATAACCTTCTCTTCTCATATTCTCAATAAGAACTGAAAGATGAAGCTCACCACGTCCTGAAACCTTGAATGAGTTCTCAACGCCAGGTGTTTCCTCAACTCTTAAACTTACATCTGTATTAAGTTCCTTGAAAAGTCTGTCTCTTAAATGTCTTGAAGTAACGAATTTACCTTCTTTACCTGCAAGAGGACTGTCATTAACCATGAAGTCCATAGAAAGAGTAGGCTCTGAAATCTTCTGGAAAGGAATGGCAACAGGGTTGTTAAGTGAACAGATTGTATCACCGATATGAATATCAGCAATACCTGATACAGCAACAATTTCACCGATTCCTGCTTCATTAACTTCTACCTTATTAAGTCCGTTAAATGTATAAAGCTTAGTAATTCTTACACGCTTCTTAACGCTTGGATCATGGTGGTTAACAATCATAACCTCCTGATTAACCTTAAGGCTTCCATTATCAATCTTACCTACACCAATTCTACCAACGAATTCGTTGTAGTCAATAGTAGAGATAAGCATCTGTGTATCTGCATCAGGGTCACCCTCTGGTGCAGGAATGTTATTGACGATACAGTCAAAGAGTGGCTGCATGTCTTTCTTTTCATCATTAAGGTCAGCCATAGCATAGCCTGACTTAGCTGAAGCAAAGATGAATGGACAGTCGAGCTGGTCTTCATTAGCATCAAGGTCAATGAAAAGCTCAAGAATCTCATCGATAACTTCTTCTGGTCTTGCTTCTGGTCTGTCTATCTTGTTAATACATACTATAACAGAAAGATTCATATCAAGGGCTTTCTGTAATACGAACTTAGTCTGAGGCATAACACCTTCGAATGCGTCAACAACAAGTACAACGCCGTTAACCATCTTAAGTACTCGCTCAACCTCGCCACCGAAATCAGCATGGCCAGGAGTATCAATAATGTTAATCTTAGTATCCTTATATGTGATAGCTGTATTCTTAGAAAGAATAGTGATTCCTCTTTCTCTTTCGATATCATTGGAATCCATAACTCGTTCAGCGACTTCCTGATTAGCTCTGAAAGTACCGCTCTGCTTTAACAGCTCATCAACAAGGGTTGTCTTACCATGATCAACGTGGGCAATAATTGCAATATTACGAATGTCTTCACGCTTTGTTTTCATTAATAATGTCCTTCCTGATTTAACTCAAAATATCTTCTATGATTAGCAACTTTTATATTCTATCACAATATTCTTAAAAAACAATAC
>ERZ1026844.2081-NODE-2081-length-11110-cov-10.271823_pt1 | contig 11110 bp, 6 predicted proteins | sample MGYA00380152_ERZ1026844 | MGnify/ENA primary metagenome ERZ1026844 (study PRJEB33269, sample SAMEA4719788) | human gut metagenome | biome: human-associated habitat; feature: organic feature; material: feces | place: Cameroon | collected 2013-10 ... | reverse complement strand
TCGGCTGCTGTCGAGCTGCGCAGGCGCAGCTCAGAAGCAGACGAAATGTAAGGTCGGCAAGAGCCGACCGCCCCGCGCCAATACCACCCGCGCAAAAGCGCTTGCCGGAATCAAAAATAAGCAACGCGAATTTTTGTTTCCGGCGGTAAGCGCGTTGCCGCCGCCATCACCTTTACGGCCACCGAAAACCACAGCAAAGCTGCATCCGCCTTGCCTGTTTTTCCTTACTCTCCGGCATCACACCAGAATATCGCCCGGCCAAAGACGCTTCGCGCCACTCTCCAACAAGTATCTCTCCGTCCGTTCTTCATTGTTACAGATCGCCGCCGGAAGCTCGCGTTCCCGCATGGCCGCGTCTGCAATTACCATCCGTTGTCGCCGCCCCTCGCAGCGGCTCCGCGCTCTGAACCGCTGCTCAAAAATTGCTTCGCGCTTTTTGAGCAACGCGCGCTCCGCCGGGCGGTACTGTTCCGGTTGCGGTCCGCATTCGCGGACCTTGCATTTCGGCTGCTTCTGAGCTGCGCCTGCGCAGCTCGACAGCAGCCGACCAGCGCTTCTCCGCTGGACCGAGCCCGGCAAGCTGCCGGTGGCGACGCCGCTAAAGCGGCTTTTTTAATTTTTAATTTTTTAAAGGCCCGGAACCTGTTTCTGCTCCGCCTTCGGCGTCCAGAACGTCTCCGTACTGATCCCCATCGGCATCACCCGCACATCCCGGTATCGGCCCGAAACCGCCACCAGAGCGTACTGCGCGAACAAAAAGGTGTACGGCTGGTCCTCGTGCAGGATCGCCGCGATCCGGTGCGCCAGCTCAACCCGCTGCTTCATATCGAACGTTCCGCGCAATTCCACGATCAATTTGTCCAGTTCCGGATTCTTATAACTGATGTGATTGCTGCCCGTCGGCGCATCCGCCTGGCTCGAATGCCACACCTGATACGGATCGGGATCGAACGGACTCGTCCACGCCAGACAGCACGCATCGTAAGTGCGCTCGTTGAGCCGCTGCAGATAGACCGACCACTCCACATTCTGGATTTTCATATCGATTCCCGCCGCAGCGAACGACTCTTTCAAAAGCGGCATCATCCGCACCTGTGTGGAACTGGTCGCGATCTGAAGCATCGTAAATGAAAACTTCCTCCCGTCCTTTTCCAGAATGCCGTCGCCGTCGGCATCCTTCCAGCCCGCTTCGGCCAGCAGCTTTTTCGCGGCGGCGGGGTCGTAAGGCCACGGCCTGATCGACGGGTCCGCATACCGGCTTTTCGGATGGAACGGCCCGGTGACGATCTCCGCCAGATCGCGGTAGATGTCCTTTTTGATCTTTTCGCGGTCGGTCAGCATGGTCAGCGCCTGCCGCACCCGCCTGTCCTGAAAGAGCGGATTGCGCTCGTTGTAGCCGATGTAGGAGTACATCTGCTCAAGATATTTGTACTTTTTCAGCCGCCCGTCCCGGAACTCCGGGATATCGGTGCGGGTCACCCACTGGTCCGGGGTCAGGTTCAACAGATCCACATCGCCGGCCGTCAGCGCCTGAAACCGGGTGTTCGGATGCTTGATCACATCGTACACCAGATATTCCAGCGCCGGACCGATGCCGTACCGGATGCCCCAGTAGTTCTCGTTGCGCCGGAACACGAACCGGCGGTCCCGGTCCCAGCGGATGAAGCGGTAGGGGCCGCAGCCGACGATAAAGGAGTTGCGCACATGGTCGTCGTTGAACTTCTTCCCGTCGAACGGTCCCGGATAATCGTGGTAGTAGTGGCGCGGCAGCGGATACAGCCCGAGCGTGATCGCCAGCGAGCCGTAGTACGCCTTGCTCCACTTCACGACGAATTCGTAGTCATTGACGATTTCAACCGATTCGAGGTCCTGATAGTACCCTCGAAGCGGTTCGCAGTTCACGTCGGGATTCTTCACCACATCGACCGCGAACTTGAAATCCGCCGCCTTCACTTCGACGTTGCGGAACTCCCTGCCGGTGACCGGGTCGGTGAAGTCCTGCCACATCACCCCCTTGCGCAGCTTGATGCGGTAGGTCTTGTGATCGGGCGAAATCGTCCAGGATTCGGCCAGCATCGGCTGGAACTCCTCCGGCGCGGCCCAGTTGCGCTCGGCCAGCGTGCTGGTGCAGAGCCCGTAAAGCGACATCGCGGTATTCTCTCCCGAAATATAGGGATTCAGGTTCGGCGGGTCCGCCTGCAGCGTCTGGATCAGCCGCTCGCCGCGCACCGCGCCGGGATCGAAGAACTCCCGGTTGGCCACTTCGGCGTTTACGACTGCGGCGGAGGCGGTATCGCGCGGCACTGCCGCTGTCATCGCCCCCGAAGCGATCTTCTCATTCAGCGCGTCGAGCTTCTCCGCCACTTTCAGGTTGCTGGTCCGCAGCCGGTCCACCGACTGAATCGCGAGATAGCCGAACCAGGCGATCAGGACTGCGATCAGCGTCAGGATGAATTTGATGTAACCGCCGCTGTTCATATCTTCTCCGTCACCGTTGTGAAATCCGGTAGGTCATCACCGCCCCGAGTATCTGGAAGATGATATTCGGCAGCCACAGCAGATATTGCGGATACAGGTGCGGGAACGAACTCAGCGACTCGCACAGGATGATCGACAAAAAGAACACCCCCGCCAGAATCACGCTCAGGAACAGTCCGACCGAAGTTTCCCGGCGGCTGGTGCGGATCGCCAGCGGCAGCCCGAGCAGCAGAAACGCGATCGGCGACAGCGCGAAGGCGATCCGCTGGTTCAATTCCACTTCCAGCTCGGTGGTGTCGCGCTCCAGCTGCTTCGTCAGCCGGATCTTGCCCATCAGGTCGGTCAGCTTCATATATTTGGCCTTGGTCGAAATCCGGCGTTCATTGGCCTGCTTGCCGTAGTTGAAGCTGAATTCCAGCTGCTGCGTGAAGAAGCGGGTCGGCATTCCGGCCTCGCCGTCCTGCTGCTGCTCCGCGGCTCCCTTCTTGTCCACGACCAGACAGTCGAACAGACGCACGATCAGAAGTTGCTTCTCCTTGTCGACCAGCAGCTTGCCCCGCTCCGCGGAGATGTCCTGCGCCACCGTCTGCGGGTCGGAAAGCGTGTAAATCTGCACGCCCTTGATTCCGTCCTCGCCCTCTTTGTCGTCGATATAGATGATCGTGTTTTCAAATTCGATCTGCTTGCCCGGCTCGAAGATCGCGAGCGGCTGGTTGATCGCGGCGGTCTGCATCAGCGTCCGGGATTTACCCAGCAGGGGCGGCCCGACTTCCACTTGCAGATAGAGGCAGAAGAGCATCAGGAAGAAGGTGATGATCAGGATCGGCGACACGATCTGCAGGATCGACACCCCGCACGCCCGCATCGCGGTGATTTCGGAATCCGCCGAAAGCCGGCCGAACACCAGCATCACCGCCACCATCACCGCCCACGGCACCGTGAAGGTCAGGATGATCGGCAGGATGTAGAGGGTGAATTCAAAGAAGGTGAAGAAGCTGATCCCCTGCGACACATAGTCGAGCACCTTGACCAGGTTCGCGCCGGTCATGCCGAAGGTCAGGATGCCGATCGCCATAAAGAACGCGAGCAGAAAGCCGCGGGTCACATACCAGTTTAAAATTTTCATTGCGTTGTCTTTGCCCGTAAAACGGTTGAAATCCGGAATATTCCCGGTTAAGATACATTCAAAAACCGGATTTGGCAAATACGATGCCTCTTTTTCAGCCGTTTTTCACCGTTCGGCCGCCGGGACCGGAGGCGGCAGGGCGCGGAATGAAGAAAAAATTTCCGTTTTTTCTTCCGCCCCTCTTGACAAACGGCCGCTTCTGATTCATAATATATACGTATAAGCAAGGCGGGAAGGCAATCATGACGCAAAAAGACATCGCACTGAAATTGAACGTGTCGCAGGCGACGGTTTCGATGGCGCTGAAAGGCTCGCCCCGGATCTCGCAGGCGCTGCGCGACAGCGTGCGCAAGCTGGTCGATGATTGCGGCTACCGCCCGAACCTCGCCGGACAGCTGCTGCGGCGGGGGCGGAGCAACATCATCGGGGCGGTGTTTCCGTCGCTGCGGCACGGATTCCACGCCGAACTGTTTCAGGAGCTGCAAAGGCAACTGCTGCCGCAGGGATATCTGCTCTATTTGTGCTGCGCGGAATCCCGGGAGGAGCTGGTTTCGGTCGCCGGTTACCTGAAGCAGCTGCAGGTGGCCGGGGTGGTGGCGATCGGTTCGGCGGCGGAGGTGCTGCTGCCGCTGCGCGAAGCCGGAATCGCGCTGGTCTTTTACGGCGGAGACGCTCCGCTCGAAGCCGAAGTCAGCCAGGTGCTGCCGGACCGGCGCAGCGCGGGCATGGAGATGACCCGCTACCTGATCGGCCGGGGGAGGCGGCGGATCGCTTTCATCGGGGCCTCGAACCCGGACGAACCGCGTTTCTGCGGTTATCGCGCCGCGCTGGAGGAAGCCGGAATCGGGGTGGACCCGGCGCTGGTGCTCTTCGCCGCCGACGCGATGGGGGACGGGCACCGGATGATGCGGCAGCTGCTGGCGGAACAGCCGCGGGCGGACGCGGTGTTCTGCCATAACGACGAAACGGCCATCGGCGCGTTGCGCGCCGCCTCCGAGGCCGGAATCCGGGTGCCGGAGCAACTGGCGGTGGCCGGATTCGACAACATCGAGGCGGGGCGCTATTTCACGCCCGCGCTGACCACGGTGGAGCAGCCGCGCCGCGAAATCACCGATGCGCTGGTCGGTGAACTGCTGGCGGCCCTTGCCGACCCGGATCATCACCGTTTCGTTTCGATCGCCTGCCGTCAGGTGGTCCGCGAATCGGCGTAAAATTTTTTGCTCCCGTGTTTATACGAATTAACAACCCGATAACCGGAATGGAGAGCCGAAATGAAGCGAAATTTCACCCTTATTGAGCTGCTCGTTCATAGCAGTCATCATCGCAATTAGAAAACTCAATTTTTCAGTATTACCGGTTCATGCTTTACGCAGGATATCAAGGAATAAAAATGTTAGCTTATCGATTACCCTATGGGCCTCATCTTCATAATAATTGGAAGACGCTGGAATTCATGTGCGATGCCGGAATTGATCTAGTCGCAATCTCCCCTATGAACACCATTAATTCAGTTGGTATGCCCTATTCCGACTATCCCTTGATCTGGCAATGGTTTGGCATTTATGATTTTGAGACACTCGATCTCCAACTTCAGGAAGTGCTTGAGCATCACCCGACAGCGCGTTTTATCCTGACGGTGGATCTTTCCAGCCCGATCTGGCTGGCACGGCATGAATCGATGGATTCTTTTTATGAATTGGGGAACTGCTCACTGAATGGGGAGTGGAAATACCACACTACCAATTATTGCAGGGCATTTCTGGAATACTGTGAAGCTCATTGGGGGAATCGCATCGAAGGATACGTGATCGCTTGTGGTCGCACACTCGAGTGGCTCGAATCATGTAATTATAAACCCTCGCTACTCAAAAATAGCCGTTTCCCGGCTTGGCTTCGAGAGCATGGTTTGCCAGAACTGCCTCTCCCGGCACTTGGCCCTGCTTTCCCGAGAAAACATTCCTTTCTTACCGATCCAGAGGAGGAACCTGAGTACATCCAGTGGATGAAATTCGTCAATTCACTGACGGCAGATCTGGCAATTCATTTTCTTTCGACGGCGCGTGTACTTATCCGCCCGGAGGCGAAATTAGGAATTTTCTTCAGCCACATTCGCGATATCCGTGCTGGCGGTCATGCTGATTTCGAGCGTCTGCTGGATACTGCTCCGCCGGATTTCGTGCTCGGTGCCGCTTGCAATCATTCGCCGGAGATTGGCGGAAATTCCGGTTTTATGGGGATAACACATGCCCTCAGACGCCGTGGAATTTCCTTCCTTTTTGAATGTGATCGCATCAGCAGTACAGCCAATCTGCAATTGACGAAATTCGTTACCTTGAAAGATGGTATCTGGAAGCGGTGGCAGAATGCCGCTGAAGATGTCGCCGGTTTTCGGCGTGAACTGGCAATGAATCTCATTGAAGGCAACAACTTCTGGTTCTTCAATATCTGGGGTGGTATTTATGATGGGAAAGAGGTACGGGAATTGATTCGCCATGCCGTTCCGCTGTGGAAGAAATTCGCTTCGAAATCAACCGGTTCTGTTGCGGAAATCCTGTTTGTGGCTGATCCGGAAAGCAGCTATTTTTATCATGACAGCAAACTCCAGCAGCGCCTTTTATATACGGAAAATGCTTTGATATCGGCAGGAGTTCCCTATGATACGGCGACCGTACGGGATCTTGAAACGATAGAACTCGGTCAATATAAGCTGATCATCTTCCAGACTTTTGTCATGGTTGACTCCGCGCGGATGAGACTGCTGGAGGAAAAGGTATGCCGTTCCGGAAGGACAGTGCTTTTTCTACATGCCGCCGGAATGATTCGCGATGGTCGTCTGGCAGAAGAAAATGTAGAGAAGCTGACCGGCTTTCCTTTCGGCACACCCGGTGTTGCAGAGCGAATGGAAAGCGGTTGGCGGATCTGCTACGCCTCGGAGCCGGAGAGCCTTACTCCAGAGAAGCTTCGCTTGATTGCTCACAATTCCGGCGTTCACTTCTACTGCAGTCGGGGGGCATTCCGCGCTTCGCGCGAGTTTGTGATGATTCATTTGCGCGAAGAAGGTGAAGTCACGATTGTTCTTCCGCATAAAGTTCACTGTGTCACTGAACTTTTTACAGGGAAAAGAGTCGCGGAGGGGTGCAGCAGCTTCATCGACCGCTTCTCCTCACCGGATACCAAACTTTATCATTTGGAAATACAGGAGGATACGAAATGAGACTTCAAATGAAAAAATTTTATCTGTTTTTATGGGTTCCGGCAATGTTTGCCCAAGCATGGGCTGGAGATTTCGGTGGATTCATTCGAGTGGATTCTAAGGGAGCCATGAATTTTGACGGAATTATAAAGGCCGGGATTATACACTATTCCACCGCTTGGAGTCCGCGAGTACAAACGGACCTTACGGTTACACCCGGTTTCCCTCGAACAAACACCACCGGGTATGAAATGGAGGGAATGTTTTTCACTTCCGGGGATTTCGACTTTTTCCGATTCCGACAACATTTGCAAATCGTGAAATCTGGAATAGTTCAAGCGAAATATGCATTGACTTCTGCCAAACCGATTCCGAGTAATACGCTGGCTCTGGAATTCCGGCTTCCTCCCGCTTCCGTCAAGGTTTCGGTGGATGGCAAGATCTATCCGCTGGATCCGAATCTTCTGCGAAAGGGGCTACTGAACAAAAACGCCTCCGAGGTCAGACTGGAATTTCCGGAGAACACGCTCATTGTGACTGGTGAATTCAAGGTTCAACTGCAGGGATGTTTCCCATCAGATAATTGCTATGCTCTGCGTCTGTCAAATCGTAATACACCTAAGGAAATCTCCGACTGGGAGATGAAGATCACTATTAAAAACGTCAACCAAGCGGTAGGAGAAACGGAATTTTCTCCGATTAATTTAGCCAAGATCGCCAACATGGGATTTGCGGATAAAGAAGCTGGCGACAACAAAGGCGGCTGGACAGATCAAGGGCCGATTCAGGATCTTCGAGGTTTCAAGCCCGGTAAACTCTCTTTTGCCGGTATTCCTTTCGAGGTGCTGAATCCGCTTGAAAACAATGGTAGAAGCTGTGTGGTTTTAGGGCGTAATCTCCTAAAGGAAACTGGAATTGCGGTATCCGGCAATGCAGAGAAAATGAACAGTCTTTATTTGTTGCATGCCTCCGCATGGACTCCCGCTTATCCCGGCAAAATCGGTTTTCTGGATTTCATCTATGTGGATGATAGCCGTAAAACGGTTCCGGTTGTATCCGGTGAGGATTGCGGTAACTGGTGGGGTTCGATTCTCCGATATAAAAATGCGCTTCCGGTATGGCGCGGAGAGGTTTCCGGCCAGGAAGTGGGGTTGTATCTCTCCATATTTCCGTTGGAAAAAACAGTTCGGGAAATTCGTTTCCGTCGTGGAACGGATGCTCTGTGGATGGTGGTGGGAGCAACGCTGGGCAGTCGCAAAATTCCACTGCCGTCCCAGCGGGAAACGCCGATGACAATCCGGGCGGGGAAGGAGTATTTCCCGGTAGAATTTACCGCGGACATCGTAACCGGTTCTCCTTTGGACTTTTCATCTGCTCTGGACGCACCCGCTGGAAAATACGGTAACGTCATCGTTGGTCCTAACGGGCATTTTGTATTCCGAAATGCCCCAAATAAACGAATCCGTTTTCTTGGGACGAATCTGGTCAGTTCCGCCAACTACCTGACCAAAGAGCAGACTGATGAATTTGTGGAACGGGCGGCAAAACAAGGCTATAATTCCGTCCGCCTTCATCATTTTGAAAATGATCTTCTCGATAAAAAGGCCAACGACAGTTTGACGTTCGATCCGAAAGCTCTGGATAAACTCCACTATCTGGTTGCACAATGCAAAGCGCGTGGCATGTATATCTGCATTGATCTTTATGCAAGTCGCAAACCACGTCCCGGCGATGCCATTCATGAAACAAAAAAGTTTGTTCGCTATGAAATGAAGTCGCTGATTCCTATGAGTTCTTCAGCCATGAATAACTGGAAAGCATTTGCAGAAAAATTTCTCAAGACCGTTAATCCATATACCGGTTATACCTGGGCTGAAGAACCGGCGCTCTATTCGCTGAACCTCATCAATGAAAATAATCTTTCCGCCAATTGGCGCAATTGTCCGGAAATGATTCCGGTTTATGAAGAGAAATTCAATATTTTTTTGAAGAAAAATCCAATCGTTCTCCCTTTCACCCGCAACGGACGTTTTATGCAGTTTCTGAATGAAGTTCAGGCGGGATGCATCGCTGAGCAGATACGGTTCCTGCGCGAGGAAGTTAAGCTCAAATGCTTGATTACGGATTTGAACTACTTGAATTCTCCTGCAGTCATTCCTCTCAGAGAGAAACTTGATTTTGTCGACAATCATCAATATTGGGATCATCCCCGCTTTGCAGGGAAACTCTGGGCGCTGCCTTATCTCTATCACAACCGTTCCGCTATTGCCGACAATGCAGCATTGCCGCGCAATATGATGCCGACGCGGATTTTCGGCAAACCATTTACTGTCACTGAATTCAACTTCAGTCTGCCCAATCGTTATCGGATAGAGGGTGGACCTTTGCTGGGTGCTTATGCGGCTCTTCAAGATTGGGATGGACTCTATCGCTTCGCTTGGTCACATACAAACAGCAGAATGGAGAACCCGAAGGTTGCGCTCAATCATTTCGATTCCGTAAATAATCTTCAAGCACAAATGAGCGATCGTATTTTACACGCACTGTTCCTGCAAGGCAATGTGCAGACAGCCAAAGAGGCATATGCATTGATTATTCCCCCGGAGGAGCATGGATTGTTGAAAATCGGTGCCGGAACTTTTCCCTATGAACAAACCCTGCTCGGATTACACTCCGGAATCGGTGCGGCTTCCTCCTCGGAACTGGCGCCAAACGTAAAACCGATTTACAGTTCAAGCCGGGATTGGCGCGAAGCTCTTTCCGCAACAGCTGATTCCGCTTTGCGGCAACTTGAAGAATCAGGAAAGATTACCTCCTCCACCGGGGAAATCAAATTGGACACAAAAGCCAAATTGCTGGAGGTGACGACACCGAAAATCGAAACCGCCGTCTTTGAAAAGAATGCTGATCTCGGGATCATGAAACTAAGGAATGGTACGGTCTATCAGACTGTCGCACTTATCAGTCTAGATGGAAATAAACTGGAGCAAAGTAAGAATATGCTTCTCATCCACCTGACCGACTGGGCGTCCGAAGGCATGACCTTCAGTGATTCCAAGCGTACGGCATTGATCAATTGGGGAAAGTACCCGCATCTTCTTCAGCGGGGAGGGGCGGAAGTGGAACTGACGGTCCCGCGAAAACTCAAAGTGGAAGCTCTGAAATTTGACGGTTCTCCGAATGGAGAAGTGCCGATTACCTATGAAAAAGGGAAGCTGCATTTCCTGATTCGCAGCGATTTACGTAAAGAAGGCGTGATTGCTTATCATATTCATAATAAATAGAAGGATTATATCATGCATAAAAACTTTTTTACACTAATTGAGCTTCTTGTTACAATTGCCATCATCGCAATTCTGGCCGCAATGCTGTTGCCGGTACTGAATCAATCGCGTTCGAAAGCGCGGGATATTTCCTGCCTCTCCAATCAGAAACAAATTGGTCAATATCTGAACATGTATATCGCTGACAATAATGACATCGTTCCCTCTCCCATGACTAACTACGGTCGTGATGCCAATACCAGATCAGCACGTGGTAAATGGCAGGATGTATTATATGGCAGTTACATTGATAAAGGTAAATACGATGTCGATATGTGCTGGTTGCGTGAAGCACGATCTAAATCCCTCTTTCTTTGTCCTTCACAGGCCACGGCTTATACCAATATTGGATATGGAAAGATGGACTATCTCGCCCACCGTCATTACGGCATTAACCGCCGTGGCTATGCTACTGATGATGTTGGTACGAGAATCGGGTTGATCTGCAAACTAACCAAAATTAAAACACCATCCGCTCGAATGGCCTTTATGGACATCGACAAAGGTCCCGCCGCTACTTGGCAAGGGGGCGATATTCATTATCGTGATGTTGTTCTGCTGAACGGCGGTTATCTGCGGCACAGCAACAATAGGGGAGTCAACGTCACTTTTGCCGACGGGCATTCAGCAATGCTGATGTTTGACAACATCCCCTTTAATTACGATCTTAGCCTTCCCCCTAATGGATATTTCTGGGCCATAGCCGGAGATGACAAACCTTATAGATATTATTAATTCTCTGCCTTTTGAAAATTTGAAACAACAAGAAATACTTAAGATACTAAAATAACATTTCTTGGAGATCCGGTTCGACCAAATAACGCTGTTTATGCGACAAGGCTTGATAACGTACTGTATACATGAGACGTGGATAACAGCCCAAAAGGCTGACATGACCGGAATTCTGATTATTTATAGAGAACAATACCATGTTGATCCATCCCGAATACGAATGGAAGAAGATCACGCCGGACGACGGCCACTACTTCT
>ERZ1026844.2070-NODE-2070-length-11144-cov-6.144197_pt1 | contig 11144 bp, 9 predicted proteins | sample MGYA00380152_ERZ1026844 | MGnify/ENA primary metagenome ERZ1026844 (study PRJEB33269, sample SAMEA4719788) | human gut metagenome | biome: human-associated habitat; feature: organic feature; material: feces | place: Cameroon | collected 2013-10 ... | reverse complement strand
CAGGAGGCCATCGACACGCTCCTCAAGGCGATGGAGGATCACCGCGACGACCTTGTGGTCATCGTGGCGGGCTATGACGGCCTGATGGAGAAATTCATTCATTCAAACCCCGGTCTTGAGTCCCGCTTCAACCGCTACCTGCACTTCGACGACTATTCGCTCGACGAGATGCTCGAAATTTTCAAGATGCGCTGCCGCAAGTCGCTCTACACGCTCTCGCCCGACGCCGAGGAGGACGTGAAGGACTTTATCCGCGACGAAAACGCCGACGGCGTGACCTTCGGCAACGCGCGCGGCGTGCGCAATCTCTTTGAGCAGATCTTGACCGCGCAGGCCAACCGCCTTGCGAAGATGGAACACTTCACGAAGGACGACCTCATGACTCTCACGCGCGACGATGTGCTCCATGCCCGCGGCATGGAGGAGGACGTGACGGCAGCCGAGGTCGAAGCGGGCCTTGCAGAGAAAAAAGAAACGCCCTCCGGCGCAGAAGCGCCGAAGGACGAAGCGTGATTCGATTCAAATAAAAAGGGCAGAGATGCATCGCATCTCTGCCCTTTTTAATTATTTGTCAATGCTTGCCATGTACTCGAGCAGGCGGACGACCATGCTGGAATAACCCCATTCATTGTCGTACCAGGCAATCAGCTTGACGAAGCTGTCGTCGAGCATGATGCCGGCGGTCTCGTCGAAAATGCTCGGGTGCGAGTTGGCGACAAGGTCCTGAGAAACGATCTGGTCGCTCGTGTAGGCGAGAATGCCCTTGAGGGGACCTTCGCTTGCGCGCTGAATGGCCTCGCAGATCTCCTGATAAGTGGTCGGTCTCTTGAGCTGTGCGGTCAGGTCGACGACGGAAACATCAGCCGTGGGAACGCGGAAGCTCATACCGGTCATCTTGCCCTTGAGCTCGGGAATGACCTTGCCGACAGCCTTGGCAGCACCCGTGGAGGAGGGAATGATGTTGTTGAAGACCGAGCGGCCGGTGCGCCAGTCGCTGCCGCCGCGGGCATCAACGGTCTTCTGCTTGGACGTGGAGGCATGAATGGTAGACATGAGCGCGCGCTCGATGCCGAACGTATCGTTGATGACCTTGGTGAGGGGAGCTAAGCAGTTGGTGGTGCAGGAGGCGTTCGAAACGACCTTCATATCGGGGCGCAGCAGCTCGTGGTTGACGCCCATGACGAACGTGGGGGTTTCTTCGTCCTTGGCGGGCGCGGTCAGAATGACCTTCTTCGCGCCGCCGACAAAGTGTGCGGAGGCCTTTTCGGTGGTGGTGTAAACGCCGGTAGACTCGATGACGTACTCAACGCCGTAGTCAGCCCACTTGATCTGCGTAGCGTCAGCCTCGCTGAAGATGTGGATCTTGTGACCGTTCAGGATCAGATTCTCGCCGTCGTGCTCGACCGTGCCGTTGAACTGGCGGAACACGGAGTCGTACTTAACGAGATAGACCATGTAGTCAAGGTCTGCCTTGCGCAGATTAATGCCGCAGATATCAAACTTCTCGGGATGCTCGGACATGATGCGCAGTACGACGCGACCGATGCGACCGAAACCGTTGATGCCCACTTTGATAGCCATAATGATAACCCTCCACGAAAGTGTGTTCGTATTTTTCGGAGCTTCGCCCCACTTTGTATGTTCATTATAGCATGGAGGATTTTTTTGTCTGCCCCTTTCCTGAAAAAAGGTGACCGAACTTCACTGTACAAATATGTGCATAATATCCAAAAACATGGAAAAGTATTTGTATATCTTCTCCAAATATTCCATACATTTCAAACATTTGAAGCATGTTCTTGTGCATAAAACAGCACGGTTGGCGACGAAAATGACGGTTATCCTGCAAAACAGGCGGGTGGCGGTACGAGTCGGCTGCGCACAAAAAAGGAAGGACAGCTTTAGCTGTCCTTCCTTATCGTGAGAAACGTTACGCAAGCGCTGCGGTGATGATCGCCATGGAGTAGACCTCCTGAGCGTTGCAGCCGCGGGAGAGGTCGTTGATCGGGGCGTTCAGGCCGAGCAGGATCGGGCCGTAGGCGGCAAAGTTGCCCAGGCGCTGGGCGATCTTGTAGCCGATGTTGCCGGCGTTGATGTCGGGGAAGATAAAGGTATTGGCGTGGCCGCCGACCGCGTCGGTGATGTGCTTGGTCTTGGCGACAGCCGGGGAGACCGCCGCGTCGAACTGGAACTCGCCGCCGATCGGGGTGTCGGGCATGAGGGCCTTGGCCTTCTCGCAGGCATTGCGCATCTTGTCGACGTCCTCGCCCTTGCCGGAGCCGAGGGTGGAGTAGCTCAGGAAAGCGACCTTCGGGTCAACGCCGAAGATCTTGGCGCAGGAAACGGTCTCCTTGCAGATCTCGACGAGCTCGTCCTCGGTGGGCTTGATGTTGATGGCGCAGTCGGCCATGGCGAGCACTTCGTTCTCGCCGGAGGCGGCGGGACGGACCATGATGAAGCAGGAAGAGACGATCTTGTTGCCGGGCTTGGTCTTGATGAGCTGAAGCGCGGGACGGACCGTGTCGGCGGTGGAGTAGGTGGCGCCGCCGAGCAGGCAGTCGGCCTTGCCCATCTTGACGAGCATGGTGCCGAAGTAGTTGCTCTTCTTGAGCGCGGCGCGGCACTCGTCGGCGGTCATCTTGCCCTTGCGCAGCTCGACCATCTTGTCGACCATCTCGTCCATGCCGTCGTAATTCTCGGGGTCGATGATCTCGGCACCGCGGATGTTGAAGCCGATGTCCTCAGCGGCGGCGGCAATCTCATCGGGGTTGCCGACGAGCACGGGCTTTAAGAAGTTACCGGACAGCAGACGGGCGCTCGCTTCGAGAATGCGGGGGTCGGTACCTTCGGTGAAAACGATCGTTTTGGGGCTCTTTTTCAGCGTGCTGATCAGTTGTGCAAACATGTTGATTCCTCCTGATATATGATGTGCCGGTCAAGCGGGCACAGATTTACGGATATAGTATACACCCACTTTTTCACCCTCTCAAGGAAAAATAACGCAAAAATCCTGCAAAAGTTTACAAATTTTCCAAACTCTTCCAACACTTTAGCAGTATCATTTCCCTAAAAAGGCTTGACGAAGCCTCAAAAAGCAAGTATACTGAATGATGGTTACAAAATGTAACTTTTTTACGTTGGCCCATTCTCTAAGGAGTTTTGATATGTCAGAACAGAAAAAACCGACCTCCCGGCGCAGCGGCGCACCTTCACAGCGCCGCCGTTCAAGCACCGCGCAGCAGAGACAGACGGCAAAGCGCGGCGGTATGCCGCCGTGGCTGCACGAATGGATCGCGCAGCTTGCGATCGTCTGCGCCACGATCGGCGCGCGGATCCGCCGCATCGGCCCGCGCGCGCGCACGGTCATGCGCGAGAGCAAGGCGCGCAACTTCCCCGAATCCAACCGCTTTCTCGTGCAGGTGTTTCTTGTCATCGGCGGAATGATCCCGATGTGGCACGCACTGCTGCACGAAAGACTGCTGGCGCTGCGCCGCCAGCGCAACCATGCCGCCGGCGAGCATGAAGAGCGCTGGCACCGGCACGCACGGCGCGTGAATCCCTTCTACTTTATCGGCGGCGCGGCCGCCGTGGCCGCGATCGCGCTGTTCTTCTCGTTTTACACGATGGGAACGACCGTGGTGTACAACGGCAATGTAGTCGATACGGTGGGCAGCGCCTCGCAGGCGCGCCGGGCCGCGGCGAAGCTGGAGAGCATCACCACCGAAACGCTCGGCACGGTCTACAAGATCGAGGACGGCGCCATTCATTATGCCACCGCCTTTGTCCGCCGCAGCGATGTGACGGATGCTAAGACCTTCGAGCAGGATCTTGCCGACGAGCTCGGTCAGGTGACCTATGGCTACTCTCTCTATGTTGACGATGAGCTGATCGGCTCGACGGAGTACGCCGGCGCGCTCGATGAGCTGCTGGAGCAGATCAAGCAGATGTATGTTTCCGCCGATACGCTGACAGTTGACTTTGTGGAGAACGTCCGCATTGCGGAGGGATATGTCCCGACGGAAAGCGTGATGAATCTCGGCGAGATCGCCGAGATCCTGAATTCGACCAAGACGGGCGAAGTGACCTACACGGTCGTCAAGGGCGACACCTGGGGTCAGATTGCCAACAGCCACGGCATGTCGTCCGCCGAGCTCGAAGCACTGAACCCCGGCTACGACATCAACCGCATTCACATCGGCGATGCGCTGACGCTCTCAAACGCCGTGCCGTACCTGACCGTTAAGGTCACCGAGCGGCAGAACTATGTCGAGGACGTCAACTACGATGTAAGCTATGTGGACGATGCGTCCATGTATCAGGGCGATGAGCGTGTGATCTCCAAGGGCGCTTTCGGTAAGGCCGATATCGTGGCCGACGTCACTTATATCAACGGCGAGGAGCAGGAGCGCACGGTCATTTCCTCCGTCACACTCTCCGATCCCGTGGTGGAAACGCGCGCACGCGGCACGAAGGTGCGTCCCACCTGGTATCCCACCGGCAGCTTCCGCTGGCCGTGCTCGGGCCGCATCACCTCGTACTTCGGCTATCGCAACACCGGCATTCGCGGCGCGACGACGAACCACAAGGGTATCGACATTGCCTGCGCGCGCGGTACGCCGATCTACGCCGCCGACGGCGGACGCGTTATCTTCTCCGGTTATAAGGGCGCGATGGGCTATGTCGTGATCATCGACCACAACAACGGCTATGTGACCTATTACGAGCACAACGGTTCGCTGCTCGTTTCGGCAGGTCAGACCGTCTACAAGGGTCAGCAGATTGCCAAGGCGGGCCGCAGCGGCGTCACCAGCGGCGTCCACTGCCACTTCGGCATTCAAAGAAACGGCAGCTACGTCAACCCGCTGAACTATCTTAGCTAAAAGCAAAGGGCTTCCATCCATTGGATGGAAGCCCTTTGCTTTTGATGAGTTTGCACTGCGCTTCATGCCTTGCCGCCTGCGGGCGGCAAAGTCTGCGACGCGCGAAAAACGGCCGCTGCGGGATCCCGCGGCGGCCGTTTGCTGTCTATTTTACTGCGCCGAGAGCGCGTGGCGGACTTCACCGGTGAAGTAGAGCGAGCCCCAGGAGCAGATGGCGTCATCTTCACCCGCCATGGCGAGCGTGCGGCGAACGCCGTCGTCGGTGTCGGCGGCGGGAATGGCGGGCACACCCTGCGCGTTCAGCCAGCCGGCAAGCTCGTTTTCATCAAGAGCACGCGCAGACGGCGGCGTGATGACGACAAAGGCCTTCGCAAGCGGCAGAGCGCGGCGCAGCATCTGCTGCCAGTCCTTGTCGCGCAGAACGCCCGTGAGGAAGATGAGCTTCTTGTCCCCGTAGAGCGAGGAGAGGGACGCCATCAGCGCGTCCGCGCACTGGGGATTGTGCGCGCCGTCCACGATGAAATCGGGGCTGCGGCGCAGAAGTTCGAGCCGCCCCGGCCACTGTGCGGTGGAAAGGCCCTGATCGATGGCCGCATCGGTGAGCTTGTCCCAGCCGCGCGCACGCAGGGCAAAGCTTACGTCGACGACTGTGAGCGCGTTCAGAAGCTGATATTCGCCGAGGAGACGCAGGTGGAACGGGCCGTGTCCGCGGTAGCGGAAAACCTGCCCGTCGAGCGAGGAGGAAATGCGCGTAAGCTCGCTCTGCGCGGTGATGGTGAGGGGGACGTCCTCGCGCGCGCAAGTCTCACGCGCGACGTTCTCAACGCCCTCCGTCTGGCCGAAGAGCACGGCGTGCGCGCCATGCTTGATGATGCCGCACTTCTCCGTCGCGATCTTCTCAAGCGTGTCGCCGAGAATGGCGGTGTGCTCAAGGCCGATGTTCGTCACGACGCAGACCTCGGGCGCGGGAATGACGTTTGTGGAGTCCATGCGCCCGCCGAGACCGACCTCGAGAGCGACGATGTCGCACTGCTCCTGCACGAAGTAGAGGAAGGCGATGGCGGTCATGATCTCAAAGCCCGTGGGCATTTCGCTCATGCCCTCCGCCGCTGTGCGCACGGTGTTCGTGAGCGCGATGAGGGAAGCGTCGTCGATCTCGCGCCCGCACACGCGCATGCGCTCGTGGAAGCGCAGCAGGTGCGGCGAGGTATAGAGTCCCGTGCGGTACCCCGCGCTTTGCAGCACGGAGGCGAGCATCGCAGCGGTCGAACCCTTGCCGTTCGTGCCGGCAATGTGGACGAATTTGAGCTTTTCCTGCGGGTTGCCGAGCAGACCCAACAGCTCATACGAGCGGGACAGGCCCGGCTCGCTCTGCTCCCAGTTGTCGAATTGCAGATATTTGAGGGTCTCGTCGATGGTTTGCAGTTCTTTCACATTGTTCACCTGTATTTCTTTAAAATGCGGCGGAAGCGTCAGCCTCCGCCGATGGAATATCGTGTTACCGGTCGATCTTGCGCAGCGCTGCGGTGAATTCTCCGGGCAGCGGGCAGGAGAGCGAAACAAGCTCTTTTGTCCGCGGGTGAATGAATTGAAGCCCCACCGCGTGCAGGCACTGCCCCGTAAGGCCGGGGACGGGCTTTTTTGCGCCGTACACCGTGTCGCCTAAAATCGGGTGGCCGAGGTAGGCCATGTGCACGCGGATCTGGTGCGTGCGCCCGGTCTCGAGCCGGCACTGTACGTGCGTATAGCCGGGGTAGCGCGCGAGCACCGTCCAGTGCGTCACCGCGCGCCGCCCACCGGGCACCACCGCCATGCGCCTGCGGTCGCGGCTGTCGCGCTCGATGGGCGCGTCCACCGTGCCGCTGTCCTCGCGCAGGTTTCCCACCACGATGCACTCGTAGGTGCGCGCGAGCGTGTGGTCTGCAAGCTGGGCGGAGAGGAACTGGTGGGCATAGTCATTTTTTGCCGCGATGATGAGCCCGCTCGTGTCGCGGTCGATGCGGTGCACGATGCCGGGACGCAGCGCGCCGCCGACGCCGGAAAGGCTTGCGCCGCAGTGAAATAAAAGCGCGTTGACGAGCGTCCCGTCCGAATGCCCCGGCGCGGGGTGGACAACAAGCCCGCTCGGCTTGTTGACAACGATCACATCGTCGTCCTCGTAGACAACGTCGAGTGGAATATCCTGCGGCACAGCGTCGATGGGCGCGGGCTCCTCGGGCGTGAACTCGATGGTTTCATTCCCTGTGAGCTTGAGGCTCTTGCTCGGCACTTTGCCGCTGACGAGCACGCGCCCTTCTTCGATGGCTTTCGCCGCCGCCGAGCGCGTCAGATCCTCCATGGCGCGGGCGAGAAAGGCATCGAGCCGCGCGCCGCGGTCTTCTTCACTTGTTTGCAGCAGGATCGGTTCCATCGGTCTTGTTCTCCCGGTGTTTCTCGTCGTATTTTCCGTAAAAGGCGAGGTAGTAAATGAGCGCGCAGATCGTACCGCACACGACGAACACATCTGCCACGTTGAAAACGGGAAAGTCCATGAACATCGTGTCGAGCATATCGACAACGTAGCCAAGGCGCACGCGGTCGATGAGGTTGCCGATGCCGCCGCCCAAGATGCACGCGAGCGACCACTGGCCGAGCGGATGGCGCACGACCTTCGCGAGCAGCCACGCGAGCACACCCATGCCCACCGCCGTCAGAATGATGAGCAGCCACCGCGCACCGGAAAAGCTCGACCACGCCGCGCCGTAGTTGTGCACGCGCGTGAGCCGCAGCAGCGGCGGCAGCAGCGGCTGCGACTGGCCGAGCGTCATCGTATTCACAACGAGCCATTTGACGGCCTGATCCGCCGCCACGCACAAAACCGCCGCGAGGGCAAGGCAGACCGCCTTGCCCTTTGCACGCCGGTAAAAGCAGAAATATAAAATTGCCATCAGCGCGAGCGCGCCGAAAAAGCTCCACAGGATCGGCGGCGCAATGCTGCCGCTGACCATGATGACCGTCTCGCCGTCCGCGCCGCCGATCACGCCGATGTTGTTCATGTGTTCCCCTCTTCCTCCGCGGCGTTGTTTTCCGCAGGCGCTTCTTCCGCTTTTGCGACCTCCACGATCACAAGCTCCTCTGCCGCAGCGAGCGCGGCCTTTTCCTCTTCGTCAAGCGGCAGCGCCTCGCTCAGCTCGTGTGCGGTCTCCGGCACGACGAGGTAGCTCACACTATCCTCCACCTCGACGTACACAGCCATGCCGTGCTCGCGCAGGAAATCCGCCGCCTCGGGCAGATCAAGCGTGATGACGGCGTAGTCGTCGTCCGCGTCGGCGGAACGGTCAGCGGTGCTGTCCTCCGGCACGCCTTCGTAGAGGAAGTCCTCGTCAGCGAGCGCGCTGTCCTTCTGCACGGCGGCGTAGGTATAGGAATAGCCGTCGTTCGCCGCGCCGCCGGCGGCATCGTCCATGGCGCTGCTGTTGTCGGCGGCTTCGTTCGCCGCGCTGTCGCTTTTGCTGGTCATCGCGGGCAGGATCTTCAGTGCGGCGGCCGAGATCACCACGAGCGCAAAGCAGGCGGCGAGCACGCGCGGCCACGCGCGGCGGCTGCGCTTTTTTGCGCGCTCCTCTGCATGCACCCGGTCGAGCACACGCTCTGCAAAGCCATCCGGCGCGTCAAGCTCCGGCAGCTCTTCAAACATCGTGTGCAGGATCATCAGCTCCGAGAGAGCATCCCGGCAGTTTGGGCAGTGCTCCACGTGGGCGAGCAGCTCGCCCCGTTCCTGTTCGTTCAATTCTCCGTCCACGAAGGCAGAGAGCGCGGCGCCATACGCTTCACAACATTTCATTTGGCGCTCATCTCCTTTTGATTACATTCTGTAACTTTTGACGAAGCAATTTCAAAAAAGTTCCCGCTTCCGGATAAAAAATTGCGCAGCAGTACGCGGCCCCGGCTGATGCGGGACTTGACCGTGCCCAGCTCAAGCGACGCGCTCTCAGCGATTTCCGTGTAGCTCAGCCCCTCGATCTCACGCAGAATGAGCACCTTTCGGTATTCCTCCGGCAGCGCCGAGAGCCCCTCCTGCAAGAGCTTTTGCGCCTCGCGGTGCTCCACGGCCTCCTGTGGACGGGGCGCAGGATCGACCGCGTCGAGAAAAAGCTCCTCATCATCGAGCGACAGGCTGCTGCCCTGCTTCTTGCGCCGGCGCAGCAGATCGATGCAGGCATTGGAGGCTAAACGGTAGATCCACGTGGAGAGCGAGGATTCCTGCCGGAACCGGTCGATCCCGCGCCAGAGCGCGAGGAAGGTGTCCTGCGCAGCCTCCTCGGCGTCCTCGCTGTTGCCGCACATGCGGAAGCACAGCGTATATACTTTTTTCTCATATTGGCGCAGCAGTTCTTCGAAGGCGGTTTCATCCCGCTTTTGAAGGCGCGCAATGAGTTCCCGTTCGTTCATGGCTTTTATCCTCAGCGCAGATCGCGCTTGATCGACACACTGAGCGCGTGCAGCTCATCGAGCGTTGAGAGCTGCACGATCTTCTCCTTGTAATAGTTGGCGTGGCTGACGCCCTTGAGGTACCAGCACAGGTGGTGGCGCGCCTCGAGCATGGCGCCGCGCTCGGTGCCGTACTGCGCGGAAAGCTCGACCTGACGCACGGCGGTGTCCCAGCGCTCGGCAAAGGGCGGAGGGGGCGGAACGTCGCGCCCTTCGAGCGCGGCGGCGGACTGCGCAAAGAGCCAGGGATTGCCGAAGCTCCCGCGGCCAATCATCGCCATGTCCGCGCCCGTGAATTTGAGAATGCGCACGGCGGCCTCGGGGGAAAATACATCGCCGTTGGCGATGACGGGGATACTTACCGCCTGCTTCACATCACGAATGGTGTTCCAGTCGGCCTCGCCGCCGTACATCTGCATGCGCGTGCGTCCATGCACTGCAACGGCGCTGACGCCGACCTGCTCGAGCATTTTTGCAAGCTCAACAGCGTTGATGCTGCCCTTGTCCCAGCCGCGGCGCATTTTCGCCGTGACGGGCACCTTGACGGTGCGCACGACCGCCTCGGCAATGCGCGCGGCCTTTTCCACGTCGCGCATCAGGGCGCTGCCATCGCCATTTTTCACGACCTTGCCCACCGGGCAGCCCATGTTGATGTCCAGAATGTCTGCACCGGAGATCTCGATGGCCATCTGCGCGGCCTCGGCCATGCAGGTTTCGTCGCTGCCGAAGATCTGCGCGGCAAACGGCTTTTCACCCGGAAACGGGCGCAGGAGCTGCGCGGTCTTCGCGTCGTGATAGCACAGCGCCTTGGCGCTCACAAGCTCGGTGACGGTGTAGCCTGCGCCAAGCTCGGAGCAGATCTGGCGGAATGCAGCGTCTGTCACGCCCGCCATCGGCGCGAGCGCCAGCTTCGATTCAATTTTTACGGTTCCGATCTGCATAGTCCGCCTCTTTTCGATAACAATACAAGCATAGTATAGCATAGCGATTTGCACAAGTCAAAGGGACAAAGGGGCAGAGAAAAAACTTTTTTGCCCCCAACTGTTGACATTGCGGGGCGAGTATGCTATATTAATTGATACCGAGTCTGCCGGTGTGGTGGAACTGGTAGACACAGGGGACTTAAAATCCCCCGGTAGCAATACTGTACCGGTTCGAGTCCGGTCACCGGCACCAGTATTCTTAAATTCAATATCGCGGAGTGGAGCAGTTGGTAGCTCGTCGGGCTCATAACCCGGAGGCCGTAGGTTCGAGTCCTGCCTCCGCAACCAGAAAGTCCTGATTTCTCACGAAATCAGGACTTTTTCCGTACTTTTGCGCCCGATAACTTACTTGCCGTTTTTTCTGACCCAAACGCTGACCCCAACGGGAGTGAATAGCGGAAAGGTCTATACCGCACCAGAGAGAATGTTCCCCATTGTTTTTGCCGCTTCACGCTTGGCGGAGGTCGTTACATGAGCGTAGGTGTCCAGCGTGAAGCCTGCCGAAAAATGCCCCAGCATGCCAGACACGGTCTTGATGTCCACTCCGTTTTGCAGGGCCAGCGTTGCGAAGGTGTGGCGTAGGTCATGGAAACGTACCTTTGGCAACCCTGCCCGCTTTAGAACGCGGTGCAGCATGTGCAGGACGCTGTCCGGGGACATAGGGCCTCCGCTTGGCGAGGGAAACACCCACTCACTGTTCCCAACTTTGCATTTCTGCATTTTCAGTACGCTTATCGCGTCTGCCGACAGCGGCAGGGTGCGGTAGGCGTTTTTTGTTTTCAGCGGCATCTCAATGATTTTGCCGTCGATG
>ERZ1026844.2066-NODE-2066-length-11160-cov-3.580549_pt1 | contig 11160 bp, 12 predicted proteins | sample MGYA00380152_ERZ1026844 | MGnify/ENA primary metagenome ERZ1026844 (study PRJEB33269, sample SAMEA4719788) | human gut metagenome | biome: human-associated habitat; feature: organic feature; material: feces | place: Cameroon | collected 2013-10 ... | reverse complement strand
CTTGCAAATGTAATAAAATTACCTTGATAAAGAAAGCCCTCCACGACTATTGGTTACGCCCTATTTCTTGTAGAACTGTCCGGCGTCAAACGAATTGGAGACCATCACAAATCCTTTATCATATTTGTACAAGAACGGAGAATAGCGGAAGCGAACAAACAGCCGTACATCATTGAACCGATATTCCGTGTTCTTGATCTCATAGAAATCCGAATCAAGCCTATCCCTCACCTCAACCTCGAATATTCCGTCCTCAAGTTTGACCTTAACGAAGTACCTTCCATCCTTTTCCAGATAATCGTAAGCCCGCTCAGCCTCTGACCGTGAGGCCTCAACATAGAATTCCTTTATGCCATTCTCATCCTTCTTCCTGTAATATTCCGCCGCGTCGAGCGAGTTTGTCACCTTGAGAATCCCTTCGTCATATTTATAAAGGGATTCCGAATAGCGGAAATACATAAAGTACTTTGTGTCCCGGATCGCATAGAACCTGGAGTCCAGCTTCTCCCCCACCTCGATCTCATAGATGCCCTTATCAAGTGAAGTCTTGACGAAATACCTCCCGTCAAACTCCAGATGATCGTACCTCGAAACCGCATCCGCCCGGTCCGTCTCAACGTAAAACGCCCGTACATCGCTCCCGTCCGCGAACGCGAGCGAACGCCCCAGCAGAACAAGCACCAGTGCCAACAAAGATTTTCTCATAAGTTTTCTTGTTAATAATAAACGCAAAACAAATCCTCTTCCACCAACCCGTGGATCATCATCCCAACTAATCCACAAGTCATCCGCTCCACGAATCCGGTGAAAGATAAGGAGAAAATCACTAATAAGCAACAAGGAGTGAATGAATACAATATTGCGATTCTATAGGATTTGGCCACAATGATGTCGAGGCGCCTTCAGTACCACAATAGGAGCATAAACTGGCAATATCGCTCCAGTCAATGGTTCAAAAACATACGACGGCAGCATTTTATGACAGAAATGCCACCGTGACCGATCAGGAAACACTCTCCGGCAACACTTTAAGGCGATTTTGTTCCCGCAGACGGTCAAAAGGAGTCCTCCGGCAACATTTTCTGGCAAAAACGTTGCCCAAGAGCACGCCCCAGCCCACACAACGACCAATATTACATTTATTTTCAAACATTTTAAACATAATCAAAGTTTCCTATACCGTTTTACATATAAAAATACTATATTTGCATCCGTTGCCCATAATGGCAACAGACATAAAAAAGAAAGCGTTTAGCTTTATTCCGCCAATGAATCTGGACAATTCAAAGCGTATTGGAATAATGTTGACGCTTGCACTGGCTGTATTATGGGCTATGCCCACACTATAGCGGAAAGTGTGGGCTTTACAACAATCCTTATTCAATACGCAGGCAGTCCAGAGCCGATTTGGGAATAAGACTAAGTTGGCTCGCACTTTCTTGTGTTATTATAAGAGAACCATCCAACGGGCCGGATGGACAAAAACAAACCTGTGGCCTGATTATGACCCGCAAGTCTTCTAAAAACTTTATCTATGGTGTGGCTCCCGCCACGCTGACGCTATCCTTGTCGTTAAAATACACGGCACTAAACAAGTATGAGTCATTCATAACCAACATCAATTATGTCAAAATCTCTAACTAACAAAGCTTTCGTCACAACTGCTATGTGCTCACGTTCCAAACAACTGTTTGGAATCACTGTTGACGAACTATGCCGTGGACAATACACTTTCGTATGGTCTTTCAAGCTCAATGAAAAAAGAGCACAAAATGAAGGGTTTGATAAACATTCGGTAAAAGGAGGTATCTCTTTCGAAAACGACTTTCCGGGATGTCCTTACTGTGGAGCAAAAAATTTCGTGTTCTGCGGAAAGTGTGGCAGTATATCCTGTTATCACGGAGAAGGTACAACAACCTGTTTAAAATGCGGTTACACATCCAGGGTAGAAACCGCCGAATCATTTGATATTAAAGGAGGAAGTTTATAAAATGAAAGAGTTAAATGTTGGGCAGTCCGTCCCTTTGACAAACGGCGACAGTATTACTGTGATCAAAGAACTAGGACGCGGTGGTCAAGGTATCGTTTACCTCGCCGAGTTTGGAAGCAAAAGGATGGCTCTAAAATGGTATCTCCGCCCGGGTGAGGATTCATTCTACAAGAATCTTGAAAACAATATAACTTCTGGAGCTCCTTCAGAAGCGTTCTTATGGCCGAAATATCTCACAAAAAAGATTGATGGATATTTTGGATATGTAATGGATCTGCGCCCTGATGGATACTATGAATTTGGTTCTTACCTTATTCCACAGTCTCCCAAAGGGCAGAAATTTCATTCCTTCTCTGCCATTGCCAATGCCGCCCTCAAAATCTGTGAAGGGTTTAAGTTCCTTCATCTCAAAGGATATAGTTATCAAGACCTCAATGATGGCAATTTCTTCATCAATCCAGACAGCGGCGATGTATTTATCTGCGACAATGATAATGTGATGGCACAAGGTAGTAACTCAGGAATTGCCGGGAAAGCACATTATATGGCTCCAGAAATTGTGGTCGGAGGAAAACCAGACAAGTACAGCGATAGGCTTTCATTATCCATAATCCTATTTAGGATGTTCTTTCTTGACCATCCGTTTGATGGAGAGAGAGTCGCAAAATGTCCCTGTCTCACGGATGAACTCGACAGAAAGTTTTTCGGGAACGAGGCTACATTTATCTTTGACCCCGTAAAAAACAATAATCGCCCTGTACCCGAAATACATAGAAATGCCCTACGCAGATGGCCTATCTTTCCACGGTTCTTCAAAGAAGCCTTTATTCAAGAATTCAGTGAAGACAAACTTCTGAGATCAAAGAATACCCGCAAACTTGAACAAGCGTGGGAAAATATTCTAATCAGGTTACGCGACAATATTGTCAAATGTCCTATTTGTGGTGAGGAAACAATCATAGATGGAGAAAATACAACATTCAAATGTGTTAATTGCGGAAAGATCTTTACTATAGAAAAGATTATAAAATTCAGCAATCGTACGTTCTACCTAACAAATGGCACGAATATTTTCTTCGATCCTGACAATATTCCAGATGCGAAAGTCGAGAAGAATCCGAGGGATGGGATGCTTATGTTAAAAAACCTAAGCGACGCTAAATGGATGGTGGAGACCCCATCAGGGAGGCTAAAGGAAGTGGCAAAGGGAGAATCTTTCCCAAGTTTACCGGATATCAAGGTTACGGTAACCGTTACAACAAACGGATGTAATAATAGAATAACAGGAACAATAACTCTAAATAAATAAGTATTATGTCTTTTATCGATGATGTGGCTCCAGTAGCCAGAAAAACAATGACCCTCTTTTTCTTGGTAGACAAATCTGGCAGTATGTATGGGTCCAAAATAGGTGGTGTAAATGATGCTATCGCTAATGTTCTTCCTATCATTACTGGCATCTCAGACTCCAATCCCGACGCTGAAATTAAAGTAGCAGCGATGGAATTTTCCAATGGTGTTGACTGGCTTTATGACACGCCAAAGAATGCTGGTGATTTCATTTGGCAGGATGTGGACGCTGATGGCCTAACCAGCCTAGGTGCTGCCTGTATCGAGCTGAATGCTAAACTCTCTCGTAATGGTTTTATGAAAACAGCCAGTGGCTCTTTCGCTCCAGTAATTATCCTCCTCTCCGATGGAGAGCCAACAGACGATTACATTAGTGGACTTGATACGCTCAAAAAGAATAAATGGTTTAAGGCTGCTATCAAAATTGCCATAGCAATCGGTGACGATGCAGACACGAACACCCTTGCGCAGTTTACGGGGAGCAAGGAGGCAATCTTCTATGTGCACAACATTGAAGCTCTTAAGCAAGTAATTAGAACTGTTGCTGTAACCTCATCACAAATAGGAAGCAAAAGTTCAACCTCCGGAACACAATCAAAGCAAGAACAAGTGGAAAAAGAAATCAAAGAACACATTGACGATATTGACGGAGCTAATACCGCGGAAGAAAACGCTTCAAATCCTGACAATTATGATGATTGGAATTAAATCATAGAACATCAGCAGAACAGGTTTATTCGTAAACCTGTTCTGCTGACAATAAAATCTGATGATATCATAACACAAACAACAAAGCGAATACAATGATTTATTCCGATGATAAGTTTGAATCATTTTGTTGTTCAGTACAAGGACATAGTCATACTATTTCCAATCATCCTTGCCAAGACTCTTCTATGATTTGGAAAGAAGATGACTTACATATGTGTGCCGTATGCGATGGCCACGGAGGTGATAGATATTTCAGAAGCAAACTCGGTGCGGAAATAGCTATCAAGATCGTTTATGAGACAGTCAAGGCATTTGTTCACGATAATAATACTCGCAATGATTTAAAAGGAATCCCATTCAAATCATTCGGATGCAACAAAGACAGAGTAGCCTCAACTCAAGATGATCTTAGATTGACAGCAACGTTTGATAAACTGTTCCGCTCAATTGTCAGTAAGTGGAAAGCGGCAATTACAGACGATGCAAAAATGAACCCCGTAAACGAGTGGGAAGACATAAACGTAAAACCTGAATATCTTCTGGAATTAAAAGAATTGAGGAATGTAGAGAAAATTTATGGTTGTACATTGATCACTTATTTACAGACTGAAGAGTTCTGGTTCGCGTTTCAGATTGGAGACGGAAATTGCATCGCTTTTGATGTCCACGGACAACATATACTCCACCCTATACCATCAGACGAGAAATGCTTTCTGAATAAGACGACTTCGCTTTGTATGAGTAATGCCTACGAAGAGTTTCGCTTCTGCTGTCAAGGTGATGGGAACTTTCCTCGTGCGATATTTATGGGTACTGACGGGATTGATAACACCTTCATTACAAATGATGAGCTATCCAACTTCTATATAACAATTGCCAAATATGCCAAGACTTATTTGCCAGACGATTTAGCAAAAGAAATCGAAGACAGCCTTCCTATACTAAGCTGCCGAGGGAGTCAGGACGATATGTCGATTGCATTCATTCTTGACCGAAAGAGAACCTGTGAATTTCTACCAGAACTGGTGAATGATCAAATTATTGTTCTAAAGGAAGAAATCAAAGAATATAGCATAGACAAAGAAGTGTTGGAAAAGAAATCAGCTCAGCTTTTAGAAAAAAAGACTCTATCACAACACGAGCAGATTGACTATCACTATACCATTCAGGAAATAGAAAAATTGGAACAAAAACTATCTAACTCACAATCTCGTTTAGAAAGAATGTTGGAAGAGATGAGCAATTTCGATATTAAAGAATAACTACAAGAAAAATATGAAAGTATTCAATCATTCGTGCCAAGGAGAAAGCCATAGGGCTAATAACAAGCCTTGTCAAGACGCTTCCAGAGCAGAAATTATAAGAGAAAATAAGATGGCCATCTGCATTGTCAGTGATGGACACGGCGGAGAACAGTATTTCAGAAGCCAATTTGGCTCTCAATTCCTTGTGGATATCACATTCGACAAAGTGCAGAAATTCTCTGATGGAATGTCCGATAAAAGGCTACTTAACGGAAAACCTTTAACTCAAATTGGCACCAATTCTAAAACAAGCTTTCTTAGTAATGAGGAAACTAAGATTGATGAACAATTCAGGCAATTATTCCGTTCAATAAAGACAGAATGGATTATCCAAATATGTAAGCACGCCAAATCCGTACCGGCCAATGAATGGGAAAAATCTCATATTAAACCACAATATCTAAGCCGACTTGAAGAACAAAAAGATCTTGAACAAATCTACGGAGCAACGCTTATGGCTTATGTCAAGACTCCGGATTTTTGGTTCGCATTCCATTTAGGAGATGGCAAGATAATTATGTTCGATGATGAGGGGAATGGTTCTGAACCGGTAATTTGGGACAAAGACTGTTTCTTAAACTTGACTACCTCTATATGTAATACGGATGCAATCGATAGATTCAGATATACTTATCAAGGAGATGGCCACTTTCCTTTCGCAGTATTTCTTGGTTCGGATGGCATAGATGACACTTTCACAGATGGAGAGCCTCTTTATGATTTTTACAGAGGAATATTACAAGAGATTAACAACACTGATGATGTAAGAGTACAAAATTATCTAAAATCAGACCTGCCTCTACTTAGTGCTCGCGGCAGCAAAGACGATATGTCCATTGCATACTATTATGATGAAGGATCTTTGGAAAAAACGGTAAACATTATCACCAAACAACAGATTATCAATGGAGAAGAGGACTTTATGAAACTCTATAAAGAAGAACTCACTCTAAAAGCCGCCATTGAAGAAAGTGAAAGGTGTACAAAAGGCTTCTTCGAAGAAGTACAAAAAGCCGAAGAGACTTCAAAAAAGATAGATAAAGAAGAAGGTTGTCTACACAATGATATTAAAAATCTTGAAGCTAAGAAAAAAGAGTTGGAACTGGAAATGGATGAAAAACTTACGGAAATCAAGAAGTCATACGAATTGAAGATTATTGAAATTGAAGAGGGCATTCAGAATAAAGGCGCAGAACTACAATACATAAGTAAGCAAAGGGCTTATTATAATAGCAAGGATTTCAAGAGCAAAAAATACGAATTGATTAATCTTGACTACAAAAAGAAAGATTTGGTAAATACAGAAAGGTCTATTGATTCGATAATCACGCGGATGAATAAATTGAGGAAGTTAGTTGGAGATGAAGACTTAACTAAAGATGATTTAATCGGTATATATAAACAAAAATATAATAATCCATACACTGGTATTTCTTCTTCTGAAGCGGACATAGCTAACGACAATAACGAGGAAACAACTATATCTGGACCAAATCTCTAATCAAATTAATATGAGAATAGCAGCTATATTTCTTTCAATACAAAGGATGATTCGCTTTTGGTTTTACCGATGTACACAAGAGTTCAAGGACTACAGTGGGAAAATCCAGAAATTAAACGAGCATACTAAACAACTACGCATAGAAGCAAAGACGATATCCTTCCAAAAGGCCTGTCTGCCAACAGTTATAGCGACAAACACTAGTGATCCTAACAATAATGTAAGGGTGTTTTCTTGGAATTCTATCAACACCCAATCACCTACTATGGTTGAAATCAGAAGGGCTTGTCAGGGTGGCAAATCTGGCTTATATATTCTTGGAGACCGATTTGATGCCTTATGTAATAGATTTGAGATGCAAATTGATGCAAACGATCTGAAAGCAGCATCTACCACATTAAAGGCTATGGAAGAAATTGAAGCAGAACTAAGATGCAAAGACAAGAGTCGGCTTCTTATAAAATTAAAGAATAAACTCATCTAAAATATTGTTATGGCACATTCATTAGTATTTATCTTACTGATTATTATTGTAATATGCATTTTAATCTTACAATATCGTTCTTTCTCGCAGACAGGGAAGAATATTAATCAACTTAACTCATTCTTTCCTGAAATAGACAAACTCACAGTAAAAAATTTTAGGCTAAATACTGAGTTATTGTCTGATAGTAATAAGCTTGCATCGTTCCTTGAGAATCCTGATGGAAGCTTAGACGAAGATGCTTTACAAGAAACGGAGGATGATTCAAAATACGTAAATGTATCTCTGATCTGCGTCAGTAAAAGTGTTCACAAAGACACAAATAAATATGCTCCTTTCCTGGATATTATCCGGAAAACTAATATTTATCTGTGTAAAAATGTCGGTACTTCAGCCGATTTCAGTTTAATAAAGGACATCTGTGAAAGGTCGCTTGACATCAAGGAAGAAGAAATTCAGAATTCTCTAAACGCTCCTTTATATATGGGGTTGGGTGGGACATTCCTTGGAATCATAACAGGAGTATTCGGTGTGGAAATCAACAAACTTCAGGCTGGAGACCTTGATTCCGTATCAAGTCTTTTGCAAGGCGTTGGCATAGCGATGATAGCCAGTTTCATCGGGCTCATTTTCACAGTGATCAACAGCACTTTCAAGTATAAGGGGGCATCAGCGAATGCTGACACAAACAAAGACGATTACTTTAATTTTATCCAAAGGGAGCTTATGCCAACCCTTTCTACAAGTGTTGCATCCAGTCTCAACGCACTTAAGAATGTCCTTGGAAACTTTACTAATAGTTTTGGCGGGAACTTGAGTCAATACGCTCAATCCATAGGCGTTCTAAACGAGAATATCAAAAACGAAAAAGAGGTTCTTGAAGAAATCAACAAACTTAACCTGACTTCCACCGCTACCAAAATGGCGAAAACATTCGATTCATTAAAAAATTCAGCTGACGCGTTGGATGTATTCAAGTCATATGAACAATCTCTTGCCAATGCGATGAATAATACTGCGGAAACATTAGATAAAATGAATGAGTCTGTCAACGAATTCAAAAAGGTGAAAGATGAGTTTAGAGATTTCAGCGAAGCATTGAAAATTATCGTACAAAATCAAGATAAGGCGACTCAACTTCAAATGCAGTTTAAGAATGCGATCGAAAAGAACTTCCCCTCAGGTTCTATCGGAAGAGAAATATGGGAAAAGGAGTATGATGAGCTATTCAAAGCGTCCCAAAAGATGTCTGACAATCTTTCTCAACAACTTCAATTGTCAACACTACACATCAAGAACTTTGTTGAAAGCAACAATGACTTCTTCTCCAGCATATTCCAAATCACCAATCTTATGAATGAACTTACGCAATATGCTAATCTCCAATCATCGTGCTATAATGACTTGAAAAAAGAGATTACAGATATGAGACGCGACAACAAGAGTTTACAGGCAGAGAATGCAGCTTTAAACAAAAGTATCCTTGAGGCGATACAATTGATGACGAGTACGATTAAGAGTTTAAAAATATGAGAAGAGACACAAAGAAAGACTCATTTTGGTTGAGTTACTCAGACCTTATGACAAGTCTGTTCTTTATTATGCTCGTTCTATTCATTACAGGAGTGTGCATCCTTACATCATCTGACGATACTGTTTCCACTCTAAGAAGAAAACTTTCTGAGGCGGAAACAAAGATTCAATTACTTGAAGACTCTCTCAAAACTCTTAAGGAAGATTATGACAGAGTCAGCATCGAGAAAAGAGAGTACGAAAAACTCCTCCAGCTGACAGAACAATTCAAGAGCCTAAGTGCATCTACATCCCTTCGTTATGACGAGACTCAAAAAACATTTATTGCCAAGGAATTTGAGGGGAAAGAAATCTTCAAACAAAACAAAGCAGACATAAAAAAAGAATATTTGGGAGTTGTAGCCAAAGTTGGAAAAGACCTTGAGTCAATCCTCCAAAAACTGAATAATGATAATAAAGATAGTAAATTCCTTTTAGTAATAGAAGGCAATACAGCAAACAAGTATGACAAATCTATAGATAAAGATAGCAAGTCAGCATACGAATTGAGCTTTGAAAGGGCACTCGCCCTATATGAACAATGGAAAAAACTCAATCTCAGAGAATATAACACAGAGATTCTTATTTGCGGAAGTGGTATGAATGGTATTAATCGTGATCAAGTAATTGAAGATAATAACAAGCGTTTTGTAATACAGATTCTACCGAAATTGTCTAGAACAGATAAATAATGATACAAACAGTCGTAATGTACATAATACTTGATCATTCAGGTAGTATGCTTGGACAAGGAATCGGGGCTGCAAATGACATTGTCGCTAATCTAACTCAACAGTTTCAATCCGAATCTCTGACGTATCCTGAAATAAATGCGATACTCAAAATTTTAGGATTTGGAAATGAGTTAAAGTTACTTGCAGATACAAGTCCCGATACATTTGCTTGGGAAGATGTAAATAGTAATGGGTTAACCAATGTAAGTACAGCTTTTATATATTTGAATAAAACCATAAAAGCAGACGATTATAATATCCTTATTCTTATTTCCGATGGAGGCTTTACTGATGACTACTTCAGTGCCCTATCTGAACTTATGAACAATAGTGCATTCTCCGAATCACAACGTATTTCAATATCAACTGGCGAAAAATATGATTCAGAGCAGCTATCCTATTTCTGCGGTTCTAAGAATAATGTTATAACTATTGATCAAATTGATAGAGTCAACAACATAATATCACAAACTTTTACAGTATGTAAAACAAATAAACAAAAGACATCAAAGTTTGATACATCTGATAACTGGGAATAAATATTGTTTCTAAGGAGCGATATAGTTCCCGCAAGGTATATTGGTTTTGCGGAGAGATATTCATAAATTTGTCGGGATGAAAAAGATAGTATTTACACTTGCGTTGTTTGCGGTTATGTGCTGCGGGCAACGGACGAAAGCGACACAAGAGACTCAAGATATTCAAGCTACTCAAGAGACGAAGATGGAAACCAAAACCATAACGGAGATCCCAAGAATGGAGATTGTGTCCGACGACACGCTGGGGTTGAACATCTACTATCCGGATTTCGACAGGATCGATCTGGTGTGCGGGAAGATGCCGGCGGAGGAGGACTCTACGGTCATATTCTGCTGCGAGGCGGCGTTCACTGGACAGCTGCTTAAGGAGTTCTCACACGGCAACATCGCTGGAGACCACGTCAGCGGTGGTGAATATTTCAAAGGATATACCTGTCGTGTGAACACAGGATGCTTCACTTTCGCTGATGGAAAGTGGGGGTTCTTTCTCAACGACCATAAAACGGAGCTGAAGCGAGCGGCGGAAAAAGGCGGGATGGGTTTTGGTCAGAATATGGTGATATTCAATGGCATAGTGCAATCATTCTTCCGGAAGGCGGGGTCTTCTTATGAATATAGGACCCTCTGCGAGCTGAATGGGAGACTTTGCATTGTTGATTCAAAGAAAGTTGTCCGCTATGATGAGTATGTCAAGGCGCTTTCAAGGATGGGTGTCAAGTATGCGCTGTATCTTGATATGGGGGCCGGATGGAATTATTCCTACTATCGGACCAATGACGGCTCGCTCCATACATTGCACCTATCTCCCGCTCAAAGCAGCGACTACAGGACGAACTGGCTGACTTTCTATAAATCAATATATTAACAAGGCACATAAGGATATCTTCACAATCAGTATAATTCTTGAGAATATGAGCATAGCAAGATTCAAGGAGGCGCAGGAGCGCTTCGGGGAGTATGAGACGGCGCTGGAGG
>ERZ1026844.2065-NODE-2065-length-11162-cov-4.414153_pt1 | contig 11162 bp, 13 predicted proteins | sample MGYA00380152_ERZ1026844 | MGnify/ENA primary metagenome ERZ1026844 (study PRJEB33269, sample SAMEA4719788) | human gut metagenome | biome: human-associated habitat; feature: organic feature; material: feces | place: Cameroon | collected 2013-10 ... | reverse complement strand
TAAAAATATTTTTCTTGCCGAGGCTTACAGATACAGTCACACATATGGTGATGACCCGTCTGTAGTAGAACAGCAGATTCTTGAAAAAAGCACTGGTATACTGCTTATCCGTGAGCTGCCTGATACTGTCAAGATGAAAGAAACAGAGGCAGAAGCGTACAGTGCAGTATGGGATCTTATGCTTGAGCTTGAGAAGAATCTTCCGATGGCATACATATTCTATGGTCAGGATTCATTCGTTGAACACAATGAACATTTTGACGAACTAGGAATTTTCCTTCCTAATTCTATATTCTTACGAAACCTTGAACACCATGTTAAGAAAGCAGAGGCGATTATCTATGCCAAGGACTAATTACATTGACATTATGGAAAAAAATCATATGGAAATTCCGTGGCATGACTACACAAATGCAGACAGCAATGCCCTTATTGCCAACGCAGACCTTATTGAAAAGGCATCCGTTATCGGGCGTGTAGGTCTGATTATGCTCTCCTGTGGAACTGGTGCATGGCGCGTCCGTACATCTATGAATAAGCTTTCCAAGGAACTCGGAGTAACATGTACCGTGGATGTTGGTCTTATGTCTATTGAATTTAACTGCTTTGATGGTAATGACTGTGTATCACAGTCGCTAAGCATTGCCAATACCGGTGTTAATACCTCCAAGCTTTACAGAATGGAGCAGTTTGTTGACAATTTCCCTAATGAAGAGGCCCACCTTACAGGTGAAATGATTCATAAACGACTTGATGAAATTGAACAGATACACACCCTGTATTCACCGGTCAAGCTTGGACTTGCCGCCGCTCTTGCATGCTGCGGATTCACATTTCTGCTTGGTGGCGGTCCTATAGAAATGTTTTTCGCATTCATTGCAGCCGGAACAGGTAATCTTATAAGGACAAAACTTATTAAACATCATTTTACACTATTCATGAATATAGCAGTTTCTATATCTGCATCATGCTTTATATATGCGATTCTGCTTAAACTTGCTATTCTGATGTTTAATATCCCTTCTGTACATGAAGCCGGATACATATGTTCCATGCTTTTCATAATACCAGGATTTCCTTTCATCACCAGCGGCATTGACCTTGCAAAGCTCGATCTGCGTTCTGGTATTGAAAGGCTGACCTATTCAATAATTATTGTACTGGTTGCTACTGTGTTTGCGTGGATTATGGCTTTATTACTGCATTTACAGCCAGAAGAATTTACAACATTACATATTGGAAAAATGTTACATCTGATATTAAGACTTATAGCCAGCTTCTGTGGTGTATTCGGATTCTCTATTATGTTTAACAGTTCCGTTCCGATGGCAGCAATGGCGGCTCTTATCGGTTGTATTGCCAATACCCTGCGTCTTGAGCTGGTTGATTTTACAGGCATGCCTGCCGCTGCTGCCGCATTTATTGGTGCTGCCGCTGCTGGACTCCTTGCCTCATTTATTAAAAATTATAATGGATATCCTAGAATATCACTTACAGTCCCTTCCATAGTTATTATGGTACCAGGACTTTATTTATACCGTGCAATATACAATTTCGGCATAATGTCCCTGACAGAAGCGGTCTCATGGTTTTCATCTGCAATTATGATAATTGTTGCACTTCCACTCGGACTTATATTTGCCAGAATTATTACGGACCGCACATTCCGTTATTGCACTTAATATTAACTATACATTTATATAAGGAGGAAATTTTATTATGCTTACTTCTGTAACAGGTATTAACTGGGGCGACGAGGGCAAAGGCCGTGTCATTGACCTTCTTGCTGAAAATGCGGATATAGTCGTCAGGTATCAGGGCGGCAATAATGCCGGTCACACCGTTGTAACTAGTCAAGGAAAATTCGTTCTTAATCTGCTGCCATCAGGAATTCTTCATCCTGATGTTATATGTATTCTTGGTGATGGCATGGTTGTTGACCTTGAACACCTTGCCAACGAAATAAAGCAGATTGAAGATAGAGGAATATCGATTAATCCAAAACATTTGAAATTATCTAAAAAAGCTACAATATCTATGCCATGGCACAGGATACAGGATGAACTTGAAGAAAACAGACTGGAAAGAACCGGCTCTGCTTTCGGTTCCACAAGACGAGGCATAGCATATGCCTACAGCGACAAATACAGAAAAAAGACCCTGCGTCTTGGTGACCTGCTTCACCTGGATGATACAGCTGTACAGGCAAGACTTAAAACTATTCTTGAATCCAAGAACCTCGAACTTGCCGGCTGTTATCATCAGGAGCCTATGTCATATCCGGCACTTCTTGACTGGTGCAGGGAACAGGCAGAAAAGTTCAGCAAATACATATGCGATACAGGCACATTTATAGACAAGGCATTATCCTGTGGTAAAAAGGTTATTCTTGAGGCACAGCTTGGTGCATTAAGAGATATTGATTACGGTATCTTCCCTTATACTTCAAGTTCATCCACTATATCTGCCTATGGTCCTATCGGTGCAGGAATCCCTGGCAGACACGCTGACCATGTCGTTGGTGTGCTTAAAGCTTATTCTACATGCGTTGGTGCAGGACCATTTGTTGCTGAAAATGCTGTTTCAGAAAAATGGCAGCAGAACTTAAGAGAAGCCGGAGGCGAATTCGGTGCTGCAACAGGCCGTCCTCGCCGTGTTGGTCCTTTTGATGCAGTTGCAAGCAGATACGGACTCAGATGCCAGCATGCAGATAAAATTGCACTTACCAAGCTTGATGTATTAAGTTCTATGAAAGAAATTCCTATAATTACAGGCTACAATGACCCAAACGGCTCTTTAGTTGAATTTGACCCGACTGATAATCTTGATTTATGCACTCCTGTTATATACAAAGTTCCTGGCTGGGAAGAAGACATTTCTCATTGCAGGACATTTGACGACCTTCCTGTTAATGCCAGAAATTACATTAAAACAATTGAGGAAATGCTTCACGCAGAAATCAACTTTATATCTGTTGGTGCTAAGAGAGATGAATATTTATTAAAAGGAGAGTGGCTATGAGACATCTGATAACCCCTATGGATCTTTCTCTTGAAGAGACTATGAAAATATTAGATCTTGCAGAAAGGATATCCATCGGTCCACAATTATATAAGCATGTTGCTGATGGCAGACAGCTTGCTACACTTTTTTACGAACCAAGTACCAGAACTCGTTTATCTTTTGAATCTGCTATGTTAAGTCTTGGTGGACAGACACTTGGCTTTTCCAGCGCAGCACAGTCTAGTGCTTCTAAAGGCGAAACTGTTGCTGACACCGTAAGAGTTGTAAGCTGCTATGCAGATATAATTGCAATGAGACACCCAAAAGAAGGCGCTCCACTACAGGCATCAATGTATTCCCGTATTCCAATAATTAACGCAGGGGACGGCGGACATGCCCACCCTACCCAGACACTTATTGATATGATGACTATAAGACAGCGAAAAGGAAAGCTTAATAATCTTACTATCGGTTTCTGTGGCGACCTGAAATTCGGACGGACTGTACACTCTCTTGTCAGCAGTCTGACGCGTTTCTCTGATAATAAATTCTACTTCATATCTCCCGAAGAATTACGAATTCCAGATTATCTGAGAGACGATGTATTAAACCCATCTAATTCTGATTATGAGGAAGTATCAAGCCTTGAGGATACTCTTCCTAAACTTGATGTTCTATACATGACAAGAGTACAGAAAGAAAGATTTTTCAATGAAGAAGAATATCTCCGTTTAAAAGATGTCTACATTCTGAACGAAGAAAAATTAAAGCTGGCTGATAAAGATATGCCTGTTCTTCACCCTCTCCCACGAGTTGATGAAATTTCTCTTGATGTCGATGATGATCCAAGAGCTGCATATTTTGATCAGGTTCAGAACGGTAAATATATAAGAATGGCGCTTATTATGGCGTTACTTGGTATTACTGATCCTGTGACTGGCAGAGAAGTTCTTGATACACACAGCCTATAACTAAACATTCCATATAAAAACTGCCCTCCGCTAAACTTAATGTTAAACGGAGGGCAGTTTTATATTTGCGCATTTATCCCCATACTTCTTCAGCTATTTCCTTAACTAATGCAAGCTTTGCCCACTGCTGTTCTTCTGTAAGCTTATTTCCAATCTCACATGAAGCAAATCCACACTGAGGACTTAGGCATAATCTATCAAGAGGAATATATCTTGATGCATCATGAATTCTTGCAATAACATCTTCCTTATTCTCAAGCTCTGCTTTCTTAGTTGTAATAAGTCCAAGAACAACCTTTTTATCTGGTGAAACCTTTGCAAGTGGAAGAAATCCGCCTGATCTTTCATCATCATATTCAAGAAGGAGTGCATCAACATTTTCCTGTGCAAATACATAATCTGCAACAGAATCATATGGACCGCTTGTGAAATATGTAGAATGATAATTTCCTCTGCAAATGTGTGAAGTAATAACCATATCTTCTGGTCTTCCCTCTAATGCAAGGTTATTAACCTTAAGAAGCTGTGCCTTAACCTCTTCAATATCAAGTCCGAGAGACTTATATCTCTGCTTTGCTGCATCACCAACAATTGCTCCCCATGTACAGTCATCTAACTGCAGATTACGGCAACCAGCAGCATAGAACTGTTTAATCACATCCTGATATGCTAATCCGATATCCTGAATTAATTCATCATCACTGGCATAGAACTTTCTTGTCTGCTCAATGTTCTGAGGTACAATCATCTGCTGATACATCTGCGCTGGTGCCGGGATTGTATATTTGGCAACTGTATTGTCATCTTCAAACTGCTTTAAGAACTTGAAGTATTCTACAAACGGATGTGCCTTAGCCTTTACCTTACCAACAAGGTATGTTGCTTCAAGATCAGCAACCTCTCCATTAAACTGTACTCCGCCACCTTCTTTCTCATGTGCAACGCCTTCAAATCCCCACATGAAATCGAGATGCCAGAACTTTCTTCTGAACTCGCCGTCTGTTATAGCATGATAACCTGCTGCCTTCTGCTTTGCAACAACATCACAGACACAAACATCAGTAATCTGATTAAGCTCGTCCTGTGTAATCTTTCCTTCTTCAAAATTCTTCTTAGCTTCCTTTAACTTCTCTGGTCTTAAGAAACTTCCTACAAAATCATAACGAAATGGTGTCTTTAATGTACTCATCTTCCGATAACCTCCCTGATAAATTATACAAGCAACATACTGTTGTTGTATGCTATGTTATCAGTTCATTATTATTCTGTATAATACATAAAATTTTATGTTGGATATAGTTTCAGGCTATGGCTGACTATCTCCACCTGACTTCTGCCGGTTCTGCGTCATGCTCCCCAATCATCTTCTCCATCCACACCATATCGAACCACTGGTTAAACTTATATCCGCTGTCATGAAAACGACCAACTTCAGAAAATCCCAATCTGCTGTGGAAACGGATACTATCGTCATTAAGGTACTTGCTTTCCTGTACAGGGCATGCAATACATGCATTCATATTAAGTATTCCCATACTCTTAAGTTCCTGTTCAAGTCTGTCATATAGAAGTCTGCCAATTCCCATTCTCTTGCAGTCCTGTCGCACATAGATAGTTGTCTCAACAGACCAGTCATATGCTCGCCTGTCCTTAAAAGAGCCGGCATATGCATAACCGACAATCCGTCCATTGTCTACTGCCTTAATATATGGATATCTGTCTGAAATATTTACGATTCTTTGTCTGAATTCTTCTACAGAAGGCACATCATATTCAAATGTTATTGCTGTATCCTTAACATATGGTGCATATATATCAAGAAGCTCCTCTGCATCTTCAATTGTTACATTCTGAATTTCCATAGTTTTCTCTCACTGTTTCCAGATTAGTTATCAATGCATAGATTACTCTTCCATAACGGCATATTTCACCACGATCTTTATCATTATGCCACATACAACAACTGCCACAGCACTCATTCCGATTATAAATACAACTAGTGGAATAATAATATTTTTCTTTATAAAATGCATATTTTCACTTCCAATTAAAAATTCACATATATCTTATACACCTTATCAAACATATCTGCAATTACTATATTATTAAATTTCACTTGATTCAATTGTTTCTATCTTCTCATACCCATACCACAGCTCATTGATGAGTCATTGTCTGGTATTTCTGAGACATATCTTGCATTAAAGGCTGCATTGACTTCTGAAATTTCTTTCACTCCGTCAATGTAGTCTTTAAAATATGTCATCAGATCTATTCCGCTGCTTTCACAGCCTTCTGTTTCTTCCCACTCCTTTATTAACTGGATTCGCTCTGATTTAGTTGTGTCTTTAATTAATGTGCTTTTCATTGTGTGTCTCCTTAAAATATATTATTCTTTCTCCAGCTCTGCCCTAAACATCAGTCTTCTCGTTCCCCTGATATTCTCAAACTGGATTTCATATGTCTGTGTAACCTTATCGACCTTAACAATCTCGCCAATTCCAAATACTTTATGTCTGACTTTATCTCCAACCTCGAATACAACCTTTGGCAGCATCTGCTCAGTCTCACCTCTGATTATTATTCTGCTGTTGTTGATACAGTCAAGAAGATTAGTGTCAATGTCACTTAAGAATGCTGATGGTCTTGCACCAAAACGCCCGTCTTTCTTTCTGTAAGTGCTGAGGTAAAGCATATTCTTCGCCCTCGTCATCGCAACATACAACAATCTTCTTTCCTCTTCATATTCGTCTTCATTACGAAGCCTGCTGCTTGGAAACTGTCCTTCAACGAGTCCTGGTACAAATACTGTATCAAACTCAAGTCCTTTTGCTGTATGAATTGTCATTACTTTTACAACATTGTACTCTCCGTCCTCATCTTGCGCTGAAAATAATGCAAAATGGCTTAACAGATCTGCCAGTTCAACCTTCTCCTGATTATCTTCTTCCAATGCCGTAATAGTCCTGATAAGCTCTGACACATTATCAAGTCGGGTCTGGTCGATATCCTGCTCCAACGCCTGACGATAGCCCATGTCTAAACATTTATTGACAACATCCGTACAACTGTATGCAACATAAGTGTTGTGCAATTCATTAATTGCATTGTAATATTCTATAACATTTTTCTGTGTTATATCGCCATCGTCAATCTGCTTTCCAAGTGCCTTGAAAAGACTGCAGTTGTTCTGTGCTGCTGCATTTTTAAGCTTCTCAACAGACTTCTTACCAAAGCCCCTTCTCGGTCTGGATATAGTATACAGCAAATCCATGTCCGTAAGGCTGTACACCATTCTCATGTATGAAAGCACTGTCCTTATCTCTTCGCTTTCATAGAATTTCGCACCGCTTAGTATCTTGTAAGGAACTTTTCTTTTTATAAATGCTTCCTCTAACGACCTTGTCTGTGAAGCAGCCCGCACCAGTATAGTATGGTCGCTGTACTTCATGTTCTTAGCGACATTATTAAGAATAGTATCCGCTATCCACAAAGACTCATTCTCCTCGGTGTCAGGTGCATTAAATACCGGCTTATTGCCATCTGGTCTGTTAGAAATCATCTGCTTTTCAAGCCTGTTCTGATTAGCAGAGATAAGGGATTTCGCTGTATTTACAATCTGAGGAGTGCTCCTGAAATTCTCAGTAAGTGAATAATCCTGCACATTTTCATGTGTCCTGTCAAAATTAATCATGTACTCAGGGTCAGAACCACGCCATGTATATATATTCTGGTCGTCGTCACCTACCACGAACAGATTCTGATACAAACCGCTTAGAATATGAAGCAGCATATCCTGTTTCATATTGACATCCTGATACTCATCGCACAGTACATACTGGCACTTTTCCTGCCAGCGAATGCGCACATCTTCATTCCTGTTCAGAATATATAAAGTGAAATTAATAAGGTCTTCAAAATCCAGTGCATAATTGTCACACTGTCTCTTAAGATAATTATAGAAAACCTTTTTATCCACATTTTTCTCGCTGGAAGCCCTTCTCTTAAGCTCAGTTTTATCAACGCCCGCCATCAGTTCAACATAGGACATATCCTGCTTTGCTATGTCTATATCGCTCATTATCTTTTTCGCAGTATTGTCCTTGAGCGATATCCCCATATCCTCAGCCACATCCTTAATCATCTCCAGCTCAGCCTTCTTATCAAGAATCGTGAATGTCTTAGGAAATGTCAGCCTGTGAATCTCCTCTTTGAGAAACATATTACAATATCCGTGAAATGTTCCCGTAAAACAGTTGGCGTTATCACCAACGATGTTCCTTAACCTGTGTTTCATCTGCGAAGCCGCCTTGTTCGTAAAGGTAAGCGCCACAATAGATGATGGCTCAACAAACAGTTCTGTTATAAGATATGCTATTCTATATGTAAGCACAAATGTTTTTCCCGAACCCGGAACTGACGCAACCCTTATGTTGCCTTCTGTCTGTGTTATTGCCTCTGTCTGTTCCTTCGTTGCTCTTTCTGGTATGTTCATAGTCCTCTTTACCTGTTAATATTTAGTATACCTTTGGTATCTCTCCTTCAATTCCATACATTTGTTTAAATGTATCTATATCCCCAGTCTGCTTAATCAGCATTATCTCCTCTATCTTACCAGTATGGATATCCTGAAATCCTGCAACCTGCTCCCCTGTGCATATGCTTGTCTTCAGTACTGGTTTCTTATTCATTTTATCATAGGATTGTGTGTGTTTCTTTCTAAATATACTCATGATTTATAACTCCAAAATCTGTCTGCCAGAGACTTCCTCATACCATTTACGAGCAGTCTCATCATGTACCTGAAGTAAAGTGCGATAATGTGACCACGAAAGTTCGATATTAGATTGTCGACACAGTGTGTCAACAATCTGTGGAAAAGCCTTGTAGAATCTCAAGCAATGATATAAATTGTTCCTGTAATATCCCTTTCCATATTTTTGAATCAAGTATTTTGAGAGACTTTTAATAATTTTAAAATACGGTACCTTCCATCCTTACCAATAATTATTTCTCCTATCTTCCAATTCCACAAGTGCATCATATAATTTGTCCTGTAATTCAGCTTTCGAAAGACTATTCACATATTTACGAAGTTCCTCAAAATGTTCCTGTTCTCTTTGCTCTTCCTCTTTCTCCCACTCTTCTACACGCCTCATAAAATCCTTTGCTGCATCAGGTTCTGCTGTAAAATATAATGCTATCATATGTTTACATACTACCCGCCTGCCATCAGCAAATGGACAGTTACATGTTGACTTTCTAGGATGGATTTTATCAATATGTACAGAATAATCTTTTCCTTCTTGTCCTGACACAACTCCATTATAAGTTCCATCTTCTGCTTTATGCCACGATAAAACCTTTTTATTCTCATAATAATCCATACCACGCCATACGGAATTGTTACTGGCAATTTCTATTAATCCCACTCTTTCACCCCATTCCTTTAAAAGCACAAATCACACTCAAATCCCTAAAAATGCAAAGTCTGCCTGCTAGTATAACCATTCTTCTTGAAATCCGAAAACAAAGCTTCTATCTTTACAGGTGTCACACAGATAAGATTCATTGGTGACTCAAGCTTCTTCAAAGCTGCAAGTGGAATCTTCTTATATTCTGCATGTGCATTATAAATATCTGAAAATGGCTCAATTATCTGTGCCTTTCCCATTACCTGCAGACTCTTAAGATTGCCAAAGCCATCATATTTATCATAAATGGCAAGGCATACATTATCGTTCTTTTCCAAACCAATAAACTTCTCTCCACCTTCTGAAAACAGCCAAAACTTATCGTCATGATAACTGTACTCTATCGGCGTACATCTCACATAATCCCCTATTCCTGTTGCAAGCGCACAGGTATTATTCGAACTAATATATTCTTCTACTGTTTTCTTTAATTCTTTTTCCGGCACTGGTATCTGTTCTTTATTGTTCCAGTATTGTGATGCTTTCTTAAATTGTTCATGTGTCACGATGTGCCTCCTTGTAGTATGCATGTATATCCATTAGATGGTCACTAATGGATACTAGTCAATTATTACTGGATATTTACTGAATAATTGTATCCAGTAAATAGCTAACAGTATCCATTAAATAACTGACAGTATCTATTAAACCATTTTCTTTTTACTTGTCATCATTGAATATATATTTTGTTCCAGGTCCACTTCCTATTTTTCTCAAAACATCATTTTGAATCATTCTTTCTAGTAACCTGCGTGCACCTGCTCGTGTTTTATATTCACACAATTCCATTGTTTGTTGAGTTGATATGCTGTCATGGCTTTTAAGATAATACATTACTTTCTGCTCTTTGTTCATATTATTTATTTCATCAGTTTCTGTTAATTCTACATGCCTATCTGCTGCCGGTATATCAATTTTAAGTATCTTTTTATCTTCCACCTCTACAACCTGCACATGATGATTCAATAGTATATTTTTTGATATCTTATTTCTATCATTTAGGGTGCTCCAAAAATCCTTCTGATATTTAATAATCTGCTTATCTGTCAATCCCTCAATCGTAAAGGAATCCCTATGCTCCCTAATTCCAAGCAGAATAGTGCCTCCATTGGTATTAGCAAAAGATGAATATGTCTCCCATATGCTCTCAGGAAGTCCACCATTAGCCAGCTTGCACTCTCGTTCATGATCTTCGCAAAGGTTCAATTTATTTAATGTTTCCTGCTTCATCTTTTACCCCCTAACACAATTCAAATTGTTCTAAAACTGATATCTGCTCTTTATTATCCCAAACGTACTATCGAACATTTATTTGTTTTTATTATACACTATTTTTATGTATACACAAACATCAATGTAAACAATATTACAATATAGATACCTATTATGGGAGATATTATATTTTTTTACATATAATTAAAAAAACGCAGGATTCCGAACCCAGCCAAAACATTTGGTGGTCTACTCATCCTCCTGCGTCATACACATTATACATCCTCTATTGTTTCATTTATCTTCTTAATTGTTCCCCCTACCGTTGCCACTGCCTCTGCTGTTATAACTACACACTCTAATATCGCACTCAACATAATATTACCTCTTTTCTCTAAACCTGTGTTTTATTGTTTCCCTTAACTTATCTATATTATGCGCTTTTTGTTCGAGAAAAAATAGGCTCAAAAAAATATATTTTTTGTTCCTATCTTTATAATAT
>ERZ1026844.2060-NODE-2060-length-11175-cov-3.675450_pt1 | contig 11175 bp, 8 predicted proteins | sample MGYA00380152_ERZ1026844 | MGnify/ENA primary metagenome ERZ1026844 (study PRJEB33269, sample SAMEA4719788) | human gut metagenome | biome: human-associated habitat; feature: organic feature; material: feces | place: Cameroon | collected 2013-10 ... | reverse complement strand
CCTGTGTGCCGGCGTCGTCGGTGAAATCGGCAGCAGCGTCGGGCAACAGTTGCGTGGCCTGCTCCGCACCGGCCGGCGGACGTGGCGGCATATCGGCTAAGGGCAGCGTGGCGGTAGCGGCGCCAGCCGGCGAGAATACGGCGGTTTCGCCATCGCCGTTATCGCCCTTATTGCCGGAGAACACGGCCATGGTGGGAGCCTCAGCGGCTTCCTCGGCCGCGCGCCAGATGGTTCGGGGATTATTGCGGTCAACGCCGCCGGCCGCGCCAAAAGGGGGCATCGCCTCCGCGGCTTCGGCAACGATCGCAGCCGGTTGCCCAGCCACGGCTCCCGCGGCGAACGGTCCCGCCTGCTCGCCCTGCCAAGCGTTGGGATTCAACGCATCCAAGGCGATGGCATTCAGCAATTGATCCGGCGTGCAACGATCCCTGCGATCCGGGTCCAGTGCAGAACGGAAGGCAGCCAATGTGCCGGCCGGTAGTCCGGAAAGATTCGCGTTGCCCGAGGCCTCGCGCTCAAGTACCGCCATCATCGGCTTGGTGCCGAACACAGGCGCGCCGGTTGCGGCAAAAGCGAGCACGGACGCCACCGACCACCAATCGGTGGCGTCGTCGGATTCGGCACCGTCAATAATCTCGGGTGCGATGAATCCGGGTGTACCCATCACTAGGCCGGTGCGGGTCACGTGACTTTCGCCCTCGCCCATCGCGATACCGAAATCGACCAATACCGGTCCGGCGGCCGACACCATCACATTGGTGGGTTTGATGTCGCGATGGACGATGCCGGCCGCATGTACGGCTTTGGTGGCTTCGATGAGCTTGCGGGCCAAGCGTTCCAGATCGTCGCCCACATACCGGCCATTGGCGGCCACATCATCCTTAAGATTCTTGCCCTCGATGAGTTCAGTGACGATGAACGCCAACGTATCGTCGAGTTCCATATCCACGATGCCGCACACACCCGGATGATTGACCTTCTTCAAGGCCATGGCCTCGCGCCGCAGGCGCTCGCGCGGCGTGACATCGGGCTTGAGGTCGGGGTCGTGCAGGGCCGTGGACGCAGAGCCGGAGCCTGCCACTGACTCGTCGGTCAGGGAGTCGCGCAGAATCTTCATGGCATAGGTGGTGCCGCCGTCGTCGCGCACCCGCCACACCGACCCCATAGCTCCTGAGCCGAGCCGGGAGATCAGCGTATACCCACCAACCACTTCGCCGGACTCAAGATTCAACGCGTTCAAATCGCTCATGCCCTCCATCCTAATGCCTTGCTGGTGCATTATTCTGGCTCTCTCCTGGGAGGCCGAGCTTGATATTTCTTGGCTCCCCTCTCTGAGAGGGGAGCCAAGGATAAATGCCGTTTACGTATTGAGAAGTGCCGTTTACGCCATTAAGGTCGATTGCCCTGACCGGATGTGGTAGCAAATTATGCGCTCGAAATGACAGGATAGGTGCGTGGGCAGGTGCGCCAGTCGTGAATTTGCGACTCTATAACCATCGGCATCAAGGATGTGTCGGCGGTGACCCAAAGGTGAGCCAGCCGGGCACATTCAACAGTGGCACAGCGATGCAAGGGCAGTATCGTGAGCCGCTGATCGAATCGATAACGATATCAGATTCGAATGCCGCGACTTCGCCGGTCGTACCTTCGAATACTTCTCCGAAGACGGCTACCTGTTCGGCGTGATGGCCTCCCAGCAGGTCGCTGGCGCTCCGGTCAAGGCCTGAGGTGTGTCTCCGATAACTGAATAGCTAAATAGAATGGACGGCCTGCTGAGTGCTACTCAACAGGCCGTCCATTGTGTATCTGAATGCGAAAAGTCATTATATGGAACGGAATATATCGATACTGTGCATTGTGCCGATTACTGATTCCGACGCAAGTATTCGCGCAGGAAGGGCACGGCAAAATCGACTTCGCCTCGTTCTGTTTCGCGGATAACGAAGGCGTCAAGGAGTCGTTTGCTGTAGGTGGCGGCATAGTTAGGCGTTTTGCCCATGCGCTGTGCAACATTCACGGTGGGAGAGGGACCATCTGACGCTGCCATGGCTTCGAGATACTCACGGTCGTTTTTGGATAAGCCTTGCAACTCCGGGATGCACACGGCGTTATCAAGGTCAATACGTGCTTCCTCGATACCTGCCGTAACATCAGCGTCGATGATGGTATCCGAGTCCCGCATGTCTGCGGCATCCCAGATATGGTAGCCAACCAGTTGAATCATATAGGGGTATCCGGCTGTCACATTGGCTGCAGTGCTTAATTGAGCGTCGGTGATGGACATGCCGGAGGCGCGGAATGTTGTGGCGAAAGCATCGCGCACTTCATCAAGAGGAATATCTGTGAGTATGTTCGTTTTCGCGCGACGTAGGAACGTGATGACTTCGTCATTGAACAAATCAGAAATCATCTGTGGGAGACCGGCGAACACGATGGCGATATTGCGTCGTTCCCTGATTTGATGCTGTATGGCAGTGGCGATGGCAATCATGTCGGATCGCTCAGCCGCTTGAGTCTCATCAATGGTGATAAGCAACCCAGCATGGCGCTTCTCAAGCGCATCCAACCGTCCGGCAATGGCACTTCTCAACGTTTCGGGCATACGCTTCGGGGATAGTTCGGCTTCTCCGAGGCCGATGCCCGCTCCAGCAAAAGTCAACGATGGTCGGATAGTGAGGTGGTCAAGGGCCCCTCGCCCGGTTCGTAAGGCATCAACAAGGCGTTCGCATAGTCCGGCAGAGGCCGTTTCTTCGATGACATCCCATCTGCGCGCTTTGGCCCGGTCTCCGAACACAGTGAGCATCACGGTTTTTCCGGTTCCACGAGCGCCGGTGACGAGCATAATGCGCCCTGGGGCACCGACTCCGTTATCGAGACCTTTCTCGAAATCGCGGATAACTTTGCCTCGGCCGATGAGCAGGGGCGGTTCCCCTCCTGCCGTTGGCTTGAATGGGTTTTCCTTTGCCTTCATGTGGACCGCCTCCTCGCTGAATCAACCTAAAATAAAAATTATCAAAAATATCAAAAAAATAAAAATTATCAAAAGTTGGGTTGAGCCGACTGAAGAAAACAGCCGTGGCGACAATGATTCTGCCGCAATCCGCGGTGACAACAACTGACGCGGACCTTCTTGGCAGAATCGTTGTTTGTCCCGCTTCGCCAATCAACGTCGCTCAAGTTCGGTGCGCAGACCGGCTACCGTAGCGGTCAGCTCACGCACTTCCTCGCGCAATAGGTCGATTTCGGGATTGGCTGATGTTGCAATAGCCTCTTGCGCGGCTTCCTTGGCCACTTCCTTCTCCCGAGCGTCCTCGCGCCGATCCGTCTCCAGATTGACCTGATCCACGATCCACGAGGCCAGCGTGGCCGTCACAATACCGATCAACGCGATGCCGGTGAACATCAGCACCACCGCAATGATCTTGCCTTGGAAGGTGACCGGCGAGAAGTCGCCATATCCCACGGTGGTCACGGTCACGAACGCCCACCACAACGCCGTGCCGAAGTCGGTGATCGTGGATCCGGACGCCCCGCGCTCCACGGAATACACGGCCAGCGCGCCCACGTACATGAGCATTCCCACCGCGCCGACCGCGTATACGGTGATGCGCCCGCGCACCGCCATGCCGGAGGTGCGGTTCAGCACGTGCAGCACGGTCAGCAAACGCAACAGTCGCAAGGGCCGGAGCATCGGCAGCGCGATGGTCAGCAGCGTGAACAGGTTGTGCTTGAACCACCGCCAGCGATCGTCGGCCAACCACAGCGAGACCACATAATCGACGACGAACACCACCCAGATCACGTTGATGACGGTTTCACACAGCGCGATATGCGTGCGGGAGAGAATTTCCCACGAATACACCACCAGAAACACCACGGACAGCACCATCAGCGGCCAGTCCGTCCACTTCTTCCACGTCTTCAGTCCCATATTCCGATTGTAGTGGCGCGCCCGCTGCGCCACTGCGGAGCATGACTCCGGACGTCAGTGTTGTATACGTTCGTATACATTTCACGTTGTGTACGAACGTATACAGCGGTATCTTTCATCTCGCATTTCCCTTATGACTATCACCACAGTGATATAATCAAGAATATGTAAGGAGAGAGAGAAGGAGCCGGCCAATGGAGACCGCATCGATCGAACTGTGGCATGGCTCTTCGCATGTCATCAAGCATCCTGAATACGGGCTGGTCAAGCCGAACAACGATTATGGCCGCGGATTCTATTGCACGCGCAGCGTCGAGCTGGCCAAGGAATGGGCGTGCGCGGGACTGGATGACGGTTTCGCGAATCGGTACACGTTGACCACGGACGGGCTCCTCTTCCTGGACCTGTCCCAGCCGCCCTACACCATCCTGAACTGGCTGGCCATGCTGGTCGAAAACCGTCGTTTCCAGCCGACCACCGCCGTCGCCGCGCAAGGCATCGAATATCTGAAACAAGTGTTTCTGCCGGATGCCAGTCAGGCTGACGTCATCGTCGGATATCGTGCCGACGATTCGTATTTCTCGTTCGCCCGCGCTTTTGTCAATAACGCGATTTCCATCGACCAACTCGCTGAGGCGATGCGGTTGGGCGAGCTCGGCAAGCAGATCGTACTCGCCAGTCCTCAGGCATTCGCGGCACTGCGGTTCCAAGGCTGCGAAATCGCCCGCGCTTCGACCTACCACGGATTGCGTAACGAGCGCGACCGCACAGCTCGCGAAGCCTACCGCCGCAAAAGTGCAGAAGCCGATCTCGACGGCCTGTTCATGCGCGACATCATCCGCGAGAAAGTGACCAACGATGATCCCCGCCTATGATGAGACATACTTGCCGGACGCCATGGCCAACTTGGCCGGCGCCTTCGATTATGCGCTGAACGATTGCGGGTTGCCGGTCGGCCTATTCATGGACTTCTTCGCCACCTCCGAGGCGGCCGCGCTTTTCGGGCGAGGCACGCCCAAATACGTGTGTGGCATGTCCGGCGAGGAGCTGGTGGCCGAAATCATGCGGCAAACCGGTTGGGCGCGCATTCTCGATATGCCGCCAGCCGCACTGCGCGCCGGCTCAACACCCGAATACTGGGCCGGATGGGTACTCGCATACTGCCAATGGGCCAGGGGAGTGCGGTTCTCGGACATTCTCGATGTGCTGTCGCTCGACGATATCGTGCGACTGCACCCGACTCTGCACGAAGCCGACGAAAGCCGATTCGTCGACGTGTACGACGAGCGGGCCGCCCATAATCGCACCGAGGGCGACTCCCGGCTGCACACGATCCGCGTGCGCGCCGGACTCAGCCAATCCGGGCTGGCCCGCCGCTCCGGCGTTACCCTGCGCTCCATCCAAATGTACGAGCAGCGCCGCAAAGACCTTGGCAAAGCTGCCGTCTCCACCGTGCTCGCTTTGGCCCGCACGCTTGGCTGCCGCATCGAAGATCTGTTGGAGCCGTAAAGACGCGGAGTAGTATCGCGCCGCATCGATTCTGATAACTGAACAACTACTTTTAAGGCCCGGCCGGATGCTCGTTTGGACATCCGGCCGGGCCTTCTGGCTCCACACGGGGTGCCGAGGTATCCGTTCTCCGCTTCGAGGGGCTGATTTGGCCTTCCGTAGAGGTTTACTCCCGTTTCGAGGGGCTGGTGGCCCGCTAGAACACGGGTATAAACGGCTTCGCCCCACCGTCATTCCGCCATTTTGGGGATGCGCTTACTTGAGTACCAGCCCCTCGAAACGGAGATAGATCTCCGGAAAGGGTCAAAACAGCCCCTCGAAACTCAAGATGGCGGTTGCAGGGCGGTTGAGGATCAGTCGAAGAGCGGTTCAAACGCAAATGTGAACAATGCCACATGTGATTGGGCGGGTCGCTGCACGCCGATTTTCGGGGGTGCATGGGAATGGCGGAATATCAACGAAAAACCCTATATCTAGGTTTGTTATGTGACACGCGCCACTACATATAGTGCCTTGATTTCAAATCACACCGCTGTAATATGGCCTTCGCTTCACTGTTCATCAGAACCACATCAAGGGGAGTCGCCATGACCGTCACCGTGTTCACCAAGCCGCATTGCCCGCAGTGCGATGCCACCAAGCGCCAGCTCACCAAGCTGGGTGTGCCGTTTGAAACCGTGGACCTGACGCAGAACCCCTCCACCCTTGAGCAGCTGCAGGCCGCCGGTTTCCAGCAGGCTCCGGTGGTCATCACGCCGGACAACTCCTGGACCGGCTACCGCCCCGACCTGATTCGCGAAGTCGCCCAGCAGGTGGCCGCCGACAACCGCGCCGCCGCCACGGTGTCCGCGTGAGTCTGAGCCAGCCCGAATTCGCGGCCGAAGGCAAGACGATCGGCGCATTGGTCTACTTCTCGTCGGCCTCCGAAAACACCGCACGGTTCGTGGCCGGATGCCGTTTGCAGGACGAAGGCATCAACGTCTACCGCATCCCGTTGCGGGCCGCCGACCCGGCGCTAAACGTCCGCGAACCGTACGTCATCATGGTGCCCACCTATGGCGGCGGCGTGGTCAAGAAAGCAGTGCCGATTCAGGTCAAACGCTTCCTCAACGATCCAGCCAACCGCGAGTGGATTCGCGGCGTCATCGCCTCAGGCAACACCAATTTCGGTGAGGCCTACTGTGCCGCCGGAGACATCATCGCCGCCAAATGCAAGGTGCCCTACCTCTACCGTTACGAACTCATGGGCACCCCGGAAGACACTGCCGCCGTGCGAAACGGCCTCGTCCGCTTCTTCACCGAACAGTAAATCTTGACCCCCTCGAGGTATTGGCTCCCCTCTCCGAGGGGAGCTGTCAACGAAGTTGACTGGGGGGAGCAACTGTCTGAGTAAACACACTTCTGCCATATTCCAAGGATTTCCAATGACTGACCTCACCGCCACCGGCCTGCCGCTCGACAATACTGCCGACACCGCAGCGGAACAGTACGACCCGGCGCACGATTACCACGCGCTCAACGCGATGCTCAACCTCTATGACGCCGACGGCAAGATCCAGTTCGACAAAGACAAGGCCGCCGAACGCGAATACGTGACAGGGCACGTGGCCACCAACAGCAAGCGGTTCGCCTCCACCGCCGAGCGTCTCGAATACCTGATCAGCAACCAGTACTACAACCCTGCGGTCTTCAACCAGTACTCCGCTGAATTCCTCGACCGCATCTACGAGCACGTGGAATCCGCCGGCTTTGAGTTCGGCACTTTCCTTGGTGCGTTCAAGTTCTACACGTCCTACGCGCTCAAGACGTTCGATGGTCGCCTCTATCTTGAGGACTTCCCGCAGCGTTGCGCCGCTGTGGCCCTGGAGCTCGCCGCCGGCAATGAGCAGCAGGCCATCGAATACGCCGACGAAATGCTTGCCGGCCGCTTCCAGCCCGCCACCCCGACCTTCCTGAACCTCGGCAAGGCCCAGCGTGGCGAACCGGTCAGCTGCTTCCTGGTGCGCATCGAAGACAACATGGAGTCGATTTCGCGCGGCATCAACGCGGCCCTCCAGCTCTCCAAGCGCGGCGGTGGCGTGGCCCTGCTGCTGAGCAACCTGCGCGAGCTCGGCGCCCCGATCAAGCACATCGAGAACCAGTCCAGCGGCGTGATTCCGGTCATGAAGCTGCTGGAGGACTCCTTCTCCTATGCCAACCAGCTCGGCGCACGTCAGGGCGCGGGCGCGGTGTACCTCAACGCCCACCACCCTGATATCCTGCGCTTCCTGGATACCAAGCGAGAGAACGCGGACGAGAAGATCCGCATCAAGTCGCTGGCTCTTGGCGTGGTGATTCCGGACATCACGTTCGAACTGGCCAAACAGAAGGCCCAGATGGCCCTGTTCAGCCCGTACGACGTGGAGCGCGTGTACGGCAAGCCGTTCGCCGACATCTCCGTTACCGAGCATTATGACGAGATGGTGGCCGACGACCGCATCAAGAAGACCTACATCGACGCCCGTAAGTTCTTCACCACCATCGCCGAACTGCAGTTCGAATCCGGCTACCCGTACATCGTGTTCGAGGACACGGTCAACCGCGCGAACCCGATCGAAGGTCGCGTGACCATGTCCAACCTGTGCTCGGAAATCCTGCAGGTTCAGGAGCCGAGCGCATACAACGAGGACCTCACGTATGCGCATGTCGGCCGCGACATCTCCTGCAATCTGGGTTCGCTCAACATCGCTAAGACGATGGATGGCGGCTTGGGCCACACGGTGGAGACGGCGATCCGCGCACTCACCTCGGTGGCCGAGCACACCAGCATCAACGCGGTGCCTTCGATTCGCCGCGCCAATGAGGAGGGCCACGCCATCGGTCTCGGCCAGATGAACCTGCACGGCTTCCTGGCCCGCGAAGGCATCCAGTACGGTTCTGAAGAGGGCCTCGACTTCACCGACATGTACTTCATGACCGTGGCCTACCACGCCTACCGTGCCTCGCACGCGCTCGCCGTGGAGCATGGCCGCACGTTCGCCAGCTTCGCTACGAGCGACTACGCCAAGCCGGCCGGCCAGGGCAACTACTTCGACAAGTACACCGATGGTCGTCGTTCGCTCACTCCGCGCACCGAACGGGTCCGTGCGCTGTTCGAACAGTACGGCATCGCGATCCCGACTGCGGCCGACTGGGAGGCCCTGCGCGACGCGATTCTGAAGGACGGCATCTACAACCAGAACCTGCAGGCCGTGCCGCCCACCGGCTCGATCTCGTACATCAACCATTCCACGAGCTCGATTCACCCGATCGCCTCCAAGATCGAGATTCGCAAGGAAGGCAAGATCGGGCGCGTGTACTACCCGGCCGCCTACATGACCAACGACAACCTCGGGTACTACAAGGACGCCTACGAGATCGGCTGGAAGGCCATCGTCGACACGTACGCCGAGGCCACCCAGCACGTGGATCAGGGACTGTCGCTGACGCTGTTCTTCCCGGACACCGCCACCACCCGCGACCTCAATAAGGCCCAGATCTACGCCTGGCGCAAGGGCATCAAAACCCTCTACTACATCCGCATCCGCCAGCAAGCCCTGGAAGGCACTGAAGTCCAAGGCTGCGTCTCCTGCATGCTCTGATCGTTCGAGGGAGCGTATACCGCCTTTCTTCGGCACTCGACGTACCTTCGTACGCCTTCGGCCTCAGACGGCGGTCTCCGCACGCATTGAACAACCAGAGAGCCGTTGTTACTCCCCTCACTCGGCTAACGCCGACAGCTCCCCTCAGAGAGGGGAGCTGGCCGCGAAGCGGACTGAGGGGGGCTCCACCATCTAAGGAACCAACAATGTCACGAACCGTCTATAGAGCACTGCTCCGGCTGACCGCGCCGGAGGAGTTCGAAAACAAATCCAACGACGATAACGACAACGAGTAAAAGGAACACTACTCATGGCACCTATCTCCATTCCGCGCAAACCGCTGAAACTCATCGACCGCGTCTCCGCAATCAACTGGAACCGCCTCGAAGACGAGAAAGACCTTGAGGTCTGGGACCGCCTGACCGGCAACTTCTGGCTGCCCGAAAAAGTCCCCGTCTCCAACGACATCCCCAGCTGGCAGAAGATGACCGAGGACGAGCACACGCTCACCATGCGCGTCTTCACCGGCCTGACCCTGCTTGACACCATCCAGGGCACGGTCGGCGCCGTCTCCCTGATTCCGGACGCGCTCACCCCGCACGAGGAGGCCGTGTACACCAACATCGCCTTCATGGAATCCGTGCACGCCAAAAGCTACTCGTCCATCTTCTCCACCCTGTGCTCCACCGAACAGATCGATGCCGCATTCGACTGGAGCGAGAACAACGAGTTTCTGCAGAAGAAGGCGGAGATCGTGCTCGACTACTACGAGGGCGACAACCCGTACAAGCGCAAGGTGGCCTCCACCCTGCTCGAGTCCTTCCTCTTCTACTCCGGCTTCTATCTGCCGATGTACTTCTCCGCGCACGCCAAGCTGACGAACACCGCCGACGTGATTCGTCTGATCATCCGCGATGAGGCCGTCCACGGCTACTACATCGGCTACAAGTACCAGAAGGGCATCGCCCAGCTGAGCGATGCCGAGCGTCTGGATCTGCAGGACTACACGTACGACCTGCTCAACGAGCTGTACGACAACGAAGTGGAGTACACCCAGTCGCTGTACGACCGCGTGGGCCTGACCGATGACGTCGAGAAGTTCCTGCGGTACAACGGTAACAAGGCGCTGATGAACCTCGGCTACCCGGCTTTGTTCCCGGCTGAGATTTGCGATGTGAACCCCGCGATCCTGGCCGCCCTGAGCCCGAACGCCGACGAAAACCACGACTTCTTCTCCGGCTCCGGCTCCTCCTACGTGATGGGCAAAGCCGAAGAAACCGATGACGACGACTGGGACTTCTAAGGGTTTCGCGGTCCGCGAACCCGCAGCGCCGCCGCGTTCGCACGGCGGCGCTACGCTGGAGATATGGAACAGGAGCCGTTGGTCAGCATCATTATTCCGGTGTATAAGGTCGAGAAGTTCCTCGACGAATGCGTGGCGTCCGTTGCTGCGCAGACGTACGCCAATCTGGAGATTCTGCTGGTCGACGACGGCTCGCCCGACAATTGCCCGGCCATGTGCGACGCCTGGGCCGCCCGCGACCCGCGCATACGCGTGATTCACAAGCCCAACGGCGGCCTGTCCGACGCCCGCAACACCGGCATCGCCGGGGCCACCGGTGCGTACATATACTTCGCCGATTCCGACGATACCGTGGCCCCCACGTTGGTGGAGGACTGCCTGAATGCCATGCGTGAATACGATGCCGATCTGGTGATGTTCCAGTTCGACACCATCTCCGAGAACAACAAGCCGCTGCTGTCCAACTATCGCCACAACGACTTCACCGAGGTGCAGGTCCTGACCCCGGTCGAGGTCATCAAAAAGCAAGTCAAGGCTGAGATTGACGGCTATTTCTGGGCCTTCCTGGCACCCGCCTCCACCTATCAGGGCACCGGATTCTCCTTCCCGGTGGGTCGCAAAATCGAGGATCTCTCCCGTATCTGCAACGTGATCGGCGAGGCCACGCGCGTGGTCCGTCTGCCCAAGGCGCTGTACCACTACCGCATGCGCGAGGGGTCGATTACCGCCAGCTGGGATCCGCAGCTCACCCGCGACTGGACCCGCGCCGCCGACGACCGCGAGGAATACATCGTCCACCGATTCCCCGAGCT
>ERZ1026844.2054-NODE-2054-length-11205-cov-3.949776_pt1 | contig 11205 bp, 11 predicted proteins | sample MGYA00380152_ERZ1026844 | MGnify/ENA primary metagenome ERZ1026844 (study PRJEB33269, sample SAMEA4719788) | human gut metagenome | biome: human-associated habitat; feature: organic feature; material: feces | place: Cameroon | collected 2013-10 ... | reverse complement strand
GTATTTTTTTATGCCTATTTCTTATCTTTACTGAAGCTGTTTGAGCATGACGCCGGCCTGATAGGTGCACCTCTCTCCTAGGTGAGATAATCTTTTATTATAAAGGGTGGTATAAAATCCCTTGATTTACTATATCCCGCAGTTTGCCGATTGCAAGCTCCGAAATAAACTTCGTCTGGACTTACGATATTGCAGAATCAAGTAAATCCGCTTGGAGTTGTAAGGTTTACATAATGCTGTAACCTGAAGTGGAATTGCGGCAGACATATTCTTTGATATTGAAAATCTCCAGTTCTTCGTAGGAATTCACAGTCATTTCCAATATCTTGACACAATGAAAAGCGTCTATTGTATTCACTACAACGATTCCAAGCACAAATGTCCGATGACTGTCTACCACCGTATAGGTGATGTCCGTGCTCCACACTTGATTCAGACGCTCAATCTTGCATTTGTGCAGAAGATACGGGAATTTCTCATGTTCCGGATGTGGTTCCGAGGTATTGAAATGCGGTCGTAGATAAATGCCCGTAAGTTCAACGATTTTTGCAGCCTGCGCATCCGTTTGTAACTCCCCTCTGTAACCACGGCGTTTCAATTCCGTACTCTGACGAAAAAATTCCATAAAATGGCGTATCCATAGAAGTATTCCATCATTTCGTCCTTACCCCGTTTGTCGGAAGCTGTCCGGGATACCACCGGCTTTACTAATAAAAGCTTGAGTTATGTTTATGAGGGTTGTTTCAATTAACAATTCACGCTTAAATCCGATAAAATCCTCAGAACAGACCAGAAGAGCGCAGAAATACAAAAAGGCATTGAAAAGCTGTGAAATCTTTCTGATCAGGAAAGGGGCATCAATATCGGCAGATCAAAAAAATGCAGACACGTCTTTACTCCGATCTGCATCAGAATGATAACTCCTGGTGCTATTATCTGGAATTATTTTTAGAGAACTCGCCGCCGAAAGAGAGATGAAAGGTTCTGCTTCTGCTTGCTGACTCTTGGAAACGTTCCGGCGAATGGCGAAAAGCAATAACCCAGTCATGGAGCTGAGTCTCTCTGAGCGGAAAAGCAGAACTGCAGGAAGACGGATAAGAAGCAGACAGAGCAGTTACTCCGGATAATTATCCGCAATGTCCCCAAAAAACAGACAGCAAGGAAGAGAAACTCGAAGTGGAGGAGATATTAAAAGATATTCGAACACGGAAATGAAAATCGTTATTTGGATATCAAGCATACGAAAAGTTCCAAGCGCATGGAAATCACATCTGAGATATCGAAAGTTCATAAGTTTGGAAATCATTTGAAGAAAAATCAGTGAAAAACAAGTGATTTTTTCCAAATACTCTATTGCTTTTACACAAAAACAATATATAATGATGACTAGGAACAAAAGTTAGTTTGATCGGCTGCTGTTCAGATAGAAATATAAAGTGGTATTGAGAGGTTTCAAAGAGTAGAAACTTTTTGTTTGCTAATCATCTCTTTATTTTGTTCTGTAACAGAAATGAAAAATGTCCTGACTGTAAATAAACAGCTTTTAGGGGAGATCATTTGTGGCAGCAAGATGCAAAGTACTGTTTTGGAATCAGCATTATCAGGTCAGTGGTCTGGTAATGAGTTTTTTTCATGGTGAACACAGAGTCATTGCATCCGCAAATGCTGATAATAAATCTTCATTTCCTGCTCAGCTCCGTGACGTGAATCAGGCTTTAAAGAATTTTCAGGCAGAATCAATTCTGGTCGGAGGTTTTCTGCCTGAGTATATCTGTTTTGAATTATATATGCCTCATGTCGGGCGTACCGAGTTGAAAAACATGCTGACCTTTGAGCTACCTCGAAGAATTCCTTACCTTTACAGTGAAACCACAACCTTCTTCCGAATAATTCCAAATGATGACAATACCGGAAAAGACAAAATCCGAGTCTTTGCACTTCCCACACGAGTATGGAATAATTTTTTGGAACAGATGAAGAGCGTCGGAATCAAATTCGATGCTTATTGTCATCCCTTTATGGCAGCAAGATTGGCCAAAGCATCTTTGACGGCAGAGTTTCCGCAAACAGCCCCCGGTTATTTTCTTATCCAGATGGAAAATGGGCTTGCCGAAATGCGCATGACAGAAAAACGGATGACATCAGATGATCGTACAGGGGAAATCCTTGCAAAATACGGGCTTCAAAAATGTTTTTATCATGATAAGAAATTTCTTTCAGAAATTCCAGAAGAACTTCAACTTCACCGCTATAAAAAATATAGGACTATCCTTATTCTGCAGATTTTTATTCTTTGTTGTCTTACCGGCGCTTTGGTATATCGGTATTGGACAGATCAAGATAGACAAATTGGAAAGATTCTCGAGGAAACCAGAAAATTGGAAGGAAAATTGCGACAGCAGAATGCAAAAATTGAGGAGTTGCGAATCACAAGTCAATTTGCGGAGAAAATGAATGAAGCGGTGAACAGGCAAGCGATTCTCCCTGCTCTTGAAATATTAAGCAATGCCTTGCCCTCCAATACGTGGGTCAGCAGTTTCCGTTATGGTAATCAAAGAATTGCCCTGACGCTCCTTGTTTACGGCGATTCTTCAAATGTGAATAATAAATTTGCCAGTCTGGAAGAGTGGATTGTTGAAAACCAACGTCAGCAACAAAATGACCGTGGCAGTGAGACTTGGTATATCACGTTGAGAGGGAAATAATCAATATGGCTGATTTCTGTTTAAAAAAATTATGGATGAACAGAAAAAAAGAGCTGTTGCTGGGGGCAGTAATTATTCTTCTGACGGTTATCGCCCTACTGGTGAATTCAAAAAGTATTGTAAAGAAAACGGGACGGATTATGAACGGAAAGCGTAATCCTGAAATGGAGTTGAAGAAAAAACAGGATATGTTTACGAGCGCAATTAAAGAAGAATACCAACTCCTGGTGCCTATTTTTCTCTTGAAAAAACAACGAACCAATTTCTGGCTTCCGGAATACGATGGCAACCCGCAATATGGAATGCGAAAACGCATTGAGACTGCAGCGAGAGATGCAGATCTGAAACTGAAAACATTCGGGGCTATTCAGAATATGAAGATTACAGAAGGATTAACTGTATATCAGATCAATATCATGGCTGATACCCAGTATGATAATATCCTGCGTTTTATGTTCAACATCAGCAAAGGAAGTCCAAATCTACTCTGGAAAAATCTAACGATTACACCAGATAATACACTGGCTCCCAATTTTTTGATTTTGAATGGGACTTTGCAGATTACAGTATTGAATGCACCCGGAATTGCAGAAAAACTATGGGGACAGGAAAATGCGCGGAATGTATCGACTCATTAATCTATTGCTTTTTATCGCAGTTATCTGTCTTGCTGTTGCACATTGGAGATATGCTCCGGCACCGCAAGATCGAATTCTGCAATGGCATCCGCCATCTGCAGTAATTCAAGAACCGGTCCGGACAGATAGGGATCAGAAGCCGCAGTTGAGTGCGATACGGGCTAAAAATATTTTTTCACCAAGACGTGGCAGGGATGCAGAAAAAACAATGAATACTCCAGAAAAAAGAAGAACAGTTCCTAAATTTGAGCTAGTTGGTATTTGTACTATTGGAGAGCAATCCGGTGCCATCATTGAAGCTCCTGATATCGGTATCCAAGGTAAAAATACTAGGAAACGCAGCTATTATGCATTGGGGGACGAACTGCCTGCCGGATATTCTTTGGAAAAAATAAACGAAGAAAGCGTAATTCTGAAGCGGAGCCAGGAATTTCTCGAACTGAAAATAACCCGCTCACGTTTCAGCCGGGATGCGAAAAGGATGAAAAAAGACAAAGAGCGGCAGCCGATTCCTCCTAGAGTGAATCCACCGCTCATTCATAATAAATTGAGAACCGCACAACCGGGAGTATCAGTACCATGATCGTAAGATATAAAAAGTCGCTTTGTCGAATTTCCGATAAATCCGGTCTCATTTTAACCGCTGGTATCTTGATTGTTGTATTTACCGGATGTAGTTCTTATGATTTTGACTATTTCAAAAATAAGAAAGAGGATAAGAAAACTGCTTCGGCACCATCAACGCGGAGTAAATATTCTATTATTGCACAATCAGGAAAAGGGGTAAAAGTAATTGACAGAGGGATAGCTGAACAAGATGAAATCATCAACAATACTCCTGTGGGAGAAAAACATGAGTTCTTTTCCAAAGTTCCAACTGAAAAAATTGCGACCATGACTGCTGCAAAGGAAAAAGACGTTGACAGTCTTTATAAAAAACTGTTCCAAGGGAAATTTGAAGATAGTGAAGCTATTAATGTTTCCATTAACTTTGATGCTGCCAGTTTAGGGGATGTCATCCCGTCTTTTGCACTTCCTTTAAAACTGAACTACATTCTTGATCCGGCGGTAACCGGCACCATAACGATGTCTGTGAAGGGAAAGCTGAAAACGGAAGAAGTTTGGGCGTTGTTTGAGCAGATTCTGCGTATGGCCGGAGCTTATTGCGAAATGGAGAATCAGGTGATTCACATTCGACCAATAGGTAAAATGGCGCATGAGAAAAAAATATTTCAGAAAGATTCCAACATCGCAGTTCATTTGATGCCGTTAAAATTTGTATCAGCCAAAGATATTGTTGCACAGTTGAAGCCATTCTTGAGTGATGCGGCACTTGCGATTTCATTAGACAAGCAGAATGCAATTATGCTTGTTGAAAATGCAATCAATATGGAACGTTTGATTCTACTGGTGACTCAGATTGACCGCAAACTGAAAGAGGGCTGGCACCGTGCTGTTTTTATCTGCCGCAATATTCCTGCATCAAATTTAAAGCAGGAACTGCTGGAAGTGCTCCCGGTCCTTGGATTTCCGGTTGCTGAAGGGAAAAAGGAAAATAACAGTGGAGAAATTTCGATAGCCAGTCTGGATCGAGTCCAGGCAATCGTTGTTTCCGCAGTAACGGCAGAACCGTTGATGGAAATCCGGAAATGGGTTCAGGCTCTTGATAAGTCAGATATCGGAGAACAGGAACGAGTATATCTATATGAAGTAATCAATGGAAAGGCCGATGAATTATTGAATGCCCTTTCGGTTGTATTCCCGACAGAGAGTACAACTATGAGCGCTAATGAATCCGGCAGTTCTTCCGCAAATGTGGTTAATAATGCGACAACCAATAAAAATACTGCGAAGAATGCAACAGGAAACTCTTCATCCCCAAATAGGAGCGATAATTCATCTCTGAAGAATCAATCTGTCGCCGGCAACAGCGTATTTGATACGCCGATCAAAGTTTTTGCCGATGCCGTGCATAACCGTCTTCTTGTCAGAACCACCCCTCGAACCTATTCCATGGTTCGTGCGATTTTGGACAGGATGGACACGATTCCTGCACAGATTCTGATGCAGGTTTTGGTTGTAGAAATTGAACTTTCCGACAGTAATGAATTCGGAATGGAAGTTTCGGGAAGTGGAAATGCCGGTGGAATGAATTCCATTTTCGGAACGAATTTTGAAGCATTGTCTCCAAGCACTGAGGGTGCAAAACAGACGGGAGGAACGATTCATATTTACAACCCGAAAAACCCAGATCAGAAATTCGGGTATATCCGTGCGCTGGCAAGTCAAAATAACCTGAAGGTGCTTTCCAGTCCACAAATTATTGCCAAAAGTCATTCCAAAGCCAAAATTTCAGTAGGGAAGCGTGTTCCGGTTATCACGAATGAAATTACAGATACTCAATCCAGTATTGATCCCAATAACACATCGTTGAGAAGAGCATATCAATATGAAGACACCGGTATTATTCTAACCGTAACACCGCAAGTGACGAAGGGTGGAATGATTTCAATGGAAATTGAACAGACAATTTCCGATGCGATTGAAAATACAATGCGCGGGATAGAATCACCGATTATCAAAGAGGACGTTCTGGAAACAACACTTGCTCTGCGGGACGGTCGAACCATTATTATGGGGGGACTGATCAAAGAAAAACGTAATGAGGTTGTCAGCTCTCTGCCATGGCTCATTGATATTCCTTTTCTGCGTCTCCTTTCCAGCAATGTGGCAAAAACTACGGAACGAACCGAGATTCTAGTCTTGATCACAGCTACTATCATTGATGAAAAAAGTGACTTGGAAAATATGATCCGCAGGTATAATCAAGCGGTTCAGGAAATTGATAATTTTGAAAATCGTCAATATAAAAAAGATGAGAAAAAGAAAAAGGTCGTTCCGGCAGACTTGAATCATGTTCTGGCAGACACAACAAAGAGGCCTGTTATATGAAAGCAGAGGTTCTAAACGCAATAGAATCACAATTAACGCAACTTTATCCTGAATATCGGGAAAAAGCAGTTGCGTTGGGACACCATGAAGCAGACTGGCAGTTATGTGCATCCCGTATCTTTACTGAAGTAGAATTACTCAAGGCATATCTTGCTGCAACCCAGTTGCAGACATTGGAAGACGAAGAATTGAACAATCTTACAGCATGGCCGGAAATTTCCATTGATTACCTGAATTTCTGGTGTTGTCTGCCATACAAACAGGAAGCTGGTTGTATGACACTATTGATATGTGACCCGTATGCCTTGGAACAACATCGCTGTTTTTTCAAACAATTCTGGGGTGTTGAAATACGATTTGTTCTTGTGCGGCGAAGTATGATAGAACATTTGATTGCAGAGACATATGCCAATCAAGATACTGAAGCCTCCAAGAATATCGGAAATGCCGAGGAAGATGTGGAAATACTGAAAACTTTGGCATCCGAAGCAAAAATAGTTCGTATGGTGAATGAGATGTTCAACCGTGCTGTTGAAATGAGGGCAAGTGACATTCATGTGGAACCGGAAGAAGATGTCCTGATTATTCGTTTCCGTATTGACGGCGTATTGAATGAATATCAGACTTATCCCAAATATGACTATGCCGCAATTGCATCCCGAATCAAATTGATCAGTGGTCTCAATATTGCAGAAAGCCGAGTGCCACAGGATGGACGAACAAGATATGAAATCGGACGGACGGAAATGGATCTGCGTGTCAGTACCATTCCGACAATGAACGGAGAAAGCATTGTTTTGCGTCTCTTGAAAAAAGATGCGATATCTTTTGATCTGGCGAATGTCGGCATGTTGCCGGAGATGCAGATAAAATTCAACCGTCTGATCAATATTCCTCACGGAATTGTACTGGTTGTGGGACCAACCGGAAGCGGTAAGACAACGACTCTTTACAGTGTGATTACGAAGCTGAATGATCATCATAAAAAGATCATAACGATTGAAGATCCTGTGGAATATCGTCTGCCATGGTTGTCACAGATGCAAGTCAACGAAAAAATCGGGGTAACGTTTGCCGCCGGTCTGCGTTCCATAGTCCGTCAAGATCCGGATATTATTCTTGTCGGCGAAATTCGAGACAGGGAAACTGCCGATATTGCTATTAACGCTGCATTGACAGGACATCTCGTATTCAGTACGTTGCACACCAACGATGCCGCGGGAGCTGTCAGCCGTCTGCTGGATATGGGGGTGCCGGGATTTCTGTTGGCATCTGCATTGTTCGGAGTCATTTCACAGCGTCTTGTAAGACGAGTTTGCGGGAATTGCAAAGGTACAGGACAAGATGATACGAAAAATGGGAAATGTAAAGAATGCCATGGAAGTGGTTTCCGAGGACGGATGGGTATTTTTGAGTTGATGCTTGTGAATGATGAACTTCGGCGTGCAATCAATTCAAATAGCCCCAGCCGTGAAATTGAAAAACTGGCCCGACAAAATGGCATGGAAAGTATTATGGAAGACGGTATGCGCAAAGCAGGCATGGGATTGACCACGGCAGATGAAGTAAAACGTTCAGCATCGGAGATATGATAATATGTCGCTTTATAAATATCAAGTAACAGATAATTCCGGCAGATTGCAGGAGATTATTGTTGAAGGAGAGTCTGAGGAAGATTCGGTTAAACATCTTCGAAACCGATGTTTGTACCCTGTCAAGTTTTATGGTGAAATATCAGAAACGGGAAAAATCTCTTTTCATAAGCATTTTAATGTTTATATGTTTACAAATCGGTTGGTTCCTCTGCTTCAAGCACATGTACCATTAGAACGTGCTTTGGGAATCATTGCGGACGGCACGGCAAAAGAAAAGGAAAAGGATATTATTGTTTCTCTGCGGAAAGGTCTGCACGAGGGGAAAAGTTTTTCAGAGTTGATACGGAATCACGGAAATCGTTTTCCTAAAATTTATGCGAATCTAGTGGAAGCGGGAGAAGAAACAGGAGCAATGGAAGTTGTCATGAAAAACCTGCAGCATTTTTTGAATGAAAGTAAGGAACAGCGAGATTTTTTAATTACCAGTTCCATCTATCCGGCAGTAATCCTTGCAGTGACAATTTTGGCAATGATTTTGATGCTGACAGTTTTTATTCCGCGCTTTTCACAGATTTTTATTGATATGGGTAAAGAACTGCCCCTTTCAACTGAAATCATGTTGACACTAACCAGAATCATCAACACATTTTGGCCATTATGGTTGTTGCTTCTCCTGGGCGGGACTTGGTTTTTTCTTCGAATTCGCCGCGATGGACCTGAACGCAACTGGTGGGACTCCAGAATTCTAAAGCTACCGATTCTGGGGCGTATCATAACTACTGTTGAGATCAGCCACTTTATCAGAACATTGTCCATTCTACTGGATAGCCATGTATATTTATTGAAGTCCATTCAGATTGCCATACATGTTGTTGTCAACAAAGAAATATTGAAAAGTTTCGGTAATCTTGTGGCAGATTTGCGAGGAGGTTCCAAACTTTCGAAAGCCTTGGGGCACAGCAAATACATTCCGTTGGACGTGATACAGATGATTCAGGTCGGTGAAGAGTCCGGAGAGCTCAGTTCCATGCTTGGGGCTGTGGCTGATGAATTAGAGAAAGGGGTCAAGGTGGAGATCAAGCGTCTACTTGCATTATTTGAACCGGCGGTAATTGTACTTTTGGCGTTGGTGATACTCCTTGTCGTAATCTCAATTTTCATGGCCGTTATTGAAATGAATCATATATAATTAACAGAGGAGGCATTTTTCATGAAACAGAATTTTACCTTGATCGAAATGGTCATCGTGGTTGTGATTATCGGGCTTCTTGCTTCAATTGCAACCCCTCTCTATTTCCGGCATGTCAATTCCAGCAAGGTCACAACTGCAAGGGCACAGATTCAATTATTTGAACAGGCGATTCTTGATTTCCGACTGGATACAGGCAAATTACCAACTCAGACACAGGGATTGAACATTTTAATTGAAAAGGATCAAAGTGTCAAAAATTGGAAAGGTCCTTATATCAAAGGTATTCCTCTTGATCCTTGGAATAATGAATACATCTACCAGAATCCTGGAGAACATGGTGAATTTGATATTTACAGTTATGGGGCGGATGGACAGCCGGGAGGAGAAGATGAAGATGCCGACATTGGAAACTGGATTCTGCGTCCAGAGAAGAAGTAAATTGAAACACGGATCTCAAAAACATATATTCTCATTGGTGGAACTTGTTGCAGTTCTGCTGATTCTGTCTCTGATTACCGGATTGGCGGCTGGCAGGTTCGGTAAGATCCCGGTCTTTGCGAGTTTGGATAAAACTGTGAGGGAAGTCGAACGTCTTTTCTCGCAGGCATCCTATCTGGCAACACTGAGAGGCAAGGTGATTTGCATCTATTACGTTCCGGAATCACATTCATTTGCTATTAAAGAAGAGATTGGAATAAGAAATGAAAATATATTGTGGCTGGATAACGAAAGATATCTGACAGAACATTACTATAATTGTATTTTACCGGAAGATATAGAAATCAGTTTTGAACGGCGTCCGGATTGGAAAGATGCTTATGCATTCCAATGTACTCCAGATGGCAGAGTCAGCGGGCCGAAAATATATTTGAGTCTATCGGAGCAGAAATGGCGCTTGGTTCCTTCTCCTCTGACTGGTATTCTGATAAAAAGCGAGGTATCAAGTGGCGGTACAATCAAATAATATTTTTACTTTAGTGGAAGTTCTGATCGCTCTTGTAGTTCTGTCCGCGGGAATTTTGACAGGTACAGCACTTCTCGGCAGTGCAAAGAAGAGAAGTATGGATGCTGAAAGACAATGGGAAGAACAGCATGCCATAACCCAGGCCGCAGAATATTTCCTTCTTGCAGGAAAAAATGGAGGAAAGATCCCGGAACGCTTCTTCCCGTTTAGGGAATATAAGATCGAAGTTCTCTATGAATTTCCTGTCGGTCTGCCATTCGATGTACCGACTCAAAGATCCGGCTGGAAACTGGTTACGATGCGGCTCAATCTGCTGGATCGTAATCGGGACGTGATTCGGGAACTTTCTATTGACAGAATGATTCTAAGTGAGGAAAAATGAAAAAATATCAATTCACTTTGCTCGAAATCATCGTTTCACTTGGGATCTTGCTCTTGATCCTGCTGATTGCCGGTATGGCTGTTTCTGGAGTTTATTTATCCTGGAGTAAAATATCGGAGCGGGAGGAATTGATGAAACAATATCGTATTATTGACCGGATTGTGGAGAGCGCATTCCGGAATGCGGTTCCATTTCACTGGAAGAACCGCGATAATAAAGAAGTTGTATTATTTTCAGGAATGCAGCATTCAATTTTTTTGACTTATCTCCATCGGATTGATCCTTCATCACAGGATGGCGGTATCCGTTTTCTGAAACTGTATTTGCAGAAAGGAAAACTGATCGCGGAATACCGTCCCTATCCCTATCTTGACCAAGATAGCGTGAACACTCCAATCAAGGTGGAGCGTGAGATACTTGTGGATCATATAAAGACGCTTGATTTTGTTTATCTGGATTATCGTGATCGTGAAATAGAGCCCTATGATGAATGGGATTGCGGAATCATGAAAAATATCCCCATGGCAATTCAAATGGAGATTGAATTTAAATCGGGAAAACGGCAGGTCTGGCTTCGCAGGACAGCGGGGAACAGTCAATACTCCGAGTGGGGCCGTCGTTTAAAAATACAGAGGTGACATGAAAAATAGAAGAAAAAAAGGGATTGCGTTGATTATGGTGCTGGGACTTCTTTCCGTTATGACTCTTTTGATCGGTGCGGCAGTGGCCAGCTCGCAGACTCTGCGTTTCTCCACCGCATCCATTACACAAATGAAC
>ERZ1026844.2053-NODE-2053-length-11206-cov-4.430455_pt1 | contig 11206 bp, 11 predicted proteins | sample MGYA00380152_ERZ1026844 | MGnify/ENA primary metagenome ERZ1026844 (study PRJEB33269, sample SAMEA4719788) | human gut metagenome | biome: human-associated habitat; feature: organic feature; material: feces | place: Cameroon | collected 2013-10 ... | reverse complement strand
CTTCCGCCTGCCGTGGGCAGCTGTCGGCATCGCCGTGATGAGCGTGTTTCTTGTGGTATTCGCCACTATGATGTATTCCATGAGCAAGGTAAAAAAGGACAATCCCATCGATGCGCTTAAAAACGAAAATCTGTAAAAAAGAGGTGAAAGAATATGTATAACTGCGAAAAAACCGCACGCCGGCAGAATAAATGGGTTTCTCTTATAATCTGCTGGCTGATCATTCTAGGCGGATCCCTTTTGATCCGTATGGTCTTTCTTATATTCGGGCTGCAGCTTCACCTTGCCGCGCAGGGCATCTGCCTTGCGGTGCTGCCGTACTGCTTTGGGGCGCTGTATCTGTGGAAGCGCTGCAAGAATCGGAAACCGCTGTTTTACGCGCTTGGCATCCTGCTCCCGGCTATTGTCGAGAAGCCGGCGCTGTATTTCCTCGGAGCGTATCTGTGCGGAGTCAGTCCATTCCGTGTCACGGCAGTCATGGAGGCAATCGGAAGGGTCGAACCGTATGCGGTACTCTTTACACGGATGCCGATGCGATATGCAATCAATCTGCTGTTCTTTAACGGGACATATATTCTTTGCGGAGCAGCCTTTGCCGCTTTCTGCGCATTTGGCTTGTCGGCTTTGCAAAAACGAGTGGCCGACTGAATTCGGCGCCGTTTTCCTTCCGGAACCCCCGCAAGGCCTTCTTCCTTTTCCCTTCGACCGCCCTCAGGCACAGCCCCGAAAAGCCGTCTTCTCCTCAAAATGTGCAAATCGAAAGTTGAGGGCAATAATGGCATATTTGTTAAAGGATTAGGCGTTGTATGTATGGAAAAATGACACACCGGAAGATGTCCTGCTGAACACCGGCAGGAGCTGTGACGGAATGTAAGCAGAGACGGTTGAAAAATGAGAGAATTTATGGTTCAATAAGATACCGACAAATCGGAAATTGAGGAGATAAAAATGAGCGATCTATGGAATACATAGAAGGACATAACCGGCAAAAAAGTAACACAGAACAGCGAATAATTAACAGCCTTGCCACTGAAAAGCATAATCGAAACAGGTGAAACACTGTCGGAATCCGGGCTGTTCGTTTCCCTCGACAGACTGCCGAAAACACAAGCGCCTGTCGGTCTTGCCCCGCTTGTCGAAAGCAGTTATATGTTTACCGACAGAAAAGTGGCTGTTTCCGAAACTCCGGAGTTATTTGTTGCCGGAATCTTCCGCATAAAAATCTTTTGCCCGCTTCCAGCCGCCGTTTCCGCCCGCACAGATCTCGAACAACAAAAAGAACGGAACAAATCCGGTCTGAATTCTTTCAGAACCGGTTTCTTCCGTTATGCATCACCGTTTAAAACAGCAAAAAAGATAGCCCTTGATTGCCTTACATCTCAGCAATCAAGGGCTATCCCTCACTCTTGATATCTAACATCTTTTCTTGTACCTCTCTTTCCTTGTTTGGTGGCACCATACTGTGTTCGCCAAATCTACGCCTCTCTCTATATAAACACCGCAGTGCGATGAACCTGCCTACTGAAGCGGCTTGCCTGTCAGGCGTTATGTCGTCTTCTGGTGCCCGGGCTTTTCTCCCTGCCTGTATACAAGGGAGAGAGTGCTTAGGTCATTGGAATCACCTCTTCCTCTTTACACTTATAGAATAGCATATTTTCCTCAAAAAAACAATCGGCAGGATATACGAATTCCGGCATTCGCTTTTGTGCTTACATACAAACTTTTTCTTCTCGTTTTGTATGTGTTGACCAATCGGTTTATTGTGTGTTATAATGATAGTGTTGTGGGGAATCCGACGGAACAGTACCGTCGGACTTTTTTGTGCAAGAAATATCTTACCGCTTTTTTAAAAAAACCGTGCTTTCTTCCAAAAGTGCTATTAAAACAAAAACAGTAGAAAAAGTCACAGATATATGGTATAATGTTTTTGCTTATCCGGCAAGATCGGTTAAGCAGAAAAGCAATACGAGAAAGGAGATCACGGAAAATGGCCAAAAAAGAAATCGTTGATACGATTTCCGCAAGCGCAGGTATTTCTAAAAAGGATACCGCCGCTGTCATTTCCTCGCTGCTTGCTGCGATTACCGCCCCAGCCATGAAAGATGCCCTGTCCGGTTTACAGCCTTTGGTACATCTGAATCGCGTAAGAGTCCCGCTCGCACAGGACACAATCCCGCTACCGGTGCCACAATTGACATCCCGGCTTCTTCCGTTCCGGTTTTCAGGGCCGGCAAGGCATTTGAGGATACTCTGAAGAAGCAACCCAAAGCAGAGCTTGCCGCACAGAAGCACTGTAGGTCCCGCTTTTAAGGATAAAGTAATACAGATCGGAGGGTTTTTTACAATGGATAAAACACAAACCTTTCCCTTTGAGAGCACCCGGGAATTTCTTGTCATGCGAAATCTTTATGAGTCAGCGGTAAAGCAGCTGGCTCTGAAATTTGAAGTGCTGAACAGCGAATTCAACATAAAGTATTCACGCAACCCCATCCATCACATCGAAAGCCGCGTGAAATCTGCACAAAGCATCATGATAAAGCTTGCAAAGAAAGGCTTGCCTTTTACCATTTCCTCCGCTAAAGAAAATATTAACGACATTGCCGGTGTCCGCGTTGTTTGCAGCTATATAGACGATGTGTACCGTGTTGTCGAAATCTTTGAGCGGCAGAAAGATGTAGAGATTCTCAAAAAGCAGGACTATATCAAGGAGCCGAACTACAACGGCTACCGTTCTCTGCACCTGGACACCCGTATCCCGGTATATCTTTCGGACAGAACGGAGTATGTGGTGGCGGAGATCCAGCTTCGCACGATCGCCATGGATTTTTGGGCAAGTCTTGAGCACGACATCCGATATAAGGTGGACAAAGCCAAGCTGCCTGAGGGAATCAACGAGGAAATGTTCGACTGCGCCGGAAAGATAGCGGAAATCGACCGGCAGATGCAGGATATGTACCGCAGAATCAAAGCAGCAGAAAACGCCAAGTAAGCAAAAACAAGAAAAACGCCTTCGGACCCCGGCCTGTTCGGTTTCCGAGGGCGTAATTTTTTGATTGTTCATCTATTCTCAACCGGCACATATTCCTGAGCAGGCTTCACGCCGATATATGCCGGACGAATGATCTTTCCGGCATTCTGCAGTTCCTCCAGGCGGTGAGCGCTCCAACCGGCAATGCGCGCCATTGCAAAGATCGGCGTATACAGTTCACAGGGCAGGTCCAGCATCCGATATATAAGTCCGGAATAGAAATCCACATTGGCACTGACGCCCTTGTACATTTTCCGCTTCTTCGTAATAATCTCCGGAGCAAGCCTTGCAACCAGCGAATAAAGGGCATACTCCTCCTCATATCCCTTTTCCGCAGCAAGGGACGCGGCGCAGTCCATCAGAAGCCCGGCTCTTGGGTCGGACTCGGAGTAAACAGCATGTCCGATACCGTAAATAAGCCCCGCACGGTCAAAGGCTTCCCGGTTTAAAAGTGCCTCCAGATATCCCGCAACGGCGTCTTCATCCTTAGTATTGATACTCTTTTTCATATCCTCAAACATCCGCACCACCTTGATGTTGGCGCCGCCGTGACGCGGTCCCTTCAGTGATCCGAGCGCCGCCGCAATGGCGGAATAGGTATCGGTGCCGGAAGAGGTTACCACGCGTGTGGTAAAGGTGGAGTTGTTGCCGCCGCCGTGCTCGGCATGCAGCACCAGGGCAAGGTCGAGCAGCTTTGCCTCAAGCGGCGTATATTCGCCGGTGATGCGCAGCATATGCAGGGTGTTTTCTGCCGTAGACAGTCCTTTTTCCGGGCGATGAATTACCAGACTCTGTCCGCAGTGAAAATGCTGATAGGACTGATAGCTGTATACCGCCAGCATCGGGAACGCCGCTATCAGATGCAAACATTGCCGCAGGACGTTTTCTGTGGAAATATTATCCGGGTCATCGTCATAAGTATAGAGCGCCAGCACACAGCGGGAAAGAATATTCATCACGTCCCGTCCCGGCGCTTTCATAATCATATCCCTTACAAAGGATTTAGGCAGACTGCGGAATTCGGTCAGCATTTTTTCAAACCGCTGCAGCTCCTTTTTATCCGGCAAAGAGGAAAACAGCAGCAAATAGGCAATTTCCTCAAAGCCGAAACGGCTTTCTGAGGCAAAGCCTCTCACCAAATCACAGATGTTATACCCGCGATAGTAAAGTTCACCGGGGCAGGTATGAATCGTTCCGTCCTGCGATTTTTTCTTTGCTTTAATGGTGGATATTTCGGTAAGACCGGTCACAACGCCGTTTCCGCTCATATCTCTGAGCCCCCTGAACACGGCATGCTCGGTAAACATATCCGGCGTAATGCCGTTTCTCTCATCAGAAAGTGAGGCAAGCCGCCGCAGATTTTCCGTTGTTTTTTCCGTATAGGTCATATCGGTTATTCCTTTCATCACATCGGTTTGGCAGGCGTATGATAAATATAAAAGCAAGCGCACAGTTCCCTTTTGTACCGGGTCTGTGCGCCTGTCGGTTTTCTGTCACTCTTCCTTTACAGCTTTGGCATCGGGCATCGATACAGTCGCACCGGTGTCATATTCAAATTTATACGAACAAAGTTGAAGCTTTGTCAGGCAGTCGGCAAACCCCATCCGGCAAAACCGTATTCCGCACGGTTGCCGTTCTGCCATTCAGCGGTGATACGGTAGACATATTCTCCGGTTTTCAGGCTGAAGGTGTAATTTCCGTCCGAACGGTCGATATTGCAGATATCCTCAATGCTGCTGCCCTTTTTAAGACATTTTACCGTCACAGTATCGGGCTGAGTGTCAAACTGCAGCGAAACTTCTGCCGGCAAGGAAATGCTTACTTCGGGCAGATTGATTTCCGCCCCGATTTCGGGGCCGCAAGCATTTGTATTTATCATTTGTCCGCTTCCGTCCGATATCGGCACCGTCCAGTCGCAGCCGCAAAGCGCTGCGAGAAATTCGTCGTTTTCGGTTTCCGTGTCCGCCTTGAGCTCAATCCGAAGGGCCGGGACCTCGGTTTTAGAGCTGAACTGCCCCTGCCGGAACACCGCACCGTCCGGAACTCTTTCTGTTGCTTTTCTATCAGATGATGACCATTGCAGGATTTCGGAAGAACGACCTGCCACAAACACCAATGAATCTTTTTCCCGGCGGAAAGTATAGGTGTTACCGGTGTTATCTGCGGCTTTGCAAATGATATATCCGCTTTTTTCGGTATATTTGCCGTGCGCCAAATAGGAACTGATTGCAGACAGGCTGATGGAGAAAGCCTTGTTGTCCGGGTCAAGATACAGCACTGCAAAGTCATGCTCGGATCTGTAGGCGTAAGACTCCTTCGGAATGTACTCCGTAGCTTTCACTATCTCAAATTCCAACCGATTTTTCAACGGTTTTAAATATTCATCCCCGTTTTGGAATCGAAATTCGGTCTGAAGACGGTATCTCTCACCTGCTATCATATCGACATGACCCGGTATTGTATAAGAAACCCCTCCGACAGATCCGCTGTTTATACAGTAGGCTATATCGGGGAAGAAGAGCTCCGTGTCAATTTCTTTCCAATTTCCCTCCTTCAGTCGATACAACTCATATGACTTGCCGAACTCAATGGGGTTTGCGGAATTATTGACCCACTGCAAATCCAGAACAACATCCGAGCCGACCTCACGGACATTGATAACTTCGAAACTTACTCCCGCAGAGTCGCTTTCGGCTTTCAGAAAGCGAAACTGCCCGATCTCACGAGCCTTGTCCGGTGCCTGTCTGCCGTATCGGATATATATCACCGTCGCAAAAATGCAGGCAGAGACGGTTATTGCGGCAAGAATTAAGACCCATATGGCAGAAACTTTTCGCTTTAACATTTTTGATCACCTCTTTTCATCAGTATCGGAAGCAGAATCAGAACAAAATATCCTGCGGTACATAAAAGATCGGCCAATGCCGGAAAAAGTCTTGTGCTCTGCGTGAATACATAAAAGAACAGGAAGATGGTTTCAAAGCTGAGAAAGACAAACGGCAACCATCGAAGAACCGCGCCGATCGTTCCGGCTTTTCGTCCTCCCCATAACACGGCGGCGAGCCCTGCACACAGGAGCGTCGGCGGAATGCTGTACCACAGCCAGCCGGAAATACTGTGCAGTGCCATATCAAAAAGCGTCTCATACGGTGTACCGCCACGGCAAAAAAGGCGGAGCGACATATATACCGTCGTCACAAGGAACATAAAAAAGATATACAGCCCCGAACCGACGCAGGCGACATGTCTTTTTTCGCTCCGCAGTACAAGAAGCGAGGTCGTAAATATCCAAAAGCCGTAAACGGAAGAGCTCCAATAAGCCGCCGCCCACAGCCCGTCCGACGAGAATTCAGAGAAGAATGCCACCAAAAGTCCGCCGAGTATTCCGGCAGCCGCTGTCAGAAGGAAATGCGCCGGACGCCCGCGAAGCAGAGCTCTGCCGCAAATCGGGCTTGCGTCGCTTTTTTCAGGACTGCTCTTTTCCACGGTTCTTTTTCCTCTTGACGGTCAGTATAACGGCAATCACGCCTCCGCCGATCAGCACAAAGCAGGCAAAACCTGCAAGCAGAAAGACTAATTTGAACGGAATCGATAACTTTGGAGGCTTGGGATTCTCTGATACCGACAAGGTGAAGGTCAGCTCTTTCTCCGGCAGACCCGGCAGGGTCAGCTCATAGCCCCTTTCCGTCCCTGAAAAGCTGCCCTGATCGTTTTCTGTCATGTAATACGGTGTGTTTACCACAATTTTCAGCTCTCCGAACTGCGCCCATGTCCTTGCAGGAGAGAGCAGATAGGTGTAAATATAAATACTCGGCGTGTAGCCTGCATCAATTGCCGGATACAGCGGGGCTGTTACCGTGTTTGTCAAAATCTGTCCCGGTTCCAGCGTCAGGGTATACTCGTACCACCGCATCAGTGAAAAGACGGATTTTTCGGTGTAAATTCCGCCTCGCCGCCATTCTTCGGAGCCGGCGTTCAGAAATGCGACCTGCGCATTATACCAATCACTCTCCGATATGCCGGAGCTATGGTCGTATTCCCTGAAAGCAAAATCCCGGAAGGTCATCTGTTCCGAATATTTCAATGTAATATTGCCGTCAATTTTCTTTTTACACGCGCCGTTTTCATAAAGTGACCATGTGATTCCGTCCTTCGGAGGCTCGCCGAAAATATATACGGTAAGGGTGTCTCCGGTTTTTGTCCAGCCGGATATTCGGATGCCGTCTTTCAGCGTAGCCATGCCGCTCTTTTCTTCCCACAGCACCCGTGTTTTTGTCGGATCCTCACGCAGAACAAGGGCGGCGGTTGCAGCTTGGTTTTCGGGATTGATGCCTTCAACGGAATATTGCTGTACCCAAACAGGGAGATCGGGACGGAAAAAGCTGTCCGCGATATATCCGTCTGTCAGCTTCGGCATATCCTCGTTTAAGGAGAACGGTGTTCCTCTGTCTTTCAGCGTATGACGCACAGTAGCCTCGATCGGTTTGCCGTTGACCTTAACACCGTACTTTTCGGTATCCGAAGCGGCGGTATACTTATCGGTCGGGGAATCGTAGATATATTCCCCGTAATGAGGCAGATTGCCGAACGGAAAGACAAGCGTGGCGGTCACCGTATAGTCGGCGGGGTTACGGAAGGTATACTCAGCCGTGAGCTTCCCTGTATAGGCGAGGAATTCTTCGGTACTGTTGTAGTAATTCTTCGGAAACTCCTGCACATCAAAGGTCAGAAGCTCCTTCTCCACCACAAGCGGACAGTTCTTATCTTTTACAAGTGCGCCTGTGCTGTCTGTTCCGCTCCAGTGACGTTGCGCGGAGTTGGCATGAGTCGGCTGAATAAATACGGCACTGAGCAACAGAACCGTAAAAATCACTGTAATTACTTTTCGTTTCAACTCTTTCGCCCTCCCCTGTTTTCAGCAAACTATTAACTGTATATTACTTTCCGATATCTGTGGCTGTGCCGATAAATACCGGCAGCCCGGTTGCATCGTTAATAATGGCATAAACAAACGGACGGTCAAGCGTCACTTTATAAACACCCTCCTCAAGGGCGGTATATACCGTTTCCACAGCAGTCGCCGCCCCGGCTTTTGTGCCTTTTTCGTCCACGGCGATATATGCCTTATGTAGCACGCGGCTGATAAATATATTGCCGCTGTCGGAAGATCCGAGCGCCGAAAAATCCGCTTTTGCAGCATCAAACGGCAGGGGCATACCGAGCGCCTTCAGCGCCCCGCTCATTTCAATGTCATAATCGTAGGAAAACTTCGGTGTCGCCGTTTCCACCGGAACCTCCTTGGCATTTTTTATCGTGTCAACAAAGGACCTCCCTGTCATGGAAGCAACATAGTCGCTGAGAGAAATATCCCCGTTCGGCAGCAGTGCAACAAAGCTGTAGCCGTTCTTATACGGCTTGATAAAACCGGTTGCCTTACCGTCGTCAAGATATCGGCGCTCTTTCGAATACATCATAGAAACAGTTCGCTTTGAGCCGCTCAGGGCGGTAAAGGTTCCATCCCTGATCTCGTCCTTTTTATAAATATTCTCCCACTCAGCGTCGAACAGAACGGTGTTGATCAGGTACATTACGGCATCCGGGTCAAGATCATCGATGATTTTCTCTATCATGCCGTCGGTGCTCTTTTTTACCCAGTTGTTGATATCCCGCAGCGTTTTTTCGTCAAACACCGATTTATATGCCGCAGCACCGTAGTAATCAGCGTTTTTCTGCAAAAAAGCCTTTTCCGCCGTAAATCCGTTATCCCTGAACCAAATAGAATTTGCGATATTCAGCTTTGCCGTTCTTTCGGAGGGCAGTGCCTTTATATAGGAATACAGATATTCGTTCAGCGTTTCCATGGGAATATCTCCGCCGAGCAGAGCTTCCATTTGCGCAAGAGTCTCGCCCTTCGCTCCGTTTGCCGTCATGGAAAGCGCCAGCATAACCGACAGCGGGGAGATAAGGCTGTTTTTATTGCCATCTCGCGTTTGTTGAAAGAGCCTGATTGCAAAGTCCGCATTGCTGTTTTTGAAAGCATCATCCGCAGCCTTGCCGGAAACGGTTTTTGCCGTAACACCATCCATAAGATTCGCCGCCTGCACCTTTGCCCCGCAGCCGAAAAGGCTCATCACCCCTGTTGCAAGAACAGACAGACATAAAATAACAGACATCCAGCGTATTGTTTTCATCACAATTTCCTCCGAATTATTCTGATTCCTGTGCATTGTATGATGTGATCCGAATCACGTCTTCACGCAATTCTTCACTGAATCCGTCGAGATCGTCATAACCGATCACTCCTTCATTCACCAGACGGCAAAGGTTAGCGAGAATCTCCGAGTTGCGCATTTCCGCCTGCACACCGGTATTTCGTTTATCCCGGCGTATGCGTCTATACAGTTCCCAAAACTTTTCTGCTTCCGAGCCGTCACGGCTGAGCAGCTCAATGTATTCCCGGTTCAGCCTCCCGATATATGCTTCCTGCCATCCTGCGATTTTTTTACAAAACAAAAGCTGATCCCGCTTTGAAGGCCAATTTGCCTGCATAATTTCACCCCCGCGGCTGAATTATCCGTCATTCAAACAGATATCTTTTCAGATAGCCGGCAACCGCTTCGGAAACCTGCTTGACATCTTTACCTGATGTATTGATAAGCAGATCGTAGTTTTCACATGCACCCCATCTTTGTTGACTGAAATAGCTATAATATCTTGCCCTTCCTCTATCGATAGAGCGTATATTTCTTCTAATCTTGGAATCGGATAAGTTTTCATCCTCCGGGCTTCGTTCCCGGCAGCGTTTCAGTTTGCTTTCTGCATCCGCGTAGACGAAAATACGGAACGGATCTTTTTCCTTCAAGATATAATCGGCACATCGTCCCACAATAATGCAATCGGATTTATCTGCCAGTTCCTTAATGATGTTATGCTGCTCGGCAACCACCGTAAGACTCCTGTCAAACTCAGTATAAGCATAATATGACGTATGAAAACTCATGCCGGCATGGATGGGGTAAGCCATATACGGGCGGTCTTCGGTTATGCGTTCCACATATTCCTCGGAGAGCTTTGTGCGCTTGGCGATCTCGGTTACGATCTCCTGATCGTAATAGGCGATCTGCAGCTTTTCTGCAATTCTGCGGCCGATCTCACGACCGCCGCTCCCAAACTCGCGTCCTATTGTGATAATCTTTTTCATTTGTCTCATCTCCTGTAAAATGCCGTAAGGCACCGACCCTGCCATGCAAAGCCGATGCCTCGTTCTCTTTTGTTGGCTCGTGGGCTTTGCCGGAACTCCTTTGCCTACGGGTCTGTGTATGAAAGCTTTTCTGTCTCAGTTTGATTCCTTTTCCGCCACGTGGGTTCCGATATATTTACCGGTTTTAACACGGGCGTCTGACGGTTTCTTTGCATTTTCGGGGATTATCCAATATGCCCCGGCTTTTTGCGCTCCGGTTATGCGTCCGTCTCCGCAAAGAGCAACCACACGGCGTCTTGAAAGGTGCCAGCGTTCCGCCGCTTCAATAGCTGAAATGTATTTTATGCTGTACATCGTTTACATCTCCTCTCTGACTATATTATATTCTCAACTTGGAACAATGTCAATAGAAAGCGGCTGTTTCTCGGTTTTTCCTTGTAAATTTTCGTTGTTTTATAAAGCACAGGGGTGGCGTAAACCGCCGCCCCTGCACCGGATGGGTGTCTTTATTCAGGTTTTATTTCTGCTTTTTCTTCTTTTCGGTAACGGCTGTGCCGATAACAGCCCCTCCGCTGATGAACAGCAGTGCGATCCACAGCATGAGGTTACTGTTGTCGCCGGTTTTGGGAGACTTCGGCAGCTTCGCCGTTACGGTGTCGGCTTTTTTGATTTCCTTGGTGCCGTCCTTGTCACTGTAATACTTTCCGCAGCCTTCGCAGTACCAATACTCGATATTGCCCTCGGCATCCTCGGTCGCCGCCTTTGCATTGTTATGCTTTAAGTCGGTATGGTTGTTTGAGTCAAGCTCGCCGTAAGCTTTGCCGCAGACCTCGCAAACCGCTTTTTCTGTGCAAGTCGCCGTGCCGCCGGAGCAATCCTTTGTTTCAACGCCGTTGCAGCCGTCTGCCGTGCATTGGCGGGTGTGTGTGCCGTCGCCGTTTGATGTCCATTCGCCGAAGGTATGCCCGTCGTTGACC
>ERZ1026844.2052-NODE-2052-length-11206-cov-15.329029_pt1 | contig 11206 bp, 11 predicted proteins | sample MGYA00380152_ERZ1026844 | MGnify/ENA primary metagenome ERZ1026844 (study PRJEB33269, sample SAMEA4719788) | human gut metagenome | biome: human-associated habitat; feature: organic feature; material: feces | place: Cameroon | collected 2013-10 ... | reverse complement strand
GCGAATTGCATAATATAATTATATAACGCTCTATAAATAAGTCAATCGCTTTATATGCAAAGCTGAACCAAGACGCCGCAGCTTCTATAATTTTCACAGAAAGGCGGCGTTTACTATGAGCAAAGACGAAATCAGTTTCAAGAATCGGGACCGGTTCATCCAGATGGGCATTGCGATCTCCTCTCTGCGGAAGATGCGTGGAATGTCGCAGGAACAGTTAGCTGAAAAAGCAAGCATCAGCCGCTCTCATCTGAGCGCTATCGAAGCACCGAATATGGTCCGTGCGTTCTCCATGGAAGCGTTCTTCAACATCGCCGACGCGCTTGATGTAACGCCTGAGGAGCTGATCCAGATCGCATTCTTGCAGGATAAGATTTTGAAGCGGAAATAACGAATAAAACCCATACATGCTTCACCGATGAAGCGTGTATGGGTTTTATCACTTATACGAAATTATCCTTCCAAATGGAACGCGGTCTTCAAATCGTCGATCTCCTCGTCGCTGATATGGACGATGCTGCCAAGGCTCTGCGATTCCAGAATCGAGTTTGCCGTCAGCTCCATGACCTCCAGCCGGTCAAAAGCTTGCAGAAGCGAGCTGCCCGTCACGATCACAGAATCATTCTCGACCAGCACGACCGGGTGCGCCGCGTCAAACTCCGCCGCCACCTGATCCGAATGCAGATAAAGCTCCTCATAGGGCAGCGTCTTGACGTCACGCAGCAGAATATAGCTCTCCGGGATCGTTCTCGCGTCAAACTCTGTATCTGTAACGGCAAACGCCATTGCATGGACGGGATGCGCAACCAGGATCGCGCCGATCTGCGGGTTTTCCTTGTAGATCTTCTGGTGCACCATCACGGCCCGCGAGGGCAGCTTTCCAAGCTCCTTCATCCCCGCCTTGACACGCACCAGATCGTCCTCCTCGAGATAGGCGCGGTCATAGCCGAAGGGCGTAATGAGGAAGCTGCCATCCGACAAGCGGACCGAATAGGTGCCGTGCGTTGCCGTAAACAGGCCCATTTTATACGAGCGGTGGATCAGCGTGATCATATCGCGCCGGGCAGCCAGTTCTTCCGAGGTGCGGCAGCGCGGGATGAAATCGTCCAGCTTGGTGTGGCTGTTCGTCTCGCTCAGGTGGTATGCGTTTTCCGGCAGCGCGTGGATCTTGCCAAGCCGGCCGGCCAGCACCTCAAGCTCTGCTGAGTAATTGAGCGTTTCAAACTGCTGGAATGCGGTAAACATGTCTGCCGCGCCGATGCAGACGCCGTGATTTTCCAGAAGCGCAATGTTGCAGTCTTGTGCAAACACCTTCCCGATCTCTGCGCCCAGCGCCTGACTGCCCGGCACGGCGTAGGTCGCGATTTTCACATTCTTGCAGATATGGCGTACCGTCGGGATCAGATCCAGACTCGGGAGCTTCCGCACGATGGAAAACGCCACGAGCGCGGGCGGATGCGCGTGCAAAACGGCATTCAGCTCCGGACGCTGCCGGTAAACCGACTGGTGGAACGGCAGCTCGGACGACGGTTTGTGCGGACCCTCGCAGGTGCCGTCCGGACGGACGCAGATGATGTCCCTCCGGGTCAGCGTGCCCTTGTCGATCCCGGCCGGGGTGATCCAGATGTTGCCCTCCGTGTCGCGGATCGACAGATTGCCGCCGGACATGGTGGTAAGCCCCTTGTCGTAGATCCGCTGCATGAACATGACCAGCTGATCTGCGGGGTGAATGTATTGAATATTCATGAAATTCAGCTCCTTATATGAGAGTTTTCAGTTTTGCATACGCGGCTTCCCATTCCGGCGTGTGGTGCGGCTCGTAGGTGCTGACGGCCTCGGAGCGGCGCACAACGGCGCGCAGCTCGTCCATGGTCTGAATATCGCCCAGCGCCATCGCCTGCGCGAGCAGATTGCCGATGGCCGCGCCCTCGATGGGGCCGGTGATGACAGGACGGTTGAGGGAGTCTGCTGCAAACTGGTTGAGCAGCTTGTTCTGGCAGCCGCCGCCGACAATGTTCAGCGTGTCAATGCGCTGGCCCTTGATCTCCTCCAGACGCTCCAGCGCCCAGCGGTACTTGAGCGCCAGCGATTCATAGATGCCCCGCGCGATCTGCCCGACGGTCTCCGGAATCGGCTGATTTGTCCTGCGGCAGAAGTCCTGGATTTTCCCGACCATCCGGCCGCCGGCAAAGAACTCGCCGTAATCGGGGTCGATAATGGAGCGGAAGGGCTCCGCCTTTTTCGCTTCCTCGACAATGTCGTTCCAGCTGAGATTCATCCAGGCCTTCTGCCAGTCGCGGCGGCATTCCTGAATGAGCCACAGGCCCATGATGTTTTTCAGAGGCCGGAAGCCGCCCTGGATCGTGCCCTCGTTGGAGAAATTCGCGTCGCGCACGGCGTCCGTCAGAATCGGCTCGTCCGTCTCCACGCCGAACAGCGACCACGTGCCGCTGGAGCAGAACGCAAAGCTTCCCGTGCCGGGGATGGCGGCCACAGCGGAAGCTGTGTCATGCGTGCCGACGGCGGCAAAATGCGCTCGATTGATGCCGAGCTCCGCGGCCAGCTCCGGACGGAGCGTTCCGCGCAGCGCGCCCGCGCGGTCAAGCTTCGTAAAAATCTTACGCGGCAGGCCCAGCGCGTCGATTGTCTGCCAGTCCCAGTCCTTTGCGGTGGGATTATAGAGCATGGAGGTCGTCGCGTTGGTGTATTCCGACTTCTTTTCGCCCGTCAGGAAGTAGCCCAGAAGATCGGGCATGAACAGCAGCGTTTCCGCGTTTGCAAGCGCCGGGTCGTCCTGCAGCTTGCGGCGGTAGAGCTGATAGACGGTGTTGAAGTTCATCGTCGCAATGCCGGTACGGGCAAAGAGCGTCGGAAAATCAACGGTCTTCCACACGGCCTCCATATCCGCATCGAGCGCGTATCGATACGAACGGGGATTGGAGAGCAGCTGGCCGTTCTTGTCGAGCAGGCCGTAGTCCACGCCCCAAGTGTCGATGCCGATGCAGTCCAGCTCTCCAACGTTCGCGTTTTTGAACGCCAGAAGGCCCTGCTTGAGCTGGTTGTAGAGATACGGCAGATCCCAGTAGAACACGCCGTTCATCTCGATATAGTTGTTCTCAAACCGGTGCAGCTCGCGCATGGTGAGCTTCTCGCCGTCGAACTGGCCCAGAATTGCGCGGCCGTTGCTCGCGCCGAGGTCGAACGCCAGTAAATTTCGCATCTCAGGCCTTCTTTCCGGCAAGGGATTTGCGGTACTTTTCGCTTTCCCAGTTGGCAATAAAGCTTTTCGCCGCTTCGCCCATCGTCGAAACTGCATACCCCGCCTTGCGGATGTGCGAGATAACGAAAAAGACTGCTGTGAGCGTTTCCGTCAGCGTCAGTGCCTTCTTTTCATCCATCAGCATGAGCATCTCGCCTGTTTTGACGCTGGCGACAGCCTGTCCTGCGGAGAGATTGCTCTGATCCAGATAGAATGTATCCGTCAGAAAGACCATCTGATCGGGATACAGCGGCTGCGTCATCAGAAATTCCTGCGTATAGCCGCCGGTCCGGAGCTGCTCCGCGAGATACGGCGTGTCGGCAGCATAGATCCCGGCTGCCATTTCACGCACGGCAACCTTCGGGAAGCTCGTGCCGGTCAGACCGAACATATGCGCCAGACGCTCGTTTGCATCGGTGTGGATGGCAAGCGCCGCGTCCGGATCGTCGTCATGGACGATGATGCCGTGGTTCTGCATGAGAATGACGGAAGGAATCTTGCCCGTCTCTTTTTCCACGCGCCGCAGCTCGTCGCGGATGGCGAAAGTCAGCTTCGCGCCGGGATCGGTGTACGGTACCCAGCCCCAGGTATAGCTGGCCCCGGCAAATGCCTGCGCCGCGATCGGGCGGCAGGCTGTGGAGCAGGCGGCAAGATTGGCATAGACGCTGTGCGTGTGTACAACGAAGGTCTTCAGAATGGAGTGGAAGCCAGCTTCCACGGACGGCCGCAGGTCGGCAAGACCGTCGATATGTCGGATATCCGCCTTCGCGCGGGCGGAGCCCTCTTTTTCCACGTCCGCAAGCTCGGACGGCTCGGTCGTCAGATAGAAATTCCGTAAATCAGCGCCATCCAGAACGGCATACGCCTTGTCCGGACGGATATCGCTCAGGCAGAAGCCGGAAGCCTTAATCGCCATCAGCCCGCCGGGCAGCTTGACAGACGTGTTGCCGCCGCCGCCCTGCACATAGTCGGCGCGTGCGCCCGCAGCCTGTGAGACGCGGGCAAACTCGGAAAGCAGCTTTGCGTGTTCTTCAAAAAACATAGCGTTCCCCTCTTATCGCTTGCTCAGCACGTCGGCTTCGTAGCGCTTGATCTCAGCAAAATAATCCTGCGGGACAGTTTCGCGGCGCAGATATTCCTCCCAGACCGCGCCGAACGGCATGGTCTTAAGTTCCTCCTGCCGCACCATCAGCTCCGTAAAGTTATTGTCATCTTGCAGCGCCTTCAGCGTCTTCGGCTCCAGCAGGGCGTACAGAAGTGCCTTCTGCACGGAATGCAGGCCCGTGACCCATGCGGAGATACGGTTGATGGAAGCATCAAAATAATCGGTTGCGAGGAACACACGGTCCAGCGCGTCCGCGCGGACAATCTCCTTCATCATTTCGCGCGTCTCGTCGTCAAAGAGCACCACATGGTCGCTGTCCCAGCGCATGGGGCGGGTGATGTGCAGCGCCAGCCGGTCATTAAAGAGCAGCATGGAGCTGATCTTGTCGGAGACAAGCTCGGTCGGATGATAGTGGCCGTTGTCCATGAGCGGCGTAATGTGGCGGGTATTGACATAGTTCGTGCAGAACTCCGCCGAGCCGACCGTGTAGGCTTCCAGACCGATGCCGAAGACCTTGGACTCGATGCACGGGAAGACCTTCGTCTTGTCATACGGAACGGACAAAATTTCATCCATCGACTGCGCGTAGCGGCGGCGCGGCGAGAGCCGGTCTGCCGGGTAATCCTTATAGCCGTCCGGGATCCAGAAGTTGATGACGCAGGGCTTGCCGGTCTCCTCGGCAAAATACTCCGCAACGGCCATGCAGCGCTTGCCGTGCTCGACCCAGAATTTGCGGACAGTCTCGTCCGGAGACGAGAGCGTCAGGCCGTTTTTCACCATCGGGTGCGAGAAGAACGTCGGGTTAAAATCGATGCCAAGGCCGCGTTCCTTCGCATACGCGACCCAGCGCGAAAAATGCTTTGGCTGAATGGCGTCGCGGTCGGCAAACTCGCCGTCTTCAAAGATGGCGTAGCTTGCGTGCAGATTGAGCTTCTTTTTGCCCGGCGTCAGGCGCAGAACTTCGTCGAAATCCGCCATGAGCTGTTCCGGGGTTGCAGCCTTGCCGGGATAATTGCCAGTGGTCTGGATGCCGCCGGAGAGCGCCTCCTTCGCGTCAAAGCCGACAACGTCGTCGCCCTGCCAGCAGTGGACGGAGACGGTCACGTCCTTGAGCGTGTTCAGTACGGCCTCGGTGTCAACGCCGAGGGCGGCGTAGCGTTCCTTTGCAAGCGTATAAGCGTTCATATTCATTCCTCCTCAGTCAAAAAAGAAAACCTGCTTCATGAGCGGCTGCGCGCCGGTCTCCGGATCCATCTCCATCAGCATGACATCCTTCATATACTCGTTCCAGCGGTCCACGACCGGGCTTTCAGCCTGCACGCGGGCAGCCTCGGCGATGCTGTCGCACTCGTAATAGCCGAACAGCTCATTGCCGACGTTCCAGATCGTGTAGTTGCGGATACCGGCCTGATGCAGAACCTCTTTCAGCTCCGGCCAGATTGCGTTGTGGCGGCGGACATATTCCGGAAGCTTGCCCGGAAGAACAGTCGCTTTCCATGCATAGCGTTCCATTTGCGCTTCCTCCTCTTTTTATGAATTCCCATATTCCATTATAGAAAAGCAAGCCCATGTGTGGTATCATAGGCTTGCTTTGAAATATCGATATCTTGCTGTTTCATGGAGGGCTGCTGCATGGAGATCCTGCACTATAATATTGACATGACACCGGAATCCAGCTGGCAGATCGTCTCGGCCGGTGCGTTTGCAAAGGACAATCTGCTGTATTTGCAGGAGGCTGGACATTTTATTTCTGGTGTAAATTACTATACCGTCCGAAAGGATCTGGATTCGTACCTTGTGAAGCTGACGCTCTCCGGAGCCGGAATATTGGAATATGGCGGCGAGGCTTACCGGCTGCCCGCCGGGAGTTTTTTCTGGATCGACTGTCGCGCGCCGCAGCACTACTATACCGATCCCGCTGTCGGGCACTGGGACGTTCTGTGGTTCCATTTCTACGGCGTGACGGCGGACGCGTACTATCAGGCGTTTCTGCAGCAGACGCACGGCCGGGCAGCCGCGTCGCTGCCGGTCGATAGTCCGGTGTCTGCACAGATGGGGACGTTATTGTCGCTGGCCGGGACAGACGGCGAGCTCGTCCGCGATCTGGATGCGTCGGCGCTTCTCACGACAATTCTCTGCGGTCTGATCCGCGGCGCGGCACAGCAGCGCCTGCAGCCGGTTCCTGCAGTTCTGCAGCAGGTGCGGCAGTATCTGCACCAGCAATACGCGCAGAAGCTCACGCTCGACATGCTCTCCGCGCGCTATAATATCAGCAAATACCATCTTCAGCGGAGCTTCCAACAGTACTTTGGCCAGTCGCCCGGCGAATATCTGACCCGTCTTCGCCTGACCCGCGCAAAGGAGCTGCTGCGTGCGACCGATCTGCCGGTCTCCGAGATCGCCTACCGCGTCGGCATGGAAAATACCAGTTATTTTATCTATACCTTCCGCACACACGAAGGCACAACGCCGAGCAAATACCGAAAAAGCTGGTCGACGTTCGACACGGACGCACCGATCTCAAAACAGCAGAAGCATGTTTGATCAGTCACCGCTTAATATTATCGACCCACAATCTTTCCAAAAATCTGCTTCTTCCCCTCGTCATACCGCTGGATCACGACCATGACGGTATCGCCGGTTTTGAAGTCCGAATCCTCGTAGTGGAACGAGTACCGGCACATGACGACTGCGCCGTCGGGAAGGTTACAGAACACGCCGCCGGCGTATTTGCCTGCGATGCCTGCCCTGCGGCGGCAGCCGACAGGGTGGCGCAGGCTGGCTTCATCGAAGGGATTCGGAACAGTTTCTTTGACGGAGATTTCCAAGGTACCGGTCTTGCGGTCAAATTGCTTGACCACGCAAGTCAGCTCATCGCCCGGATGGTATTGCTCCCGCAAGTCGGGGATGGCCGCATAGCTCATATCGCGCTGCGAGAGGTTGATATCGTAGCCGTAACACTCGACGAGGCACCGGCGCGGGCCGACGGCCAGCACATGGCACGGCACACGGCTGCCCGGCTGGTGGAGCGGCTGCGTGGAGAAGAAATAGCGTCGAGAGGCCAGCGCCAGACGGCGGGAACCAATGGCAAAGCCTGCTTCACGGTCCACATGGGTAATAACAAAATCGATCTGAGCGCCCGGCATATTCCGCAGAACGAACGCCGGGCGTTCGTCGTTTTCCGCCCACATTTCCGTCTCGGGGATCAGAATACGGGCGCGGAACGGCACGATGACCGCGCAGTACATCCGCTTCGTTTCCGTCTGGCCGGCCTGTGCGCTGCGGACGGTCATGGAATGCGGATCGACGCCGATGATCGTGCCGCGCATGACGCTTCGGCTGCGGAAGGAGGCGTAAATTGTGTTCCACTCCCGTCGCTGCTCCGGCGAAAGATCCTGGTCGAGCGCACGGAAGTCCAGATCGTAGAACGATTTCTTCTCCGGTTCGGAAGATTCGGATTTTTCTTCCGCTGCGGGTACGTCTTCCTCGCCATAGGGTTGAACAGGTTCTGTGGCTGCGGGTTCTTCTGCCCGTGGTTCCAATGCGGGCTGTTCTGCGGCGGCCGTTTCGTTGGTGTCGGCGATTTCCGGCTGCACGGTTTCTTCCTGCAGCACTTCGGGTTCGGCTTTCTTTCTGGGCATATGTAATTCCTCCTAAAAATTATTTTCTGGCAAAGAATCGGTGGGTGCCGTTTTCTTGCCGGATCGCAAAAATGACGGGTCTGGTGTACGGAAATATCTCTGGCTTAGCGCCATTAGGCAGTAGAACAATGATCTTTTCGCCCTGCTGGATTTCATGCTCCGGCGGCGGATCGCTGCCGGACACGATGACAAATTGCTTGAAGCTGGGTTCTCCAAGCGAGAAGCAGAGCAGAATATGTCTGTCCACGGCATAAAAATCCTGCGGCTGCGCCGCGGACAGTTCCAGCATCACGTCAATGGCTTCTATCCGCTGTGGAATGGCCCATTTTCCGCATTGACTGACAATGCCATCTGAGATTTGCAGCAGCCCGCCCATCTGCATCTGCCGCACACAAGCGCCGGTCACGCGCACAGCGTCGGCAATCGATGAAAAGGCAAACATCTTTTGCAGCAGCGCGGCAAGCTGCCGCTGCTCCGCACAGCCGAGCTTTTCCAACGCCGTCAGCAGATATTTTTGCTGTTTCGTCAGCAGCATCAGCCTCGCCCCTTTCCCGGCGGCGAGCGCAGCGAATTGAGATATGGGTCAACCAGCAGGTCACTTTCTGTTTCCGTGATGCAGTTGTATATGGTTGACATAACGTATTTCGTAGAATCCCTGACCGGCACATTCCGGTTCGCGTGCAGCTTGATCTCCGCTTCCTGCAAAACGAAATAGTTCAGCCGGTGCAGCCGTGACCGCACCCGGCTTCTCGGCAGAACAGCTTGCCCAACGCGCAGATTGTCTGAGTAGAAAAGCCGCTCAATGGCGTTTTCAAAAACACGCGCTACCTCCGGCTCGAAATACGAAAGCTCACAAGCATCCAGAATGCCCGTGAGCTCTTTTTCATCGTCCGCCGGTCCGTCCTCCGAGGGTACAGACAGACTGACATCTGAGAAAGCTGTATCAGGTTGACTAAAATCAGTATTACTTGCGCCCGGATCCTGCGGTTCTGGAACATCAGAATCTGCGGTTCTAAAGGCGGGGATTTCGGGGTTCTGGGGCCGCGTATCCTGCGGTTCTTCCGCTTCAAGAAACGCAGAATCCGCGGCTCTTGAACCGCATACTTCATGCGATTCAGAGCAAAAAGGCGCACATTCGTAGTTCGGATCGTCGATGGGCGTGACGCTGGCCAGATAGATCTGATTGGCATCGCCGCGCCCGCAGCGTTTCTCCCAGATGAGCTGAAGCTCCGCCAGCTTGCGGAATGCCGCCGTGACGCGCTGCTCACAGATGCGAAGCTCCTTTGCCAGCGCCCTGCGTGGAAAAATCACGAACACCTCACCGGCATCATTCACCCAGCCATTGCGCCGTGAAAGCTGAAAGCGGTTGAGAAGAAATGTGTACGTCACTTTGGCATCCAGACTCATATCCGCATATCGCGGGTCGGAGAATAACCATCGCGGCATCTGCATATGCCAGACGTTCTGTACGTCCGTCTGCCGCATGAGCCGGAAACTTGGATGCTCGGTCAGCTTGGCTGCTTTCATGGGGATTCCTCCAAATCAGATAGTTTCACTAAAACAGAAGTTTCGATTGACTTTTTTACAATTGCCTGTCATACTAATAGCATAATTCAAATTATTATAATCGAAATTATGTTAAAGGACGTGAGCCGAAATGAAATTTATTGGACGGCAGAGTGAATTGCAGACGCTTGAACAGGAATATCGTCGTGACGGCGGCTTTGTTGTGATCTATGGTCGGCGGCGCGTCGGAAAGACCCGGCTGATCAAGGAATTTATCAAGGATAAGCCTGCTGTATATTTCCTCGCCACGGAGGAGGTCGAGGCACAGAGCATGAAACGGATGGCCGGTGTGATCGCAAGAGCCACTGGGAATGCGCTGCTTGGAAACGTAACGTTTTCCGATTGGGCTGACCTGTTCCGTGCAGTCGCTGCATACCGGCCAGAGCAGAAAAAGGTGATCGTGCTGGACGAGTTTCCATACATGGTCAAAACAAACCCGGCCTTCCCATCCATTCTGCAAAATATCTGGGATGAGTTTTTGCAGGACAGCAATATCATGCTGATCCTCAGCGGTTCGCTGATCGGAATGATGAAAAAGCACGCACTTTCCTATGACAGTCCGCTCTATGGCAGAAGAACAGCACAGATCCGCTTGATGCCGCTGCCGTTTACGGCGGTCTATGCGTCGCAGTCCTTGCCCTTCGATCAGGCCGTCCAGCAATATGCGCTGACCGGCGGCGTGCCGAAATATCTGGAGTTCTTTACCGAGCAGGAACCGCTGATCGACCAGATCCGCTCGATCGTGCTGTCCAAAAATGGCTTTCTATATGAGGAACCAAACTTTCTGCTGCGGGATGAGGTACAGACGCCGATCAATTATTTCTCCATCATCCGGGTCATTGCAGATGGCAATCACAAGCTGAGTAAGATTTGCGGTGTTCTCGAACAGGAAAGCCCCTCGATTTCGCCGTATCTGGCAACACTGTCTGAGCTGGGCTTTGTTGTGAAGGAAACGCCGATCACGGAAAAGAATCCGGAGCATTCCCGAAAAGGACTGTATTTTGTATCGGACAACTTTACCCGCTTCTGGTTCCGGTATGTCTATCCGTATAAAGGAGAGTTGGAACTGGACAATCAGCAGATCGTGCTGGACGAGCTGCAAAAAACCTTTATCAGCAGCTTCGTCGCGTTTGCGTATGAAGATGTCTGCAAGAACATCTTTGCAGAGCTTTGCCGGAGCGGACAGCTTGCGTTTGTCCCTTCCAGAATCGGCTCGTATTGGCACAACGATCTGAATGCCGATACGGAGATCGACGTGGCGGCGGTTGACCGCCAGAATAAGCGGCTGTTTATCGGAGAATGCAAGTACCATCAAAAACCGGTCGATCTGCCTGTCCTCACGGCGCTGCAGCAAAAGGTCGCAGCTTCGACCGATCTCCAAAACAGCTTTATCCGGCAAGGCTATCAGGTGCTCTATGGCCTGTTCTCCAAGAGCGGCTTTTCTGATCGGCTGATCGCATTTACCAAGGAGTGTGATGACCTGCTGCTGATCAATGAAGACCAGATCATTCGATTATAAGCCGCGGATAGATTCCACTGTACACTCCACCATTCCAATCTCATCACCCTCAGCCAGATCGTAGGCGGGCGGCTGCTCGCTGTGGTCTGGCTGTTTTTCTTTTTCGGGCGGTTTTG
>ERZ1026844.2050-NODE-2050-length-11212-cov-7.774402_pt1 | contig 11212 bp, 10 predicted proteins | sample MGYA00380152_ERZ1026844 | MGnify/ENA primary metagenome ERZ1026844 (study PRJEB33269, sample SAMEA4719788) | human gut metagenome | biome: human-associated habitat; feature: organic feature; material: feces | place: Cameroon | collected 2013-10 ... | reverse complement strand
TCAACATTTGAATCCGAATGAAAAATACATCAACAAAAATTCACGGATTCAGGATAAGGAAAGAGAAATGAAGCATCCGAAATTCATCGCCCTGATCCTGGCCTGCGGCGCGGCGTTGTCGCTCCGGGCCGGAAACGAAAGCCTGACGGCCTCTTACGAACCGCGCCCGGTCGAAGGATACTTTCAGTTCGGCGGCCCGGAAACCCGGTTCGAACCGGTTTCGTACCGGGATATCACCGGGCGGTATCCCGACGCCGACGTCCCGGGGCTGAAGACCATCAGCTACGAGGCGTTTCCGTCGGACTGTGACAAAAAGCAGGAGGTGTTCGCCTACCTGGGAATTCCGGACGGGCCGGTTCCGGCGGGCGGATTTCCGGCGGTCGTGTTCGGACACGGCGGCTGGGGATGGGCCGGCCCCGGAGTGGTCGATTCCCTGAAAAAACACGGCTATGTCGCCATTTCGATGTCTTGCGAAGGATGTGCCTATGTCAAAGACGGGAAGCATGTCAAATTGAAAGAGTTCCCCGGTTTTCCCGGATACGGCAACTACCGGTATCATCCGCAGCTTTACGTTCGGGCCAACTCCCTGCTGCGCGGACTGCCGATGGTGAACAAGGATAAAATCGCCTATCTGGGCCAGAGCTGGGGCGCGGTGAAAGGGTCGATCCTCTCCTGCGTCGATCCCCGCTTCAAATGCATGGTTCTGCTCAGCGGAAACGGATATTGGCGGATCGGGGACGATTCCCTCAATATGTTCAAGGATTACAAGCAGATCGAGAATCTCGATCCCGCCTGGTATCTTTCGGCCGCCAAGGTTCCGATCTACTGGCAGAGCGGGACCAACGACCAGTTCTTCGGCGCCGCGGCCTGGCAGAAAAGCGTGGAGGCCGCGCCGACGACCGAAAATCAGCTGATGCTTTACGAACTCCCCCATGCCCGCATGGGCCGCACCTGCGACCGGGTTCTCGCCGCCGAACTCAAGGGAGAAGTCCCGGTGCCGAAACTCGGGCCTTCGGCGGTGAAGGACAACGTCGTCTCCGCCGACATCCTCGAACCCGGAAAGGGAATCAAATCCGCCGTGCTCTGCTATACGACGGACAAGACCCCGTTCCGAAACCGCAAGTGGAAAATCGCTCCCGCCGCGATCAGGGACAAAACGGTTTCAGCGAAAATTCCCGTCGGAGCCGTGCAGTATTTCCTGGCGGTTTTCGACGAAACCGGCGATTTCAACAAAATCGGCCGCGAGGGAGGAGACTATCAAAAATTCTGCGGCGGATCAAGCACGATTTTCACCATCGAATAGGATTGGAATATGAGCGGCAACAATACCATGGAAGTGGCGGAACAGCACGCCCTGATCGGAAATGCGGAAGCGTCGAAGCCGGGCGAACGGACGACCCATCCCGACGCGCAGTGGTTCCCGAAGGCAAAATTGGGACTGTTCTTCCACTGGGGAATTTCCAGTGTGCTCGGACAGTGCGATTTGTCCTGGGGCATGATGCGGCAGCCGCGCGGATTCCGGCGGCGGAGTTTCGAGCGGTACGGATGGGAGAATTTCGATGAAATCAATCTTTCTCCGGCAAAATACTGGGAACAGGCGAAGTCCTTCCGGCCGGACCGGTACGATCCCGACCGCTGGCTGGCGGCCGCCCGCGAAGCCGGCGTCCGCTATGCGGTGCTCACCACCCGACATCATGACGGGTTCGCGCTCTGGCCCAGCGAATACGGAGACTTCAACACCCAAAACTACGCCGGCGGGATCGACCTGGTGGGGAAATTCATCGCCGCCTGCCGGAAGAACGGAATCAAAGTCGGGCTGTACTACTCTCCCCCCGACTGGCGGCGGGAACGGGATTTCATGTCGTTCAGCTGCGACCCGGAAACCGGTCCGCTGGACATGCGCCACCGCCCCTGCGTTCTCCGGCGTCAGACTCCGGAAGAAGAGGCGGAACACCGGGCGTATTTGCGGGGACAGTTGACGGAGTTGCTGAGCAACTACGGGAAAATCGACCTGCTCTGGCTGGACGGCTGTTTTCCGGAATTCCGGAACGCAACCCCGGAGAACGCCGGAACGGTGACGAATCAAACCATGTCCATGGAGGAGATTCACGCGCTCCAGCCCGGAATCGTCATGAACCGGCGCGGCCACCTCCGCGGCGATTTCTCCACCCCGGAATGCGCCTTTCCCAAAGAGCGGCCGAAGGGCTGGTGGGAGTTCTGCAACACCTTCAACTGCGGCGGCTGGGGATACCGGCGGCATGAGCTCTACAAACCGGCCGGATACCTGTTGAAATGCCTGGGGGAATCTTGCGCCTGGGGCGGTAATTTTCTGGCCAATGTCTCCCCCGATCCGCATGGCGAAATGCCCGAAGTCTATTACAAGCGCCTGAAACAGGTCGCCGGGTGGATGATGGAGAACCGCGACGTGGTCTTCGACGCCGTTCCGGGAGAGTGGCCGGCAAAAAGCAGCGTCCCGACCCTTCGCCGCGGCGATACCATCTATGCCCTGGTCGATGTGTCGCAGGAGGAGAAGGTGGAACTGAAGCTCGATTGCCCGCCGTTGTCCGCCGTGCTGAGAACCGACGGCAGGCCGGTCCCGTACCGGTACGAAAACGGCGTCCTGTCGTTCGATTTGGAAGATGACCGCCGGTCGCTGTTGACCGACGTGGTTGAAATAAGAATAAAAAAAGCCTGAGAGTAAGAGAAATGCAGAATATGAATTTGAAGTTGGGGGAATCCGCCGCGCCGCCGTTGCCGACGAAAGAGCAACTGGTGTGGGCCGACCAGGAGATCGGCGTCATCATCCATCATGATCTTCAGGTGTACGATCCGGAGTGCGATCCCCGGTCCGGCGGGAAACCTCCCCGTCCCGACGTGTTCAACCCCGTTGCGCTCGACACCGACCAGTGGTTGCAGACTGCGCGGTCCGCCGGTGCGAAATACGCCATTCTGGTGGCCAAGCACTGGTCCGGCTTCTCCCTGTGGCCGACGGAAGCGCATGATTACAGCGTCAAAAGCAGCCCGTGGCGGAACGGGAAAGGCGATATCGTCGCCGATTTCATCCGTTCCTGCGAAAAATTCGGAATCAGGCCGGGCATCTGTTGCCGCTGATCGCGCCGCGTCGCGGCACTCGGATTCAACTTCACTTTATTTTGTGGGACAACGACGGCGACGGGCTCAAAGCGTCGCTGCACTGGCCTCGCCCCGGCGTCTGGTATCTGCCGACCGACGGGACATGGAGTTCCGCGGAATTATTCTGAACAAATCAACCAATGAGGGATTATGAAAAAACTCTTCTTCACCGACCTTGACGGAACCGCTCTTGGCGGCGGGTTCCCGGTTTACGCGCGGTTACCGAACCGCTTTGCCGCATTTCTCGACGACCTTGCGGAACAAGGGGTCGGGTGGTGCTTCAATACGTCGTGGGATATCAAAGGACAGTGGGAGCTCATCTGCAACAGCCCGGTCGAATCCCGTCCCGCCTATCTGGTTGCCGAATTCGGACGAAAAATCGCTCGTGTTTCCGGCGACAAACTGGAGCTGATTCAACCCTATTGCGACCTTATGGATGAGAGGGTTCATCGCTATTCCGACACCGAACTTGCCCCGTTGCTGAATAAATTAAATCAATATTTTATTCCGGATGTGATTCATTCCTACGGACATCTCTTCTCTTACACCGCCGCGAAAGCGAAGACCGCGCTCACCATGCGGGAGTTCGCCGACTCTCTTCAAAACCCGGCGGTCAATGCGTGGGCTGTGAAAAATAAACTTTCAGTGCTCCCCGCCTTTCTCGGCAAAGGTGTGCCGATCCGGGAGATCATGCGTTTGGAACGGCTTACTCCTGACGACATTTGGACGGCGGGCGATCAGCTCCCCGATCTCGATATGATGGCACCCGATGTTTCGAAGCACTTCGTCTGTCCGGCCAACGCGCCCGATCAGGTGAAGGAGGAAGTGTTGAAGCGGGGCGGGCGGGTCTCCACATTGGAGTTTGCCGAAGGCGTTATGGACGGAATGCAACATTTGATGGGAGCTGCCGAATTATGTCAATCCGTATCGTAGCCGAATATCGCCGTAACGCTGAAATCCGCCGGGAAGAGTGCCTTTGGGAAAGAGATCGGCTCGCTGCCGCGGATATCGAACTGCCCTGCTCCGTCAACGGGGAAGAGGTGTGCATTGACCTCGACGAACTCCGCGAAGGCGCTTCCCGGCTGATGACGCTGGAACTGTGGAATTCCGAGTGCGCCGGGGCGGAAGGCGACGGCGGAGCGACCTTCGTCCCCTACGGGTGCGGTGCGTTGATCCGTCACGCCGGACATCCGGCGGGAGAGGAGACGATGGAGGTCTTCTATCCCTGCGGTTCCACGGCGGATATCTCGCTCTTCGGCACGCAGGATAAAAACGGAAACGGCGTCGGCGCGGTCGTCACCGACGGCCGTTACGATCTTACGCTGAAAATCCGCCGCAACTTCGGCGAACAAAATGAATATGCGGTCGGCGCGGTCTTCGCCATCCGCGACAAGATCGGCGACGCGCCGCTCTCCGGGCGGATTCGCATAGAATATTTTCGCTTCAGCGGGAGTTGGGTCGCGGCGGCGCGACATTACCGGGAGCGCATGACGCAATATCTCAAAGTTCCGACTTTGCATGAAAAATGCAAGACGAATCCAGTACTGTCACATTCGGCGCATTCGCTCTCCTTGCGTTTCCGCATGGGGGTGCGTCCCGTGCCGGAAACGGACGCCGATCCGGATCAACCCAACAACGCGCCGATCCGCGTCTATATGACCTTCGCCGACGTCCGCCTCGTCGCGGACGAATGTTTCCGGCAAGGCGTCCGCGACGTCGAATTCACGCTGGTCGGCTGGAACAAAGGAGGGCACGACGGCGCGTACCCGCAACTTTTCCCGGTGGAGGAGGCGTTCGGCGGCGAGACGGAATTGTTGCGAACCGTCGAATATTGCAAAAGCAAAGGCTACCCCGTCAGCTTGCACGACAACTATTTCGACTGCTACGCCGCGGCGGAGAATTACACGCATGACGCCGTGCATCTCCTCGCGGATGAAAGCGATCTCTTAGGAGGGGTCTGGGGCGCGGGACGGGCGCGGCAACTCTGCGCCCGCGCCGCCTACCGCCTTCACGCCCGGAAAAATATGGAAGAGGTGCGACGCCGCTTGAATCCGGAAGGCGTCTATTACATCGACGTCCTCTCTCTCGCGCAACTGACCAAGTGTTACGCCCCCGCCCACCCGATGAGCCGGGCCGATAACGCCTTCTGGTGGAAAAAAATCCTCAAAACCGCGCGCGATTTATTCGGAGCGGTCTCGTCGGAGGGCGGTCGGGATTGGGCGTTGCCCGAGCTGGATCGCGCCTATTCACTCGCCGGAACCGAACAACTGCCCGCCGGTTACGATGAGGAGATTCCGCTCGTCCCCGTCGCCTGGCACGGTTTTCTGCTTTATAACACCTATCGCAGCGCGATCAACCGGGGGCCGGAGAGCTCGATTTTCTGGCGGAACCTGGCCTACGGCGGAATTCCGCTGGCATATTTTCATCAGATATTCCTCCCGCGTTTGACCGCCGCTGACGGTTGGTCGGAAGATCTTCTGTTTTCGCGCGAGCATCCGGCGGAGAGCGTCCGCCGCATCGGCGCGATGGCCGAAGTTTTCGCCTCGCTGGCTCACTTGACGCTGGAGACGATTGAGGATTTTCGCCGCGACGGCGAAGTCTCTCTGACACGCTTCAGCGACGGAACAACGTTGCTGGTCGATATCGCAAACCGAAAAATGGAATTAAAACGATGAAAAATTGGTTTTCCGAAGCCCGCTTCGGACTGTTTCTGCACTGGGGTCTCTACGCCATTCCCGCAAAGGGAGAGTGGACGTTTGCCCGCGATTCGTGGGAACCGGGCGAATATGAGAAACTGATGCACGAATTCAACCCTGAAAAAAAATAAAGGAGGTTCCAAAAAGAATGAAAAAACATGAACAACAAACAACCATTGACTTTTATTCAATTTATTTCTATATTTATATCTAAATAGATTTAAACAACATGGACCATTATATGCAATTCATGGCAGGTTATCAACTTTTCCCGGATGACCGCTTGATTCAGGCACTTCTAAAACATCGTGAACGTATTTACGAGGTTTACTTTCCGTGGGATGATTTGCCGAACGGGCGGAGTGCGTTTTCAGCCCGTAGCGACTGTATGGCTTTCGAGGCGCAGGCGCGGTTGGTGAATGATTTGAAGATATTATCGGATGCAGGGATCAAGTTGAATCTGCTGCTGAACGGCAACTGTTACGGTAAATTCAGCCAGTCGCGGGTATTATTCAATAAGATCGGAGATGCGATTGATTACATTCGAACCAAGTTGGGTTTGCAGTCGGTAACGACCACATCACCGTTGATGGCAAAATTTATCCGCGCGAATTTTCCGGAACTTGAAGTCCGGGCGTCGGTAAACATGGCAATCGGCTCCGTTCAGGGAATGGATTATGTCGGGGAATACTTTGATGGGTACTATCTGAAACGGGAATTGAATCGTAACCTGGCGCGGATCTGCGAAATCAAAACATGGTGCGATGGCAACGGCAAAAAACTTTATCTGCTGGCCAACAGCGGTTGCCTCAATCATTGCTCGGTTCATAATTTTCACGACAATCTGGTGGCGCATGAAAACGAAATCAAGGCCATGGATAATGCCTTTGAGTTTCGCGGCATCTGCCATGATTATCTGCGGCGTCCGGAAAAACAGATATCAATAGTGCGAGACAGCAGTTTTATCCGACCCGAAGATATTCATCTTTATGAACCGTATTTTACGGCAGTCAAACTGGCGACGAGAAGCAATCGCGATCCGGTGACGGTATTGGAGTCATATATAAGCGGCAGTTACCACGGCAATGTCATGGAGTTGCTGGAACCGAATCATGCGGAAGCATTTTATCCGACGATTCTGGAAAATTCGGCGTTTCCTGCCGATTTTGCCGCGAAAGTGATGCAATGCGCAAAAAAATGCGACTCCTGCGATTATTGCCGCGATGTGTTGGAACGGATAAAAGTTAATCTTGATAACATAGGAGAAGGATTATTGTGTTAACCAGTGAAATGGTAAAAAAAGCGGCGTTGGCCGCCGGCGCTGACATCTGCGGTATCGGCGATATGGCGCGTTTTGAGGGAGCGCCCAAGGAAATGGATCCGCGTTATCTCTTCCCGGAGGCAAAAACCGTAATCTGCATGGTGTTTCGCATACCGCGCGGCGTACAACGCGGCATCGAGGAGGGGACGCAGTTTTATCAATATCCGTCGATGGCCTACGGCGGCATCAATGAGATCTTTGCTCCGGCTGTGCTTTATCATGTCGGCAAGGTCATCGAGGATTATGGTTACGAGGCGATGCTTTATCGCAACACCGGGGCGCGCGGCGTGGTGTCGGACATGGACGGGGCACCGGGAAATACGCTGTCACCGGAAGAGCAAATTGAAGTCAATGAACACGCCAAGACCAAGGCGGCGCATCACCGCTCGGTACAATTCACCCGGCCGACGCATCCGGATGGTGTCGCGCCCGACCTACAGTTTCATTTCCGGCTGGCGGCGGTCGCCTGCGGCCTGGGCGAAATAGGCTGGAGCAAAATGTTTCTTACCCCGCAGTTCGGGCCGCTGCAACGGGTAGCGTTCATCTTTACCGATGCACCGCTGGAACCGGACCCGCTTTATGACGGGGAGCCGCTGTGCCGTAAATGTATGGCGTGTGTCCGGGAATGCCCCGGCGGGTGCCTGAGCAAGGATGAAAGCATCGTGACCTATGTCGGCGGCAAGAAATGCGAGTGGGGAAAACTTGATGAGTGGAAGTGCTATGCCTTTTATACGCACGGCGGACGCAAGTTCAACCCGTTTGTTCCCAAAGCCGTGTGGGATGAGAATAAGGATGGCGACCTCGACCTGCTGGAAGGTAAATGCGCGGCCAGTGAGGTTGAGATCATGAAAGTCTATGGTGCGTTGGAAAAATATTTTCCGAGTTGGGTTGGTTACAATATGGCCAAATGCGGCGGCTGTATTCGCGCCTGCGTCGGCATGCTGGAGAAAAAAGGCGGTTGTATGGCCGAAAGATTCAAAGCACCGTTGCGAACGAAAAAACGCTGGGTTATGGACCGCTAGGAGAATTGTCAAATGCTTACAAGTGAATTGATTAAGCAAAAAGCCATGGAATTCGGAGCCGATATTGTCGGCATCGGCGATATCAAACTATATGACGGTACCATTCCGCAACGCGATCCGAAAAGTATTCTGCCGCAGGCCAAGTGCGTCATCGGCTGTGGCTTCCGGGTGCCGCGCGCACTGTATCAAACCATGGAATTCCGTTCCCAGTATTTTAACTATACTCAGCTTGGTGTTAAGTACATCGACGAAGAGTTCGCTGAAATTTTTCTGCTGAAAATGGGTGGACTGATCGAAGACTATGGCTATGACGCCTGTCTTCAACGTAACGTGTCCAATCTGCGCATTAAAGGCGACAAAACCACCAACCCGGAATTGCTCGACACCTACGAACTGATTCATGCCGAACCGGTGGAACCAGACAAACCGGCTCCTGACGTCATTATGGATTTCAATCGTTCCGCTGAAATCTGCGGTCTGGGGAGCGTCAGCATGAAGGGTACGGTGATCACACCGGAATTTGGACCGTTTGTCCGTTTCGTCTTTATCGTTACCGACGCCCCGCTGACTGCGGATGCGCCGTTCGAAAGCTCATTGTGCGATAAATGTGGTGAATGCGCGACGGCGTGTCCTGGACATGCCATTGACAAGAAAAACGGTCTTGATACATGGCAGTGCGCGGTTTATTACCGAGGCGCACATAAATCCAACCCGTTCATGACGGAAGATTTTCTGAAAGGGTATCCGGAACGTGATGCCATCATTAACGGGGATAAGCATTTTGACGCGGTCAGTGCGCGCGCCATTTATCCGCAACTCAATTTTTTACCCAGTCGCACTACCGGCTATGCGCCGTGTCTGTGCGGCAAAAAATGCGATTTGGCGTGTTATGACCATTTGAGAAGGAAGCAAATCATATGAATAAACTTAGAACTGAAATTATTAATGTGCTGAGACAGAACGGTGCCGACCTCGTCGGATTTGGCGGCATGGACCGTTTTGATGACGGTAGCGTGTCACGGTTGTTTCCCGCGGCCAAGACGGTTATCGGTATCGCGTTCCGAGTGCTGCGCGGTTCACATCGCGGCACCGAAGAAGGAACGACTTATTATCAGTACACCACGACGGGAGTGGAAACGCTGGAAGAAACGATCATGCCGATGGCGATGTTAAAGGCTTGCTCCGTTTTAGAAAATCATGGTTTTTCTGCGCTGCCGCAACGCCGCAACCAGACCGTCATGCGTGAGTCCGACAGCACGAATCCGGAAGTCGATTACAACGAAATATTCTGCGGCGTAACCGCTGAATCACAGTTGAATTTCGAACAAACAGCTGTCTGTTGCGGGTTGGGAGAACTAGGGTTGCACGGTACTCTGCTTACCAATGATTTCGGACCGTTACAACGCTACTGTTTCATTCTGACCGATGCGGAAATAGAAGCGACGCCGCTGGTAGCGCCGCATTTGTGCGACCATTGCGGGAAATGCGTTGCCGCCTGTCCCGGCAAGGCGATTGCTCCCAATGGTACCATCAACAGTTGGCAATGCGCCGCCTATTATATGGGGGCAAACATGAGCCGCAATCCGTTCATGCCGTCCGAAGCGTTTGCCGACGATCCCGACCGACTGGCGATCATTGTCGGCGAAGCGAAACTGACTCCGGAACGGGCGCGTGAAGTGATCGACCAGATCATCTTTTATCCGCCGATCAAACACGGTTATGTTTCCTGTATCTGCGGCAAGGCTTGCGACATGGCCTGTTACATCCACCTGGAAGAAAAAGGAGTACTGCAAAAGCATTTCCGGACGCCGTTCCGCAAACGCGAAGAATGGCGTTTGCCATTATTAACCGGGGCCGATCCATGCCGATAATTCAACGCAATCGGGAAAATGAACAAGTCCTGCTGGTGGAAACTGCGATCTGGAACGCGGAAATCGTCGTCAGCAACAACGCCAACCTGATCCGGCTACGTCACGAGCCGACAGGGTTGGAGATTCTGCGGACGCTGGAAACTCTGGCCGAATTGCGTCGCACACCGGAATGCTACGGCATGCCGCTCCTGTTTCCGCCGGGTCGCATTGACGGCGGAAAGTTCCGCTGGAACGGGCGCGGTTACGTTTTCCCGCTCAACGAACCGGAAAAGAACTGCAATCTGCACGGTCTGCTACGCGGCGCACCATGGACGCTGGCCGAAGCAAAAGAAGATGAATCCGGCGTATGGGTAAAAATGACCTTGGATTTCGGCCCCGACCATCCGTATTATGCCGGGTTCCCGCACGAGTTTCGACTCGAATTGACCTATCGTTTTACCGACGACGCAGTCCATCAGGAAACCACAGTCATAAACCGTGGTACAGAAGCAATGCCGTTCGGCATCGGCTACCATACCGCGTTTCGACTGCCTTCAGGGCCGTGCCGAATCATGGTAACGACCGCCGATCAGCGCTGGGAGATGTCCGATCCTCGCCGCCTGCCGACCGGTCGCCTGGTTCCGCTGAACGACAAAGAACGTTTCAACGTACCCGGCGGCCGCGAAGTCGAAACTGAGGCAATCGGCATGCTTTGTCCGGCAGTGACGCAGGACGGCTTTCGCGGCGCGATAATTACGTCTCCCGCCGACCATGCCAAGATCATTTATGAAATCGACGCTGGCTTCTCTCAGTGGGGACTGTGGAACGACGGCGGCGGCAAAGGCTTTTTCTGCATTGAACCGCTGACCTGGCTAAGCAACGCGCCGAACCTGAACCTGCCACCAAAAACTACCGGATTGCAATTTCTATCATCTGGAGATATTCGGCATTGTCAAGGGAAAATAATGGTAAGATAAATCATTGGCACGGTTGCTTGAACCGTTTTCACATCCCTTTGCTAAAAAAAACAACATTTTTTGCTTTTATAATATCGTTTTTTGTTGACATTAGAGAGGGAATCATGTAAAATACTATTATACCTGTTTAATAAGTTAATACGGAGTTTGATAATTGCGTGGGGGGTGTTTTAATTCCTTGAGCTTGCTTTCCTATCCCACCGATGGCATATTG
>ERZ1026844.2049-NODE-2049-length-11218-cov-4.388516_pt1 | contig 11218 bp, 9 predicted proteins | sample MGYA00380152_ERZ1026844 | MGnify/ENA primary metagenome ERZ1026844 (study PRJEB33269, sample SAMEA4719788) | human gut metagenome | biome: human-associated habitat; feature: organic feature; material: feces | place: Cameroon | collected 2013-10 ... | reverse complement strand
CCGATCGATCCCACCAAACGAAAAGCCCGCGCCCCCTCCGGCGGCGCGGGCCTTTTTGCTCAGCGAGGTGATGCAGCGTGCCGGTTCTAACATTACAAAGGGTGCCGTCTACGCCCCTCATCTGGTTCACGGCGGGCTTTGCCCTGGCGTCTCTGGCGGGTGTGCTCCTGGGCGGAGCTGTCTGGCTGGCGGCGGTGGGCTTGGTCTGTGTTTCCATCGGCTTCCTGCTCCGTGGCCTGGGCCGCTGGCCCCAGGCCCGGCGGCTGCTGGCAGGGGCGGGGATCGCCCTGGTGTGGCTGGTGGTTTATGGCGCGGTGTTTGTCTCCCCAGCCCAGGCCATGGAAAACCGAACGGTGCAGCTGGAAGCTGTCGTCACCCGCTGGCCGGAGCGCACAGACTACGGCGCCCGTGTGATCCTCCAGGCCGGGGAGGGGGAGGGGCGCAAGGTCCCTGCCCTCCTCTATGGAGACAGCAGCCTGTCGGACTTGCGCCCAGGGGACAAGCTCTCCTGCGTGGCCTACTGCACCCCGGCGGATGCGTCCCGCGGGGAGGACAGCCTGTACTACGCCTCCCAGGGCATTCACCTGAGTGCCAAGGCTTACGGTGACATCACCGTTACAAAAGCGGAGGGCATCCCGCCCCGCTATGCCCTGACGATTTTGTCCGGGAAGATCAGACAGACCATCGACCGCCTGTATCCAGAACATGAGGCAGGCTTTCTCCGGGCCATTCTGACCGGAGATAAGAGCGGCCTGGAACAGGCGGACAAGGACAATTTCAACCGGGTCGGGCTGGGCCATGTGGTGGTGATCTCTGGCCTGCACGTGACGTTTCTCATGGGTGTGCTGACGTTATTCCTGGACCCCAGGAAGAAACGCTCGCTGCTTGTCTTGCTGCCGGTCCTGCTGGCCTTCTGTCTTATGACCGGCAGCGGACCGGGGACGGTTCGAGCGGCGATCTTATGCACCCTGGCCCTGCTGGCCCCGCTCTTGGGGCGGGAGTACAACTGCTTTACCGGGCTGAGCACGGCCCTCCTGCTTTTGCTGGCCTGGAACCCCTGGGCGGCGGCGAACGCGGGGCTGCAATTTTCGTTTCTTTCCACGCTGGGCATCCTGCTCTTTGGGGAGAACTGGTGCAAGGCCTGGCTGAAGCCCTTTTCCCGCAAAGCGAAACGCTGGCTGCGGCCGGTGTTTGGGATCCTGACCGTCAGTCTGGCGGCGATGGTCTTTACCGTTCCCTTGTCCTGGTATTATTTCGGGCGGTTTTCGCTCATTGCCCCCCTGGCGAATCTCTGCGCGAGCTGGGCGGTGTCTTTGGCTTTTGTGGGCGGGGCGCTGTCGGTGCTGGTGGGCGCAGTTTGTTTTCCCGTCGGGCATCTTCTGGCCGGTCTGGTGGGCCTGCCCATTCGCTATTTTTTCTGGTTTGCGGGGAAGGCCAGTCAGATCAGCCTGGCGGCGGTGGAGATGGATCGGGGCTATTACGCGGCGTGGGCCTTGTTCGTCTATGGGCTTGTGCTGCTGTATCTCCTGGCTCCGGTCAAGGAGAAACGGCCTGTCTTGCCGGCCTGTGCCTGCGTGGTGACGCTGTGCCTGGCCGCCCTGCTCACGGCAAAGACCGCGCAGCGACAAGACCTGGCGCTGACTGTCTTGGATGTGGGGCAGGGGCAGAGCGTGGTCGTGACGTCCCAGAAGTCCCGTGCGCTCATCGACTGCGGCGGGACGAAACGACCGGGGGACACGGCGGCGACCTATTTGCAGTCCATCGGCTCCAGCTACGTGGATCTCTTGGTCCTAACGCATTTCCACGAGGACCACGCCGGGGGCGTGCCGGAGCTTTTGGACCGGGTCAAGGTCGGGGCCATCGCCGTCCCGGATGTGGACCCGGACAGCCCGCTGCGCCAAGAGATCGAGGCCCAGGCGGCGGAGCAGGGCATCCCGATCCACTATGTGACAGAGACATGTCAGGTGGCGCTGGGCCAGGCCCGGCTGACGCTCTACGCCCCCGTGGGCAGCGGCGGGGAGAGCAACGAGCAATGCGTCTCCGTCCTCTGCGCCAAGGGCACTTGGGAGGCTCTGCTCACCGGCGATATGCCGGGGGAGGAAGAGGTGCGCCTGGCCAACCGGGAGAAGCTGCCGGACATCGAGTGCCTCATCGCCGGGCATCACGGCTCGAAGTATTCCACCAGCGAAGCCTTGCTGCAAGTGACCCGGCCGGACTTGGCCATGATCTCCGTGGGCCGCAACACCTACGGTCACCCGGCCCCGGAGACGCTAGCGCGGCTGGAAGCAGCAGGGGCTGCCATTTACCGCACCGACCGCCACGGCAGCATCACCATCTACGCCCAGGAAGGGGAGACATCCTAAATGGCAACGAAACGAAACGACAAGTCCGCCGTCCAAGCGGTCTATCGGAAGTTTAAGAAAGACCTGTCCCAGGGGACCATCGGCTCCCTGTACATTTTCCACGGAGAGGAGGCCTATCTCCGGGACTACTATCTGGACCAGATGAAGGCCAAGCTCATCCCCGGCGGCATGGAGAGCTTCAACTATCATCTCCTCCCCGGCAAGGGCCTGACCGCCCAGCGCCTGGGGGAGACGGTGGACGCCCTGCCTATGATGAGCCCCCGGACCCTGATCGTGGTCAACGACTACGACCTGTTCAAGGCCCCGGAGGGAGAGCGCACGGCCATGACGAAGATCTTGTCGGACCTGCCGGAGTATTGCTGCCTGGTCTTTGTCTACGACACGGTGCCCTACAAGAGCGACGCTCGCATGAGAAAGCTGGCGGGGGCCATCCAGGAAAAGGGCCAAGTGGTCCAATTTGCCCGCCAGCAGCAGGGAGACTTGGTCGACTGGATCGGCCGCCGGTTCCGGGCCTTGGGGCATGAGATCGACACGGCGGACGCCCAGTACCTCATCTTCCTCTGCGGAGACTTGATGAACGGCCTTATTTCCGAGATCGGCAAGATCGGGGCCTTTGCGAAAAACCGCCGGGTGACCCGGCAGGACATCGACGCGGTGGCCATCCCTGTGATCGACGCGAAGGTCTTTGAGATGACCGACGCCTTGGGGCGGCGGCAGATGGACCAGGCCTTTGCGACCCTGGGGGACCTTTTTCAGCTGCGGCAGGAGCCGATCATGATCCTGGCCGTGCTGGGCAAGCACTTCCGCCAGCTCTACACGGCGCGGGTGGCCCTGGAGGCCCGGCAGAGCAGCCGGTGGCTCATGGAGCTGTGGGGGATGCGCTCGACGTATCCGGCGGACAAGCTCATGGACATGGCCCGCCGCCACGGGCTGGACTGGTGCCGCACAGCCATGCGCCGCTGCGCCGAGACGGACCTGGCCATGAAATCCGTGGCCGGGGCGGACCCGAACGATCTGCTGGTCTCCCTGATGCTGGAGCTGGCCGCAGGAGGGAGAGCATGTTAAAGATCCAAGAGGCCATCGTGGTCGAGGGCCGCTATGACAAAAATACCCTCTCTCAAGTGGTTGATGCGGTGATTTTGGAAACGTCTGGTTTTGGCATTTTCAAGGACAAGGAGAAGCTGGCGCTCCTGCGCCGGGTGGGGGAGAAGCGGGGCCTCATCCTCCTCACCGACAGCGACGGGGCGGGCTTCGTCATCCGCAATTACCTGAAAGGGGCCTTGCCCAAGGACCAGGTGAAGCAGGCCTACATCCCCGACCGCCCCGGCAAGGAAAAGCGCAAAAAGCACCCCGGCAAGGAGGGAAAGCTGGGCGTCGAGGGAATGTCGCCGGCAGTCCTGGAGCAGGCCCTCCGACAGGCCGGGGCGACGATCTTAGACGGCGGAGACGAGGCTCCCAAGGCCCCGCCGCTGACCAAGGCAGACCTCTTCGCCTGGGGCCTGTCCGGTGGGCCGGGGAGCAAGGAAAAGCGGCAGGCGCTGCTCCAGGCCCTGGACCTGCCGGCCCATCTTTCCCCCAACGCGATGCTGCCGGTTTTGTCTGCTTTGTATGACCGGCAGGCCCTCTTGGAGACGATCAAAAAGCTGTGACCCAGGTCACCTTAATTTGCAAATAAAGGCCCAAATATCATGGTTTTGAGGGTTTACAAAGGGAAGAGCAACGTGTAAAATATAGTTGTTCCCAAGGACAGGGTGCCTGTCCGGAGGACCTAAGAACATCAACGATTCTCATCCCCTTCGGGGGAACAGATATGGAGGTATTTGAATATGAAAAAGTTTGTTTGCAGCGTTTGTGGTTATGTTTACGAGGGCGAGCAGCCCCCCAAGGAATGTCCCCAGTGCCATGCTCCCGCATCTAAGTTCGTGGAGCAGGGCCCCGAAATGAGCTGGGCTGCTGAGCACGTGGTCGGCGTGGCCCAGGGCGCTCCGGAGGACATCATGGAGGACCTGCGTGCCAACTTCACCGGCGAGTGTACCGAGGTCGGCATGTACCTGGCCATGGCCCGTGTGGCCCACCGCGAGGGCTATCCTGAGGTCGGCCTGTACTGGGAGAAGGCCGCTTGGGAAGAGGCTGAGCACGCTGCGAAGTTCGCCGAGCTGCTGGGCGAGGTCGTGACCGACTCCACCGAGAAGAACCTGCAGATGCGCGTCGAGGCCGAGAACGGCGCCACCGCCGGCAAGACCGACCTGGCCAAGCGTGCCAAGGCCCTGAACCTGGACGCCATCCACGACACCGTGCATGAGATGGCCCGCGACGAGGCCCGCCACGGCAAGGCCCTGGCCGGCCTGCTGAAGCGCTACTTCGGCAAGTAAGCCACCCCGATCAACACATCCAGATCAATAAGCACCAAAAGGGGCTGTCTCTTTATGAGACAGCCCCTCTGCATTTGTTGATAGGAGTATCAATATGTTATTATCAGAACAGCGCCAGCAAAATAACGAACTGGCGAAAAAGTTCAAAAACAACAGCTTGAACCATTGGTATTTCCATGTTATATTATAAATGAGATAGGATGTGAAGTGATGTCCGATTTAGATTTTGAGCGCAAGCACGCAGAGGATTTGCAGCGGCTACGCGGTCTGCGTTTGCTGGACGATGATTTTATGAATAAGGTGTTTGAGGACAAAGCCTGTGCCGAGTTCCTGCACCAGCGCCGAAGAGATGCACTATCAAATTCTGGCGGACAGAGTTCGCTATTTCAAAGAAGATACGGAAGGAGTTGCGACTATGTGCAAGGTTATGGAAGATATGAGAAATGAAGCTGCGCGTGAAGCCGTCAAGGAAAACGCGATTAAAGCGGCTCGTTCGTTTTTAGCTTTGGGAAAACTGTCCTATGAAGAAATCGCAAACTCTTTGGGTCTGACAGTTGATGAGGTCAAGGCTCTGGACGAGAGCAAGTCTGCCTGATGTGATTTTTTGCGAAATGGATGCCGGACTGATCGAGTACGACACGGTAACGAAGAAAGCCACGCGGCAGAAAACCACCAGGGTAGAAAAAACTGCCCTGGTGGTTTTTGCGATTTATGAGAGGGGATGTTCGTGCCTCCTCTGCGCCAAGGCCAGCCCGATCAGGCGGTCTGCTTGGTCGGCCAGGAAGAGGGGGATGTTCAGCACATCGTCATTCAGCTTCAAGTTTTCCAACGAGAAGCGCACGCGGAGCTTGACTTGATCGGGAAACAGCTCCTTGAATTTTTTCATGCTCTTGCTGGTGATATTGGTCTCTGACTTGACCTCGACAGGGAAGATGTCGTTTTCCCGCTGGATGAGAAAATCGACTTCGTAAGGCGGGTTGCTCTGGCTCCAGTAGCGGGGCATGACCTCAAACTGGGGGAGGAGGGATTGCAGGACATAGTTTTCGGTCAGCGCCCCCTTGAACTCCGTAAACAGCCGATTGCCCTCCCCAAAGGCGGTGGGGGACAGCTGGGCCAGGCGGCGGAGCAGGCCGCCGTCGACCAGATAAATTTTGAAGGCGGACAGGTCGTCATACGCCGACACGGGCAGGCCCGGCGCTGTGCTTCGATAGACCTTGTGGACCAGACGGGCATCCACCAGCCATTGCAGGGCGTCCTCATATTCCCGCGCCCTGGCGCCCTCTTTGACGACTTTATAGAGAAATTTCTTGTTCTCGCGGGCCAGCTGCGAGGGGATGGACTTCCAGATCATCGAAATTTTGGGGAACTCGCGGGTGTCGGGATGCTTGGCAAAATCCCGTTCGTAAGCGTCCACGATGTTGGAGAGCGCCTCCTGCATGGCTTCGATGTCCCGTGCCTCGGTCCACATGAGGACGGGTTCCGGCATCCCGCCGGTCACATAATACATCTTGAGCTTTTCATAGAGCGGGTTGAAAAAAGCGTCCGGAAGAGGGGCCAGCGTGTCGATCTGCTCCAGATACTGCGCCAGGTTCTTGTCGCCGTTGGCCAGCAAAAACTCGGTGAACGTCATGGGGTCGATCTGCATGAAATTGACCTTGCCCACCGGGAAAGAAGAGGGCTTGGCCAGCGCGATGCCCAGCAGGGAACCGGCGCAGGCCACGTGGTACTGCGGCGCGTTCTCGCAAAAATATTTCATGGCGTTGATGACCTTGGGGCAGTCCTGCACCTCGTCAAAAATGATCAGCGTCTTTTCCGGGTGGATCGTCTGCCCGCTGGCCAGCATCAGGTTTTGCAAAATGCGGTCTACGTTCTTCGTCGTCTCGAAAAATTGCTGATATTCCTCCTGCTCATCGAAGTTAAAATAGGCGACGTTTTCATAGTACCGCCGACCAAATTCCTTTAAGATCCACGTCTTGCCCACCTGCCGCACGCCTTTCAAAATGAGCGGTTTGCGGTAGGGGGAGTGTTTCCATTTCAAGAGCCGTTGTAAGATCAGTCGTTCCATAACACCCCTCCATCACATTTTTCTTTCAAATTTTGTGATTCTGCTCACATAATTATATCCTTTTGTGTGAAGAAATGCAATCGCCTGATACGCAAAACCCATATTGACACTTCCCCATAATTCCACTATACTATGGATAAACAAAGAAAGGTGCATCCTATGACAGAGAGTTCTCCAATTTCTGACCTCTATCAAAAGTTAGAAGAAGCAGAACGAGAGATCGCTTCCGGCGCAAAGGGGCAAGACTTCCTGACCGTGGCGAAATCTCTGCGAAAGCTGATTCATGGCGCAGACGATATAACAGTAAAGTAACACAAACCGCCAGGGTAGAAAAACTCCTTTTCATACTTTAGACGGATTTACCCCACCGCTCACCCATGATAAAATAACAACGACGCAACAACATAGAAAAATATGGAAAACGATAAGGAAGCGCTTCCTTATATCCCGTAGAGGTGACCCCCTACGGGATAATAAGCCTTCCCATACCATCCAACTGACCGACCGAAGGAGGTACCTCAATGAAGAAAAAAATCACAAGCCTAGCCCTAGTTCTGGCCCTGTGCCTGTCGCTGCTGCCAACGGCGGCGTTTGCAGAGGGAACTTCAGTGGATAATTGGGACGGCTCGGCAGACACGAACTGGTATACGAGTGCGCCTGACGCTTCGGAATACCATATTTCAACGGCTGAACAGCTTGCAGGTTTGGCACAGCTTGTAAATGCAGACCCCGGAACCACAAATTTTTCAGGAAAAACTTTCTATTTGGAAAATGACCTTAATTTATCCGGGCATGAATGGATTTCGATTGGTACTGTCCTCGGCGGGGATTACCCTGAATACAGTTTTTGCGGCGTGTTTGATGGAAAGGGCCATGTGATCTCGAATCTCTACTCTCATGAATCATACATTGAGGGCGCGGATGAGTCCCATAATTTACTTAGAAACGCTCTGTTCGGCAGTGTTTACAACGGCGAAGTCAAAAACCTTGGTGTTGCAGACGCTGAAATCTGGATTGATCCTAAAGATGACAGTGCCGCAGGTAAAGGTATTTTAGTTGACTGGATGGGTAAGTCCAAAATCACCAACTGCTGGACATCCGGCAGCATTTACAGCGGCACCAAAACGGAAAAGAATATTGGCGGCATCGTTGGTATTACCATGCAGGGCTGCACAATTTCCGGTTGCTATTCCACCGCAACACTTACAGGTAATTTCACGAATTCCGAAGGATATTATAAAGATCCAAATAATTTGCCACCTGATACTATTGGAGGCATCGTCGGTGCAAGATTTGACGGCAGCTTAACAGTTACAGATTGTTGGTTCGATGGTAAAATTGTTGTCAATTCTATTCAGGCCGCTGTTGGCGGAATCGTTGGATGTATTGCAACTGGCGATAACTCTGTTGGCGGAAGCATTGGAGATGCCAATATTGTAACCAAGAACTGTATGGTTACGACGACCAACGTGGGCGCAGATAAAGGCAAAAAGACTTGCTGGGTGGCTTATGCTCCTGACAAAACGGTAAAAAATTGCTATTGGCCAAATGACGGGAAATATAACCCGTCTTTGCTTGCGGATGTCGGGGGAGCAAGCAATGAGGAACAAGGGACTGCTGTTTCTGACTTCACCTCTGGAGAGGTTCTAGAGGGTCTTCAGACTAATGCTGGCACAGGCGTTACTTGGGTTGCCGGAATTACTCACCCGACCTTTGCATGGGATGACAGGAATATTCTAGCAGATTATGCGAAAGTTGATGAGGCCATTCAAGCTGCTAAGGAAATCGACGGTAGCCTGTACTCAAATTATTCTGACGTAGAAGCCGCCATTAAAGCCGTTGACCGCACGAAGAGCAAGGCAGAGCAGGATGAGGTGAACGCGATGGCTAAGGCCATTACGGATGCTATCGACAGATTGGTTCGCAAGCCGACTTCTTCTAGTGGCAGCAGCCGTCCTCGGTATGATGTGACGATTCCCAGCAAGCCGGAGAATGGGTCTGTGACGGTGGATCCTGAGCGGGCTCGGAGCGGCAGCCGGGTGACGGTCACGGTGACGCCGGACAGCGGGTACAAGCTGGGTGAGCTGGTCGTGACGGATCGGGACGGGAAGAAGCTGGAACTGACGGACAAGGGGAACGGGCAGTATACGTTCACCATGCCCAGCGGCAAGGTCGAGGTTGCAGCCGAGTTCGTGAAGGAAGTGGAGGTCAGCCCCTTTGCCGATGTGGCGACGGACGCGTATTACTATGACGCCGTGAAGTGGGCCGTGGAAAAGGGCGTCACGAACGGGGTCAGCGAGACGCTGTTCGGGCCGGATCAGGCTTGTACCCGGGCGCAGATCGTGACGTTCCTGTGGCGGGCCGCCGGGTCCCCGGAGCCGAAGAGCGGGAGCAGCTTTGCAGACGTGGCGGCGGATGCCTATTACGCCAAGGCCGTGGCCTGGGCTGTGGAGAACGGGATCACCAAGGGGACGTCGGAGACGACGTTCCACCCGGACGAGACCTGCACCCGCGCCCAGGGCGTGACGTTCCTGTACCGTGCGCTGGGCAAGCTGGCGGCGGCGCAGGCCGGGTTCACGGACGTGGCAGCAGACAGCTATTACGCCGACGCGGTGAACTGGGCCGCGGAGAACGGCGTGACCAAGGGCATCAGCGAGACGCTGTTCGGGCCGGACGGGAGCTGCACGCGGGCGCAGATCGTGACGTTTTTGTATCGGGCCTATCAGGGAAAATAAGTAGGGTATCTGGCGAAAACTGGTAGACAAGCTGTGTCGGTGTGGTATAATGAGAACGGATTTTTGGACGATATGATAGGAGGAATTGGTTCTCATGAACATTTGGCATGACATTTCTGCGGACCGGATCAAGCCGGAAGACTTTATGGCGGTCATCGAGATCCCCAAGGGCAGCAAGAACAAGTACGAGCTGGACAAAGAAACGGGCCTGATCGTCCTGGACCGCATTTTGTACACCTCCACCCATTACCCCGCCAACTATGGCTTTATCCCCCGGACCTACGGCGACGACGGCGACCCGCTGGACGTGCTGGTGCTCTGCTCCGAGTCCCTGGCCCCGCTGACGCTGGTGCGCTGTTTCCCCGTGGGGTACATCTCCATGACCGACTGCGGGAAGAACGACGAGAAGATCATCGCCATCCCCTTCTCGGACCCCATGTACAACATGTATCACGATATTCTGGACCTGCCCAGCCACATCTTCGACGAGATGGCCCACTTCTTCAGCGTCTACAAGGCCCTGGAGGGCAAGGAGGCCGTGGCCGGAGATGTCAACGGCCGCGAGGCGGCAGTCAACATCATCTCCAAGGCCCAGGAGAACTACGACGCCAAGTTCGGCCAGAAGAAGTAACGTATTCTCGATCACATCAAATCGAACCAGCGACCCAGAAGCAAGCTCTGGGGGCTGGTTCGATTTTTTGCGTCTGCGATACCGCGGCTCTTATTCGCCTTTATATTTCCGCCGGGTGGCGATGCCGCCCCGGATGTGGCGCTCGGCCTTGTTTTGCTCCAGGATCTCTTTCACTTGCAGGTAGAGCGTCCGGTTGAAGGTCGGCAGCCGCTGAGAAAGGTCCTTGTGGACCGTGGATTTGCTGATGCCGAACTGCTTCGCCGCAGCCCGGACGGTCCCGCGGTGCTCGATGATGTAGAGGGCCAGGTCGCAGGCGCGTTCCTCAATGTCCGTGCGCAAGTTCCACCACTCCCAACGTTGTCCGTGTCACCACTTTATGTGGGGGCGGAGACAAGTAGAACCAAAAACACACGCCCGATCTCCGCGTCAACGGGGACAGGGCGTGTGTCTTTTTTTGTTCGGCTTCTGCCGGATCAGAATAACAGGAAGCCGTTCGGCTTCTGTTGGAATTAGAATGACTGGAAGCCGTCAGGCTTCCATGTGCCGGCCGAGAAAACCGGCGATGGTCTGGGCCAGGGGGTATTCTGTTTCCCCCACGGCCAGGTGGTCCTGCTCACAGAGGAAGACCACGCAGCCCAGCACGTCCCCCTCGGAGAGGATGGGCGCGGCGGTGGAGATGACGTAGCGCTCCGTGTAGTCGCTCACGGGCAGCGCGGGCTGGCCGGGCTGATGTTGGTAGATCTGCCGGCCCTCCATGATCTGGGCCAGGGCGGGGGAGATGCTCTTGTCGGTCAGCTCCCGCCGGCCGCCGCCGGCGACGGAGAGGCAGGTGTCCCGGTCGGTGATGGTGACGAGCTTGCCCGTGCTCTTGTGCAGGGACTCGCACAGCTGGCCGGAGAAATCCGCCAGGCCGCCCATGAGGGAGTATTTTTGAAACACGACGCCGCCCTCGCCGTTGGTGAAGATCTCCAGGGGGTCCCCCTCCCGGATGCGCATGGTGCGGCGGATCTCCTTGGGGATGACCACGCGGCCCAGGTCGTCGATGCGGCGCA
>ERZ1026844.2048-NODE-2048-length-11220-cov-5.355217_pt1 | contig 11220 bp, 7 predicted proteins | sample MGYA00380152_ERZ1026844 | MGnify/ENA primary metagenome ERZ1026844 (study PRJEB33269, sample SAMEA4719788) | human gut metagenome | biome: human-associated habitat; feature: organic feature; material: feces | place: Cameroon | collected 2013-10 ... | reverse complement strand
CCTCTTCGTCGGCAGCGTCAGATGTGTATAAGAGACAGCTATAGACCTGCCACTGTAAATTGTAACCGATTTGTAGTTTGTATATCGTTTCTATTAGCTATCTTTGCAACGTCTTTTAAGACATTAATTATAATATTAATTAATAAAAAGTTTATGGTAAAAAGAATGCGATCTTTTTTTGCGGTGGTTATGTTGGTAATCGCTGCTACTGTTAACGCTCAGGTCACTACCTCGTCAATGAGTGGAAAGGTGGTCGATCAAAGCAATGAAGCCATTATCGGCGCGACGATTCAGGCTATTCATGAGCCGTCCGGCACCCATTATGGGGCCATTACCAATGTGGACGGCCGTTATTCCATCCAGGGCATGCGTGCCGGCGGCCCTTACAAAGTAGAAGTTTCTTATGTAGGTTATCAATCAGTGGTTTACAAGAGCATCAATCTCCAGTTGGGAGAGAATTACGTATTGGATGCGAACTTGAAGGAGTCTACCGAACTGCTGGATGAAGTAGTGATAACCGCTTCCAAGAGCAGCAATATGAAGTCTGACCGCGCCGGAGCGGTGACCAATGTCGATGCGGCCAGAATGTCGGAAGTGCCTACGGTGAGCCGCAGCATGAACGATATCATGCGCCTGACCCCTCAGGGAGCCAATATCGGTAGCGGTTTCTCAGTGGGTGGAGGTAACTACCGCCAGTCTTATGTCACTGTGGACGGAGCCGCTTTCAATAATGCCTTCGGTATCGGCTCGAACTTGCCGGCAGGCGGTTCGCCTATCTCTCTGGATGCATTGGAACAGATTTCCGTTTCCACCACTCCCTTTGATGTCCGTCAGAGCGGGTTTACAGGAGGTGCCATCAACGCCGTGACAAAGAGTGGTACGAATGAGTTCAAAGGTACAGCCTATATGTATACTTCCAATACCCACCTTACCGGTAATAAGGTAGAGGACTATGAGCTGACCCGCAACCGTGACCACAGTACCACCTACGGAGCTTCTTTGGGAGGTGCGATCATTAAAAACAAGTTATTCTTCTTCGTGAACGGCGAATATCAGGATAATGTGCAGGCAGGTCCGTCGGGCATAGCGCGTAGCGGCGCCAATGACGAATGGAGCACCAACGGCATCGTGCACCGTCCGTTCGAGAACACCACAACGGTAGGCGGCCGTACCTTTGTGGGGATGAACAACATCAGCCAATACCTGTCGGAAAAATACAACTATAATCCGGGACGTTATCAAGGATACTCTTTGGAAACCCCTTCTTACAAGATCATGGGCCGTCTGGACTGGAACATCAACAACAACAACAAGATTAATTTCCGTTTCACCCATACCCATTCCAAGTATTCCTCTAACCCTTCCTCTTCCACCACTCCGTTTAAGGATTCAATCATCTATCCGGGTGGAGTAGACGGCAGTGCGGGCAAGAGCAGTTCGGGCCGTACAGCAAACACCGGTCTGTACTTTGAAAGCTCACGCTATATGCAGGAACAGAACTTCACCTCCATCGCTTCCGAATGGAATTCAAAATGGGGGGGCTATCAATAACGCCCTGCGTTTCACTTATTCTTATCAGAACGAACCGCGTACATACGAAGGGGGGACATTCCCTACGGTGGACATCCTTGATCAAGGCTCGCTGTACGCCTCATTCGGTCCGGACCCCTTTACAGAAGGGAACTTGCGCCAGGTGAAGACCTTTGTCATTACCGATGAATTCAATTTCTCCAGCGGTATCCATAACTTTATGGGCGGTATCCAGTTTGAGTCCAATAAGGCAGTGAACGGATTCATGCAGGCGGGTAGCGGTTATTATGTCTATTCCTCTTGGGATGATTTTGTGAACAACAGAGCTCCGGCTGCTTTCGGTGTCACTTATTCCAACACCGGGGACGGTTCCCAGTTCCTGGCGAACATGAAGTACCAGCAGCTTTCTTTCTATCTGCAGGACCAGATGAATATCACAGACAACTTCAGACTGACTGCCGGGGTGCGTTTCGAACTGCCCATTTATCCGGAGCTGAAGAACAACTATAACAAGAATTTCGCACAGATTGACTTTGACGGATATCATTACGCCACAGACCAGTTGCCTTCATCCTACCAGCTGACCGCCTCCCCCCGTATCGGCTTCAACTGGGACCTTACAGGCGAGCGTAAGTATGTATTGCGCGGCGGTAGCGGTTACTTCATCGGCCGTCTGCCGTTCGTATGGCTGGTTTCGGCAGTAGGTAATGCCAATTGCGGACAAAGCACCTATTATTATAACGAGCAGAAGGACGCTAAGTACGGACAACCGAGTTTCCACACCAGCGTGGCTGATATGTTGAAAGATCCTAACTTGAACCTTCCGGCGGCTACCGATCCTGCCGCACCTTCCGGAGCCACCATCATTGACCGCGACTTGAAGATGAATGCCACCTGGAAGTCATCATTGGCTTTTGATGCAAAACTTCCCGGAGACATTGACTTTACGTTGGAAGGTATTTTCAGTAAAGAGTTCAATCCGGCTACAGTGACCAATTTGGGACGTAAGTTTAAAGGAGAGCAGGAGATAGCTCCGGGTGATGTCCGCAGAATGTTTGAGTACTCCAATGCGAACAAGACGGATGCTTATTATATCACCAATGCGGGAAACAGCGCTTATTATTACTCACTCACCGCCTCACTGGCCAAGACATTTGATTTCGGCCTGCATCTTTCCGCTTCCTACACCCGTTCTTATGCCAAGTCGTATGGCGACGGCATCGGCGACCAGGTGAACTCGGCTTATTACAACAACCGTTACTCTGTCAACGGAAATAATGACACGGAGACCGGCTATGGTACGTATGTATCGCCCAACCGTGTGCTGGCTTCCGCCGCTTACCGTATTAAATACGCCAAGAATTTCGCTTCCTCCTTGTCTTTGATTTATGAGGGTATGAACATGGGCTATGCCGGAGGATATTCCGCCGCCCGTTATTCCTATACATTCACCGGAAATATTGTAGGCGATTACGGCTCAAACAACTTGCTGTACATTCCGGCATCCCGCGAGGCGCTGGATAAGTGGAACTTTGCCGATTATACTGACAGCAAGACGGGTGAGGTGACTTATTCTGCCAAGGAGCAGCGCGATGATTTCTGGGCTTACATTAATGAGGACAGTTATCTGAAAGGCCGTAAAGGCAAGTATGCCGAACGCGGAGGAGCCATCATGCCCTGGCATCATCAGCTGGATTTGAAGTTCAATCAGGATTTCTTCCTCAATGTAGGGGGCAAGCGCAATACCTTGCAGTTCGGAGTGGATATCAAGAACTTCCTGAACTTGCTGAACAGCGACTGGGGAATTTATAAGACGGTGAACAATACTTCCTTGTTGAGCTATAAGGGCGGCGCTTACCAGTTCCAGAAGAACGGAGGAAAGAAACTGACTGATACGTATTCCAATCTGAACAGTTTCAATTCTACGTATTCCATACAGTTCAGTGTCCGTTATATCTTTAACTAAATGAAATAGCCTGTATCAGACAATACAGGAACAGGATAGAGAGGCGTACCCATGAAGGTGCGCCTCTTTTTGTATGCACATTCTTTCGTTTTCTTTTTGCTCTGTCATTTTGAAAGTGAGAGAGCCTGAATGAAAGTGACCTGTCGTTTTGTCGTAGGGGCGGGCCGGATTTGTCCGGATCAGTGGATACGGCTTTGGGAATAAGGTATGCTGAAAATAGTTCCGGCGGTTTCCATTTGCCCTTCTTTCTACAGTAATATGTGGCAGTTGCTCTGGAATTTCCGGACAGTTTTCCCCTCTTTTGAGGCGGCTTTTTGTTCTTTTCTTAACATAATTGTCATATTCCGCCTAAAAAGTACCCTTTTCGTTTAAATAATCTAATATAAATTCAATTTATATGAATTAAATTTTTATCTTTGTCTTTCCTATTGGGAATGAAATACTAACTAATTAATTTAAATCAAAGACAAAATTATGAGAAATCATCTAAAGCATTTCCTCCTGTTGGCAGTTCTGACAATCTGTTTCACTGCTACGGCTGTTGCGCAAGGAACAGTAAAAGGTAAAGTAGTAGATGCCGAGAACAATGAGCCATTGATTGGTGCCACTGTATCGGTCAGCGGTACGACACTGGGTACTGTAACGGATATTGACGGTAACTTTGTGTTGAAACTTACCTCTTCTAAGGCTACTCTTGAGTTTAAATACTTGGGGTATCAGGACAAAACAATGAAGGTTACTCAAAAGGGCAATGTTGATTTGGGAACTATTGCTTTATCACTGGATGCAAAGACTTTAGGGGATGTTGTGATAACTTCTTCTATTGCTGTAGCCCGTAAGACTCCGGTGGCTGTAACAACTTTGGCTCCGGAATTTATAGAAGAAAAATTAGGTACACAGGAATTCCCTGAGATATTAAAATCAACTCCGGGTGTATATGCTACCAAGCAAGGTGGTGCATACGGTGATTCAAAAATCAACATGCGTGGTTTCAAGAGCGAAAATATCGCTGTTATGGTAAACGGTATTCCAATGAATGATATGGAATGGGGAGGCTTGTACTGGAGTAACTGGGCAGGACTGTCGGATGTGACACGTAGCATGCAGACTCAGCGAGGTTTGGGCGCTTCGAAGGTGTCTGCTCCTTCGGTAGGTGGCTCTATCAATATTGTTACCCGTACCATTGATCAGAAAAAAGGTGGTTCTATCTCTTATGCAATGGGGAATGACGGCTATAACAAGCTTCTGTTCCATGTTTCTACAGGTATGTCCAAAGATGGATGGGCATTGACTTTACTTGGTGGAAAGACTTGGGGAGACGGATATATACAAGGGACCGAATTCTCTGCTTATAATTATTTTGTAAACATAGCCAAACGTATCAATGATGCACACCAGATTTCATTTACTGCATTCGGATCACCCCAATGGCATAACCAGCGCAGTAATAAAGACGGTTTAAGCATCAAAGGATGGCAGGCAGTGAAAAATTATATGGGTGACAAGAGTCCGTATCGCTATAATCCTACTTATGGATTCGGCCCTAACGGTGAGCGTATGTCTGCTTCGCACAATGAATATCACAAGCCGCAGCTTTCATTGAACCATCAATGGCAAATTAATGAAAAATCATCATTGAGCACAGCGGCATATGTTTCCATTGGCCGCGGATATGGTAATGCGGGACAAGGATATAAGAAAGATGCCAATGGTACTACTTATCGTAATATGTGGTATGGCTCTTATAAAGGAAACTTGAATACTTATTTCCGAAATTCAGACGGTACATTTGCTTATGACCAGATTTATGATATGAATGAAGCCAGTGATAACGGTTCTATGATGGCTATGTCAAAAAGTATCAACGAACACAACTGGTATGGCTTGTTGTCTACATATACGACAAAATTTGGTGATTACATTGATTTTTACGGAGGTATAGATTTCCGTTATTATAAAGGTACGCATACTAATGAATTGAGTGATTTGTATGGCGGCAAATATTTCTTGGATGAAAGCCGAGAGAAGGTGAAAGCGGTGAACAATGCCTTGGCAGGAACTCCGGAATATGTGAAGAAAAAATTACAGGTGGGAGATGTGGTATATCGTGATTATGATGGCTATGCTATGTCAGAAGGAGTATTTGCACAAGCTGAGTACAATAAAGATAAATTGAGTGCGTTTCTTGCAGGTTCAATTTCCAATACCGGATATTGGAGATATGACCGCTTTTATTATGACAAGCAGCATGCCGAATCGGAAACGGTGAATTTTATAGGCTATACAGTGAAAGGTGGTGCCAACTATAATCTGAACGAATATCATAATGTATTTGCAAATGTAGGTTACATCAGTCGTGCTCCTTTCTTCTCAGGTGGCGCTTTCTTACAGAGTGCAACTAGTAATGCTACTAATCCGGATGCTGTAAACGAAAAGATTTTTTCTTTTGAATTAGGCTATGGATTCCGTTCTCCTTATTTCACTGCTAATCTGAATGTATATCATACCCAGTGGTTTGACAAGACCAATGCCGCATCTGTGAATATTGAAGATGAGAAAGGCAATCAGGTGGATCGTGCCACTATCAATATGCAGGGGGTCGATGCCACTCACCAAGGAATTGAACTGGACTTTGTGGCAAGACCTTTCAGATGGTTGGATATTAACGGTATGTTCTCTATTGGAAATTGGCGCTGGAGCAGCACGCCGAAAGGATATTTTTACAATTCATTGGGACAGCCTTTGGCTTATGAAAATGGAAAATTTGTAGAGGCTACTGGTATTATGGCTCCTGACCATGCTTCTGTTGCATTGGATTTGGATGGTGTCAGAGTAGGAGGCTCCGCGCAAACCACAGCCTCACTGGGTGCTACGGCAAAGATATCAAAGGCATTACGCGTAGGTTTCGATTGTGTGTTCTATGGACGTAATTATTCTGACTGGGCTATTGAATCTTCTGATTTGACATATAATATCAACAAGACGTTGGTGTATGATTCCCCATGGCGTATTCCTTCAGCGTATGTATGTGATTTAAATGCAAGTTATAGATTTAAGATAGGTGGGGTAAACGCTATTCTTTCAGGAGTTGTGAACAATTTGTTCGATCAGGAATATATTTCTGATGCTACAGATGGTTCAAATCATGACTGGCAAACTGCTTATGGCATCTTCTATGGATTCGGTCGTACATACAACTTGAAATTGAAACTTAATTTTTAAACTCAAAGCCTAAAGAATTTTAGAATATGAAGAAAAATATATGGATGGTGCTGGCAGCCGCTTCGTTAATGACTGCTTGTGATTATAATGAAAAATATTTTGAAGGTTTTGATGAAACAGACCAAAGTAATGTCCAGAAATATACTGTAGAATATACAGAGAAAACTTTCAAAGAAACAGAAAGTGCCAAGGATGTTATTATTCCATGGCTCACCCAGAAATATTATACCTGTGACAATGGTTCGTTTGCTTCTGTAAGTTATATGCAGGAAACCACTGAAATCAAAGAAGTGCCGGTATTGGAGCAAGATTTTGAACGTAATGTCGTAGATAAGGAAGCTACGGATGTGGCTGGATGGTTGAATTATTCTGTAAAAGGAACAGCACCTTGGTATGATAAGGCATATAGTAATAATGTTTATACGGAATGTTCCGCATATAAGGCAGATGGTGAAGTACAGTCATGGATTATCTCACCGAAATTCAAGGCAGAAGTGGGAGATGTATTCTCTTTTGACGTCTGTATCGGAAATTATAAGGGGGATGCTTTAAAGGTGTATGTGTCCTCTACTTTTCAAGGTAATTCGGGCAGTATTACCAATAAGTATACGGAATGGGAAGATGTAACAGATAATTTCTCTATTCCTCAGGAACCGGTTAAAGGCTATGGCTCTATGGCGAGGGCAGGAAGTATGAAACTGGATGAATTTGCCGGTAAGAATATTTATATTGCTTTCGTTTATGAAGGGGCTCCTGATGGGGTGACTACCAGTGTGCAGATTGACAATGTGCTGGTAATGAGAAATGAATCGGAAACCATCGTAAACAAAGAAGTGGATGAATACGATTATAAAGAGAATGAATGGGTATTTAAACGTACTGTTCCTTCTGGATTGTTGTTTGAAACCATCACCATGCAGAAAGAAGATTTTCAGCTTGTGGTTGATTATGTGGCGGCAAATTTTGATGAAGGTTATCTGGATACTCAGAAAGTGGGTCAGGGAGAATATTATTATGGCGCAAGTTCTGCTTATGGCAACTGGAATGCAAAAGGATATACGCGTAAAAAGTATTATGATGTAACCGGAGCAATGGCCAATTTGACTACGGATGAAGAGATGGATGCTTATTGTATAGAACAGGTAAAATTGGGACTTGTGAAGTTTATCGAATTAGTTCATCCGGAACCAGTCTTTGTGGACGGACAGGTGACTAATTATAAAGTTATTTCTTCGATTTATACTAGTACGGGTACCGCTTCTTATGTGGCAAAGATTGTTTGGAGCGAAGAGGAAAGTCGTTTCGTTCTAGAATCATTGGATGAGGCTGAATAAATTATTTTCTTAATAATGAGCAAAAGGGAGTTTAGCTGTAAAAGTATGAACTCCCTTTTCTTTTTCTTATTTGAATGATAAGGTATGAAAAAAAGTGAAGTATGTTTTCTCTTCCTTTTGTCCCTTTTTTGTTTTGCTTGTAGCGATTCTGCGGATAAGGAAGAAATGGAATTTCCGGAAAAGGATAATTTGAAGGTAACTTTTCCTTCGGATTTTCTCCTGAATGGGCTGCGTCTGTAGCTGGTAAAGAAGTAACAATTGTCAATCCGCTTTTTGTCACTCAGACGTATAGCGGCTCGAAACCTCAAGGAACTATTGTTGTCTCTTCCAAGGTGAAACGTGCATTTGCGGATGTAAACCTCCCGTCGGTTGTTGAATATTCCAAATGGGTAGAAAAGCAGGAGGTTGATAAATTGCTGATTACATCAGAGTTCCCTTTGATTGACCCGTGTAACACACTTCGTATAGGAAGTGAGATGGCTGGGGTTAAAGGTAAAGTGACTTATAGTACTTCCGGTTATCATTTTACATTAACGGAAAAGCCGTCAGTTTCTTATAATGCTCGGTCTGTCGCTCCTACTGTAAATGATTATAATTTGAAAGTGATGAGTTTCAATGCGGAAAATTTTTATATGTATGGTAATACGGGAAATGCAGAAACCTTGCGTCAGCATGCTAAAATCTTAGCTGCATTGAAAGAGGCGAAAGCGGATATTTATGCTATTTGTGAAGTAGAACAGGGAGATTTTACTGTGGATTATCTTTGTAGGTCTTTGAACAATGCGTTAGGGGAAGAACGGTATGCTTGGTTGAATACTCCCGGACAAAAATCATCAAAGGTACAAACAAATGTTTTTATTTATGATAAAGTGAAAGTTTTGCCTTATAAGGAGTTTAAAAGCTATAATTTTGATAATCTGAAGATGCGGTACATAGTTCAATGTTTTGAACTGAAGGATGATAAAGCGAAAGTGATTTTAGCTATGAATCATTTTAAAGCTAAAACTAGTGGTATAGATAAGAATGACGGTCAGGGAGGTTCTGCCGACCGTAGGGTTATGGAAGCGCGTGAGTGTTTGAAAGTATATAATGAGCTTGTTGCTTATTATGAAGATACGGATGTGCTGGTTTTGGGTGATTTGAACAGCTACGGTATGGAGGATGCCATTAAGGTGTTTACGGATGCTGGGTATATAAATTTGCTAAAGAAATATTCACCTGCGGCTTGGAGTTATTGTTATCGTGGGGAGGTTGGCTATTTGGATCATTCTTTAAGTTCTCCTACGCTGACTTCACAAATAGTTGGTGCTGCTCCTTGGGATATCAATGCCAGTGAGCCTGCTTATTGGGGATTTAAATATACATCTTATTATAGAGAAGATCTTTATCGTAGTTCTGATCATAATCCCGTTATAACATGGGTTAATTTGGAATAATTTCTTGGGAGAAAAGAAGCAAGCACCATAGGCCGATAGTTTTTTCTTTTTGGAGATATGAATTTATCGGCTTTTCATCCTTTTAGGGAAGATGGAGATATTCTTTTCATGAAGAGATAAGGATAGAATGTGTTGTCATTGTACATGAATTGTAAGTACAATTGGAACATTAACAATTTATTAGCAGATAACTTTCTTAAAATCCGCTTTTTTTCGTTCCTTTGTATTGAACTGCTTTCAACAGAATTAAAATAACTTTAAATATCAAACGCTTATGTGTAGTGAAGGATTGCGTGAAAGATATGTAAATCCCTATACGAACTTTGCATTCAAATTATTGTTTGGAACCGACTTGAACAAAGAGATTCTTATTGGCTTCTTGAATGCCTTGTTCGATGGCAAGCAGGTCATTGAGGATGTCACCTACTTGAATACAGAGCATCTGGGCAGCAAAGAGATTGACCGCCGGGCTGTCTTTGATGTCTATTGTGAAAATGAAAAAGGAGAAAAGATTCTGATAGAAATGCAGAGAGGGGAGCAACAGTTTTTCAAGGACCGGAGTATTTATTATGCTACCTATCCTATCAGGGAACAGGCTATTAAAGGGGAAATCTGGGACTATGAACTGAAAGCAGTGTATGTGATCGGTATCTTGAATTTTGCCTTGGATGATGTTTCGTCTTCCGGCTTCCGCCATGAAGTGAAGCTGATGGATACAACTACTCATGAAGTGTTTTTTGACAAACTGACTTTTGTGTATCTGGAAATGCCTAAATTCCATAAAACCGAGCAGGAGTTGGATACGTTGTTTGATAAATGGATGTTTGTGCTCAAGAATCTGGCCCGTTTGATGGAACGTCCCACTGCCCTTCAGGAACGTGTGTTCAACCGGCTGTTTGAGGCTGCCGAAATTGCTCAGTTCTCAAAAGAGAACCTTTATGCCTATGAGGAGAGTTTGAAAGTATATAGAGATTGGAACAATGTGATTAATACAGCTATTCAGAAAGGCATTGCAGAAGGTGAATGGATGAAAGCCAAAGCTATTGCAGGAAATTTGAAGAATGCCGGGCTTTCCATAGCTGAAATCGCAAAAGTTACCGGACTTTCGGAAGATGAGATAAACTCCCTTTGATTCCTCGGATAAGAGCATAAAAAACTCCTCCGATATAGATCAGAGGAGCTGTTCTTTTTGAAGTAAAATTGAATTATGCTTCAGCAGGAGCTTCAGTAGCTTCAGCAGCAGGTGCTTCTTCAGCAGGAGCGTTAGCGGCTTCTGCTTCAGCCTTGGCAGCGGCTTCAGCAGCTTTCTTCTCAGCTACTTTCTTGGCAATTTCTTCATTTACTTTCTTTTCAGCTTCCAAACGAGCTTTTGCTTCAGCTTTCTTTGCTTCATCCAGTTTAGCCTTCAAAGTAGCCAGACCAGATTGTTTGTTGTTCTTCCAAGCTTCGAATTTAGCTTCAGCTTCTGCTTCTGTGAATGCGCCTTTGGCAACACCGCCCAGCAAGTGCTTTTTCATGTAAACACCTTCTTTTGACAAGATGTTACGTACTGTGTCAGTAGGCTGTGCACCGCACATTACCCAATGAAGTGCGCGTTCAAAATTCAAATCTACTGTGGCAGGATTGGTATTAGGGTTGTAAGTACCAATTTTTTCAGTAAATTTACCATCACGTGGAGCTCTTACGTCTGCGATAACGATTGAATAAAACGCATAGCTTTTGCGTCCGTTTC
>ERZ1026844.2047-NODE-2047-length-11227-cov-3.600430_pt1 | contig 11227 bp, 9 predicted proteins | sample MGYA00380152_ERZ1026844 | MGnify/ENA primary metagenome ERZ1026844 (study PRJEB33269, sample SAMEA4719788) | human gut metagenome | biome: human-associated habitat; feature: organic feature; material: feces | place: Cameroon | collected 2013-10 ... | reverse complement strand
TTCCTGCAGGCAGAGAACCCACGGATGCAAAGGTAATCATTCTGTCGAGAAAACATACCCAATTTTCTATTTTTGTAAAACTGATGGTTCCCGAATGCTGTCTGAACTCCACCGTCCTGTGACGTGAATAGGCTTGAAGGTTCACTTTCATGTACCTGTTGGGAAACAGGCTCTGAAGCTCCCTGATATTCCGTGCCGAGCTTATCCGCTCATCGGGGAAGCGTGTGAGGGAGGCGCAGTAGGTGTTCGCGCTGCCCCTGCGTGAGGCTGGCATGAACCTATCTATTTCCGCTTCGGCATGCTTGTAGGAAAGCAGCAGGTTCCGCCATGTGGTGATGTTGAAGTCCTCCGCATTCATGTGCACGTGCAATCCGCAGCTTCCATTAATCTTGACATTGCAGGAGTCCAGCACCCAGCAGACTCTCTCCAGTTCCTCCAGTCCGTCCTCTCCCTCCAGTATGGGACTTACGAGCTCGAATGTGTCATTCCCGTTCAGGCTGCTGTCCGTTACCAGTTTCCAGTGCGGACGGAGGTCATGGTTGTAGCTTTCCGAGGCCACCTGGATTCCCGCTTCCGCCAACTCACGTACGAGCCGCTGGCATGTGCAGTTATAGGCTTCTATCTCGACACCGAACCTTCTTCTGAAAGAATAATCAAGTTCGGGTGTGGCGGTGGTGGTTCCTGCGGATGCGATCAGCCCCTCGTCCCTCATTCTCTTGTAGACGTTCCATACAAACCCGCGGTTTCCACGGGTCACAAGGTCGGCGATCTCACGGTGGGTGAGTCCGAGCAGAAGAAGTTTCCGTATCTTCGAAGTCTTTGTGCCGTTTTCCGCCAAAATGTTTCTAACTTGTTCATTCATAAAATGTTATCTCCTTTATTATTATACTTCAAAGGTAACGATTTTTCTTCACTTATCCAAATATTAGCACGCTCTTTATCAGCATGTTAGCTTACTTTTGCTTCTGCTAAAAGTTGTATCCGGCTGCCCCCGGGAAGGCGTTTTTCTTCTTTCATGGGGGGGGATTTGCCGTCTCTCCAGCCGTCTTCCGCCCCTGGTACGTGTCCGTTGTTTTCATGGGAGGCACCTTCCGTTTTCCGGTAACTCCCGCCAATACCGCCGGACCGTCCTTACCCGGGAGGGCTAAGGGGGTCTCCCCCTTAGTGAATTCCTGATAAGGAAGAGCAAGAGGAGTTCCCGCACCCGGGAACATGAATCAACGCAGAGCGCTGATAATTAACATATTACAAATATCTATTGTAAACTTGTCCGCAACAGTCCGTTTACAAAAAACAGCTAATATGCTGATATATAATCGCTCCCGTCGTTAACTTTGCGTCAACTTTTCCGTAACTGACGTGGCATTTTACTAATTTTCAGGATATTATAATATCTTATCTCCCGAATCAAGGTGTGACACTTGACTCCGGTATGCTTTTGAACTATCTTTGTGCTAAAACTTTAAAGCGTGACAAAAATGAATACAGGTAAGGAAGTTTCGACCAAAGTGGTCCGGGTTTCCCCGAGCGTGAAGAAACGGCTGGAGGTCTTTCAGGGAGGCGACACTCCCAATGTTGTCATAGACAGAATGATTACTTTTTTTGAAGTGACCGGGTTCAATCCCCGTTATGCTTCGAGGAATCCTACGGCTCTGCTTGAAAAGCGGATGGAGGATCTCATCAGGATAGTCAAGTCCCAGGAGCGGGATATATTCAAGCCCATCCTTGAAAGAACCGCCGGCATGGGCGGCATCCATGAGTCCCCGGACTATGCCAGGCTGATGAACGAGATGCGTGACCTGCAGGAAAAGAACAGGCAGCTCCGGCAGCAGGTCGCGGACTTCGGGGAGGCTCCCGCCGCGGAGGTGGAGAAGGAACGGGAAAGGCTCCGCAGGCTGGCCGACCTGGTGAAATTCCAGCTCGATCCGGAGAAGTTCCCCCGGGTGAAATTCAGCGACGAGGTGAAGGTTCCCGTCACCACCCTGCAGCTGCTCATCAAGAAGATCAACGAGGAATATGTACTGTAAGGCACACCGTCCGGTGAATACTCCGGGGGTGTCTGACAACAAGGGAAAGTGTGTCCAGCTGGTGGAATATCTAAGTAAGGAGTCGCAGGAAGAGCGCCCCTATTATGATAATTTTTTCTCACAAAAGGAGGATTTTGTCACCCCGCAGACTGTCAGGCTCCATATAGACAACAACCACAGGACTCTGAAAAGGAGGGATGACAAGTTCTACATGCTCTCTGTCAATCCGTCCGGTGAGGAACAGGCACATCTGATAGAGAGGGTGACAGGCAGGAAGGTCGGGGAGTTCTCCGAACTCTCCCCCCGTGAGCAGGAGGACGTGCTGGCGGAGATGAAAAGGTTCGCCAGGGATTGTATGGATGAGTACGCCCGAAATTTTTATCGGGAGAAAATCAGGTCCGGTGACGATCTGGTATGGTACGGGCGCGTGGAAACGGAACGCCATTACAAGAATGACGATCCCGATGTCAGGGAAGGAAAGGCGAAGGCCGGTGACAGGAAGCCGGGATTGCAGCTGCATGTGCATGTCGTGGTCTCCCGCATGGACAGGACACAGACCGTATCCCTTTCCCCGCTTTCCAAGAGCAGGGGCAACCGGCAGATACTTGACGGGCGGGAGGTACTGGCAGGCTTCGACAGGTCGCAATGGTCCGCCCGGTGCGCCTCCCGGTTCAACCAGCGGTATGACTACTTTCCTTATTGCCGGTCGGACAACAGGGAACTGAGGGAATATTCCGAGAACTGGAGGATAAGAAACGAGATGCGGAACGAGGCGGTGTCAAAAATCAAACAGGAGCTCCTGCATGGGGAGCTCCGGGAGGAAAGGCGGATGTACATGAGTGTCTGCCGCCTTTACCGGTTTGTGGTGAATCCCCGGAAGGCGATCATCCGGGAGCTGGAAAGGCTGGGAACGGATCTTCTCACCGGAAAGGGAAGATGACCGGAGGACGGTCATTCACACGGGAACAATGCACGTACCTCCTCAAGGATCCGCGCGAAGTTCCTGCTGACCTCCCCCGGCTCAAGAACCCTGACATCCGGCAGTGCGGTTTCCCGGCTGTCATCATACATGGCAAGTCTCACCCTGAAGTATCCGGCATTGGCGCGGGTGGCCGAACCGATGAACTCTCCCGGCTCCAGATCGGTGAAGTCCTTTCCCTGGTAGATGTCCTCCTTCTGGGAGGACACCGTCACGCTCCGGTTCATGCTCCCCCCGCTTTTCCCCGTGCTCCGGGATTTTCTCTCCTTTTCCTCCTTTCCGAAGATCAGCGGGTAATACTTCAGGGCTTCCACATCCTTCGTACGCCCGAAGAACTGGTTCCCGAAATTGGCTTCCACGGATGACCTGTCAAGCTTCCCGTACAGGTTCTCCAGTTTGGATCCCGACTGGGTGAGCAGGACAAAGGCGGCCTTGTATTCACGCAGGACCGACGGCAGTGTCTCGAAATTCCTGATGTTGACCGTCGTCATCTCGTCCAGGAAATAGACGAAGGGCACCTTGTTCTGCATGGTGAACTGCCGGGAGGATATGCTCATGAGCATGCCTATCACCGGGGCGTAGACCGAATTCTTGGAGAAGTTGTTGCTGACGGCGAACATTTTCGGCTCCTGCGGATCAATCAGGTTGAAATCGAAGTCGTCCCCTGAGAGGATGTATGCGATCTCCTCGTTCTGGGAGATGGTGGCCAGGTTGTTACATAATGTGGAGAGGTAGGAGGCCTGCGTCTTCTCGGATCCTTCCGCCTTCAGGTACGCGCCGGCCAGCATTTCCGACACGAGGTTCTGCTGCAGGAACATGGAGAGCTGCCGGGTGGACGCGGTCATGATGAAGGCCATGATATGCGGCAGCGTGCAGAATTCCGGAAACTCGTCCCAGAAACGGAAGGCCACCCCGCGCAGGATTCCCAGCCCTCCGGATACCCATTCGTTCTGTTGTTCCTTCTTGGGGAGGAGCGCGAGCAGGATGTCTTCCATCAGCTGGATCAGCTCGGTGCGGTCCCTTACCACCTTGAGGGGGTTGAAGCGGTACGAGCGTTCCGGCTTGTCGAAACTGACATGATACAGCTTGTGGGGATAGCCGTGTTTTCTGATCAGATTATAGGCCGTCTGTGTATAGTCCGTGTCCTTGAAGTCATAGATGAACCCGGCGAATCCGAGTCTGACATATTCCTCCAGCAGCCATTTGCCTATGCTTTTTGTCTTTCCGGAACCGGCACCGCCATATACGAGGAAGTTGGCGAAATGATAATGGAATTCCAGGTGGGTGTGTGGAATCCCCGAGACCACCGGCAGCCGGACCGGTTTTCCGTCCCCTCCTTTTCCTGCGGTCCCGGCATGCTCCCATATCCACAGAAAGGCGGCCACGACCAGTGAGACGGCGGCGGGAAAGAACATGTACCGGGGAAAGAACAGGCGTGCCAGAAAGGTTTCCGCCGCCATGCAGCCGAGAAAAACGGGCAGGTTTACGTACCATTTCCGGCTCAGTGTCGAAACCCCTGTCATCAGGGAGGCTATGGCCAGAAGAACCAGCTTGATATAAATGATGTAATGTTCCATTGTGATGATTTGCTTGATTACTTGATTTTGTTCTTTACTTTTTAAGTATAATAAGAGATATGTTTTTTATTTCCGGACGGATTTGCCGCCGCCTCGTGCCGGTTCCAGAAATCCGACCGTATAGCCGGACGGGGTTCCGGCTATGACAAACATCCTGTCACAGCCGGGAAGGACGGTAGGGCACCCCCGGAGCAGGGAGATCCATCTGGCCGGAGAGATTCCCCTCACCCTCACACCGGCGTGACGGAGCGCATCCAGCACCGGCTCCATATCATATGACACGCCGGCCACATGCAGGGTGGCCCTTTCCCCGCAGAACCGGAGCTCCCTGCCCGCCCAGGAGAAGGAACGGAGTCCGGCGGCTCCCTCCCGGCGGACAGTCTTGTCGAAAGAGTCATTCATGTCCATAGGCTTATATTTCCATTTCCGCCGTCTTCAGACTGCGGGCGTCCATGCCGGATATTCTTATCCCGTATCCCGCCGGTTCCTTCACGGCCATGAGTGTCCGTCCGTCAGGCAGCGTCATGCCTTTTCCGCTGAAGACGGCCTTCCAGCTGTCCCCGTCCAGAGAGGCCGGATCAATCCCCGCCTCCCTCATACGCGCCAGCAGGGAGGTCACATCCGTCTCGCCGCCTTTCTCCCTGAGAAGCGCGTGGACGTACCCGGGTGAGAGCTCGAGCCCGCCCTTTGCCGTGAGTATCCTTTCCGGAACCGTGACGGCGGCCATTCTCCTGAGATTCGCGCTGCTGGCCGCCAGCATGCCCCTGAGCTCCCTTCCGTCGATATCAACAGTGAAGCCCAGGTTCCGTAGAAGTTTCCGGAAGACGTTCGAGATCCTGTCCCACAGGGAAAGGTCCGTTCCGTCCTCGGCCATACGTGCCAGATATTCCTCCGTGGCTGTGCGTATGTCCATTCCCGCACCTGCCAGCCGGTCGATCCCGTTCCTTGTCCTCCCGTCGCACCCGGTGTAGACGTCATCCAGAAACGTGTCCATGTGTCCGTCGCCCGCCAGTTTCCGCAGGCCGTAATGGGCGACCCCCTCATGCAGCAGCGTGCGCTCGATGTCCTCCTTTCCCCTGGCGGCGGGAAGATACAGGCAGATATGGTCCGAGGTGATATCATACCAGCCCCTTATGTCCTTTCCTTCCAGGATCCTGTCACGTATCCCGGGAGAGCCGACCCCGTTGATTGAACGGATGATCCTGACGGGTATGTGCCGTTTTTCCGCCAGGGATGAAGCATATTCGGAGAGGGCGGCCATCCGGTCATCCCCTGAAAGGGAGAAGTCCCACCCGTGTTCCGCTTCCCGGCTGCCGGTGAGGCGGAACCGCACGCCTTTGACATCGCAGGCCCTTTTTAACGCCCCGTTTCTGGAATCCCTGTCCCCCTCATTGTAAGTGAACACTTTCAGGCCCGCCTTGTCCATGGCACCGGTTATCCTCGGGGACGTCCCTTCAGGAACCACGGCCGCCGCAAACTCCTCCAGATAGACGGGACGTTCGAACTTGGTCTCAAAATACATGGCGGGATATTCATTGCGTATCGCCCCGATCATCTCCCGCAGTCTGGCAACATCGGTGTCGGAGAAGTCGATTCCGTATTCCCTCTTCACGTACTTCTTCGGGTTCCCGCTTTGTGCCGCCTCCATGAGTCTCGCCAGCCCGTAATCGTCATAGCCGGTGGTATCCGGCTGCAGCTTCATGCCCAGGTCGAAGAACACGTCGGACCATTTGTCCCTGAAGGCGTCCACATCCTCCTGGCTTGTTGTCAGCTTGCCTTTCTCCCGGCGTATGCCCTCCAGCGAGCCGTGCGCTTTCAACATGCCGGCGGCAAAATTGCTGAAGGACACGCCCAGTCCCGTGGCGGCGTTCCTTCCCAGCCTGGTCATGAACCGGGATGCGTTCTCAAGGGTGTTGGGAATGTATTTTCTCATTCCGGAAGAGGTGAAGCCGTCAAAGATGACCTCCTTCACCTCATAGCGCTCGTTAAGACCGTCAAGCCAGCGGTCAAAATCTTTCTGCAACCCGTTCATTTCGATATATTCCCGGGCTTTGAGCGTGGTGCCCGCGTCATCCGCGCTGCCGGCATGCACGGCATCATTCAAAACGTTCTCCGTAAAATCAGCAAGCTCCCTGTAGTCATATCCTGTTTCACGTAACGTGTCCAGCCTCTCCCGGGCGCGTCTTACGACCAGCGAGTCCGGATTGGCCCGGGAACCGATCTTCTCCTCCAGGCGAATCATCTTCCTCTGAAGCTCTTTCCCGTACGCCGTCCTGTCCCCGGAAAAGTTCTCACGGATATAAAGCCCGAGCAGCTCCGACCGTTTCCCGGCGCTGACGTCATCCAGGACGGAGTTGTCCCCCATGATATCCCTTACCGCCTTATGGAGCGATTCCGGATACCTGGCCTCCCGGCGCACCAGTCCGGGCGCTTTTCCCTGTTCATGCAGGTACAGGTATGCCAGCCGGTCGGCGGAACGCCCGTCCATCCATGAGTTGATGCCCCGTCTTGTCTCATTCTGCATTTCTTCGGGTACGGACATGATGTCACCGGACGCCCTGTCACCGCCCGTGCCCCCGAACTGTCTCTCTATCTGTGGGTAAACGGGAGTCCATGCGTCCTGGCTCCATGTTCCGGCATTGCGTCCGCTATGCCTGTCTATCATGGAGGCGGGCAGTACCAGTGAGATCTCCCCGTATCCCTCGTGGGTCTGTCTGCTGATATCGATCACCGCCGCGCTCGGGTTGGCGAATCCGCCCAGCCTCAGGGCTTTTAAAAGACGCTCCTCGCTGATGTTGTGCAGTCCTACCAGGGATTTGTCCCCGCCGCTTTCCCCGGCCTCGCGGAAAGGTATGTCACCGGTCCGGACGGTTTCCCTTCCCGCACTCTTGTAACCGGCGGAAGGCTCCGTCCCATGGAAGGAGGAAAGCCCCGTTTCCCCCTCCATGAAGTATTTGTCAGAAATGTTCATATGCCTTTTGAATTTATAATCGGGTTATGTCATTGATTTGCAGTCTGCAGGGAATGTCATTAAAGAGATATTACTTGTTTACTTGGTTTGTTTTTCAAGTAAACAAGTAATATTCATAAAATATACATCTTACTTCTACATGTCCGCGCCGGCCTGGCGGCTGATGCTGTTCACAGAGTTCACGGCTTTCAGCGTGTAGCCGACGGGAGTCTTGGAGAGCATCAGCGCGCTCCCTTTCCCGGCCATGCCGGTAACGGTCGGCGGCTTCACGGCCTTTCCCTGCATGAGCGTGCTCCATTGCTCGGCCTTCATACTTTCCACAGCGACACCTTTGGCACGCAGTTCCCGGATGATGTTCCCCATATCGCATCCTTTCTTGTCCGGAACGGCGGACGAGTTGAATTTTTCACAGGCCCCGGCGAGTTTTCTCTCCCTGCGCTCGCCGGCCTCCTCAAGTTCCCGGGCGCGTTCCACGCCGCTGTCCGAGTACTGTGCGTCAAGGCCGGCCTCGTGATATTCCCTGTTGATTTCCTGAATCTCCCTGTCCAGTTTCTCGACGGCCTCCTTTACCTGTCTGGCCGACGGCTTCTTTCCTGCGGCCTCCACGGTCTTCTTCGCGGCCGTGCGTTTTACCGGGGCGGCGGAGCTCCCGTGTGTGCGGGTTTCCTTCGTTTTTTTCCCGGCATTCTTCCCGAGCTCCAGTCCGTACAGGCTTGCGGCCTGCCTCTTCACCTCCTCTGCCGGGGAGCTGATGAGCGTCACGGCATTCCTGTCGGCATGCAGGACGGAAAGCTGCACTTTCTCCGTGGGATTCTCAATGTGGCGGATGTTCCGGGGATCGCTTCTGACGGCGGCGAGCTGGACGGCCTCCGGAGGATCCGCCAGGTGCATGACGGTCTCCCCCCTGGCCTGCACGGCCGCGAGCTGCACGCTTTCCGCAGGGGATTTTATGTGACGCAGGACATCCGGATTCCTCTGTATGGCCATGTGCTGCACTTTCTCCGCGGGTTCCTCGATGTGGCGGATGTATTCCGGCTCCTTCTGTACCGCCGCGAGCTGCACCTTCATGGCAGGTTCCCGGATGGAGGCGATGTGCCGCGGATCCTTCAGCACGGCCATCAGCTGCACCCTCTCCGCCGGCTTCCGTATCAGGGCGACACATTCGGGCCTTCTTTCGACAGCTGCCAGCTGCACCTTCTCCGAAGGATCGGGTATGAAGCCGATGTAGGACGGTCTGGCACGTATGACGGACAGCTGGACCCTCTCGCTCGGCGAGGCGATGAAATGAATGTTGTGCGGCGCGTTCCTAACTGCGGCAAGCTGCACTTTCTCCACGGGTTTATCGATGAAGCAGATGACACTCCTGTCCCTGCGGACCGCCGCCATCTGGACACGTGCGGAAGGGTTGGCAAGCATGCTGATCGCGCGGGGATTGCGGAGTACGGTTCTCATGTCCCGGCTGAACAATGCCGCCAGGCGTTCTGAAATGGTAGGCATGGGCATCAGTTTTTATAAGGTTTGACTTCGGTCAGGAACTCCTCTATGGCCGCCGTGTCCGGCTTTCCCTCATTCCTGTCCCTTTTCATCCGCAGGACCAGTCTCTCGGCCGCGTCCAGCACATTTTCTTCAGGAAGGAGATCCAGGCCCAGCATTTTCTCCACGGCCATGAAGCAGGTTCTCCGCGAGGGGGCGTGCATGAGCAGGACGCTCTCCGCAGAACGGAGAACCGCCACGAGCTGCACCTTCTCCGTGGCCGAGGGCAGGTGGCCTATCAGCTCCGGTTTTCTCTGTACCGCCGCCATCTGGGCCTTCTCGGACGGCATCTTGAATTTCAGGATCATGTCCGGATCGGCCAGGACCGCTGCGAGCCGGGCATTCTCCGGCATCATCTTGTTTTCGGTTGACATGGTTGTTTTGGTTTTAGTTATACATAATGTTTGTGGAACACGTATTGTGCCGGTTCCGGAGTGCAAGGTACGGAGGTTCGTCGCAACCGTGTTGCGACGTGCGGGATTTCGCGTCACGCATGTCGGCAACGGGACCGGTGTCCTGTAACAGAAAACGCGGACAATCCGGAGGGTGGTCCGGTATTGTCCGCGGAAAAGAATTCAAGGTGGTGTGTGCGGTGATGTTTGTCAGGCGGCCTCGGGCATCTCCTTGTAGAGCATGATATCCGTATAGGACGAAGCGTAATTCATCCGTGCGGCGAACGTGGACCGGCCCGCCCCCCTGAAAGGATTGCCGGTTCCGGGATGCTCCTCCATCCAGCTGCAGAAATCCAGTATGGGCGACTTGGACGAGGTGAAATAGACAAACGGGTGTCCCTTCAGGACAAGCAGGACATCCAGATAGTCCTTCAGCCTCCAGTTCATTTTGTATGTACTGGTGTCCGTGGCCATGTAGGGGGGATCGACAAGGAACACGACGTCCGGCGAGCAGACGTATTTGTCCGCCAGCACCTTGTAATCGCAGCAGACCACTTCAAGGCCGTCAAGATAGCCCCCGCAGCGGTAGTCGGAAAGGCGCAGGTTGTTGTAGAAGCTCTGCTTCCCGAGCCCCTCCAGGTCCAGGGCGTATTTCCCGGAAAACAGCAGGGAGGATGAGAGGGTGATGTAATCCACCACTCCTGTTTGTTCCTCCTGCCGGATGCGCTCGAGAAATGCCGCACGCAGGCTTCCGGTTATCATCTTATGGCGGGGATGTTCCCGTGCCATATCCCGCAGGTCCGCCAGCAGACGGTTGGTCCGGCCGATATTCTCCAGACGCCCGCGGTAGTTGTCGTGGTCATTGTAGATGACCGTCGCGTCAGGGCGTTCCCGTTTGGTGATGTGTGCCAGCAGGCCGGAACCGCCGAACAGGTCGACAAAGACCGTATTGTCACCGAAACGTTCCAGTACCTTTCTGAATTCTGACGCGAACATGCGTTTCTGCCCCACGAAAGGAAGCGGGGCCTGGCTGTAAATGTTAGTCTTTTCCATTATATAATCAGTTTGTCGTGAGATATAAGTGTTTGTATTTCCGGCACAAAGTTCCGCACTTCCTGCCATGAAAGCAAAAAACAGGCGCCACTTATACTGCATGGAGCGTACACTCCTTCTTGAAGCGTCCGATAATCTCGTAGATTTTCCGTTCCGAAACACCATGCCTCACCGACAGGGCGGCGATGCAGTAGGTGACCTTGTCACCCTGAAGCCGCATACGTTCATACTCCTTGTACAGGTCGATATACCTGCAGTCATCCGGTTTGAACCCCATCGTCCTCAGGCGTTCAAGAACCTCCCTGTTAAAATTTAGAATCTCAAATAATGTCATAACGAATATTTTCTTAACTTTGCAAAGCCAATCATTTTTGTAACATAAAAAAGCAGAACCGCAACAGAGGGTATTTGCCCCCGGTTGCGCGGTTCTGCGTGGTGTTACAAAGTGATTGGCGTTACTTTTAACAGGCCGGGGGCTTTTATTATCTCCATAACATCTTCCGGCAAGCTCCCTGACTTTTTTATTATATGTACGGCTTCATACTATTAAGGACGCAAGATATATTATGCGGTCGCATTTTTTTTGCGATATACCTTTCCCGTGAAAGAAATAGTGTTTTTTAGTTCAAGTAAATTACTTCATTTATATTATTTACTTATTAAGTAATATATAATAAATGCGTATTGTACTATAT
>ERZ1026844.2041-NODE-2041-length-11259-cov-20.242235_pt1 | contig 11259 bp, 13 predicted proteins | sample MGYA00380152_ERZ1026844 | MGnify/ENA primary metagenome ERZ1026844 (study PRJEB33269, sample SAMEA4719788) | human gut metagenome | biome: human-associated habitat; feature: organic feature; material: feces | place: Cameroon | collected 2013-10 ... | reverse complement strand
GTCGCCGACCTTGGTGGGAAAGCGGAAAACCTGCTGACAGATGAGTCCTTCAGATTATGGCAGCCCAGCATATACCCGCGGCTTGACACCTGTAGGCGGTTGCCCCACGAAGACAGCTCCCCTTTCACGTCCGAAACGGCAAAATATGCCCCCACATCGAGGTCGCAAGGGATTTTTTCTATCAAGGCACCGATTTACACCACAAAATTTCAAATACAATACCCTGCTCGATGGACTGATCGAACAGGCGGCGTTTAATCAAGCGCTTGTTACCCACCCGGAGGATGAATTTGCATCGGTCCTCGTTGGTGATCTCGCGCAGTTTGTTGATACCAATTCCGGAGTAAAAATCTATGGTTCAAAAGAAGAAATCCGGACTCGAAAAAGCCTGGAAACGGTTGATGCGTCTGGCTTTGTGCCAGACGCATCTATACCGGTAATTCTTTATGGTACGCCCGACTGGATTCGAACCAGCGGCCTACAGAGTCGGAGTTATCAGGCCGTCAAGCCGGAAAGCCCTGCGGCGCAAGGGTTTGGTTGGTGTTACACAAATTTCCGCCATTCTGAAGAAAAACCTCGGAAGCCTTACAGGGCAAGACTTCCGAGGTTTTTTGCGGCGGAGTGTACCCTGAATTGCAAGGTCGAAATCAGGTTTTTGATAATTTTCAATGTATCGCCTTACTGCCTTTTTCCGGACGATGAAAACCGGAAGTTCTCCGTCTACTATATGGAGCTGGCTCCCGGCAGCCATTGGCAGTCGGAGCCGCATCTGCGGGGTACCACCGAGTTTGTCACCCTTTTCGCCGGTGCAATCGAAATCACGGCTGATCAGAAGGCCATTGTCGTTCAGGCGAGCGAAAGCGTCCGTTTTCAGGGCGACACCACCCACACCTACCGCAACATCTCTGACCAAACCACCATTCTGCACATGATTCTGTATAACCCGTAAAAAGGCGCGAGCCGCTGTATTGCAGCGGCTCGCACCTTTTCTCTCAGTCGTCTATCTCTGCCTCATGCTTGAGGATCGCGCCGGTGGCCGCGTTGATCTCGTAGCTGTACTCCATGCCGCCAAACTTGAACTCGACCTCATAGACGAGCGTGCCGTCCTCATCGTCCAGCTCGATCTCCATGTCATATGCCTTGTTCTCGCTCACGCCCGCGTGGTTCAGGGCGATGGACTTCGCCTTGGCGTGACCGATGTCGCCGGTGGGCGCAGTAGGCTTTGCCGTCTCGTCCCCTACAGGGGCCGTGGTCAGCAAGTCCTTCTGCCCGCTGAGCACCTTCCCCGTGTAGGCGTCCACCAGATACTCAAACTCACCCCATGCTGTGTGCAGCTCCACCTCGTAGTGCGCGGGGAATTCGTCCAGCTCGGAATCGACCTCAGCCGTGACGGAATCAAGCGCCGTTGTCCCGGCATACTGCTCCGCGGCGTAAGCGGCGGCATCCTTACCGATGGGCATAGCGGGCGCGCCTGCTTCCGCAAGGTCCTTCAGCTCCTCCACCGAGAGCTTTGCCAGCGCGTCAAACTTGAGTGCAGGGTTGATGGCGAGGACGCGGTTCACCAGCGCCGCCTTGCCGGAGGAAATGTTGTTTTCCCGAGCCTGCTGCTCCCGCGCCGCGTCCTGCGTCAGCGTCTGCGTCAGGACGGCGGCCTTCGCTTCGCTGGTCTGCAGCACGCCGTCCACGGCGCTGGTCAGCTCACGCTGGAGCTTTTCCGCACGAGCGGTATCCTTGTCCTCCACCGAGATCATGATGGCGGAGGAAATGCTGTCGAGGTAGCCGTTTCGCACGAGGCTCCCCACGATGGCGTTTACCGCCACGTCCAGCTTTGCACCCTTCAGGTCTGCACCGTCGCCCATATCCGCAAGGATAGCCTTCGCATCCTCGTTGAGCGGTGTGCAGGCCAGCACCTTTTCGCTCTTGCTGACCTTCAGCTCGATGCTGGGGTTTACGTCCAGCGACACCACGGACGCCACCGCGTGTGCCTGCTGATAGAATATCCCTCCGCCGCCCAGCAGCACCAGCGCAAGGCAGGCCGCCGCCAGCGTCGTCCACCGTTTCTTTGTCGTTTTCTTCGTCGTCATGGGGATCACCGTTCCTTTCCGCGCTTCACAGCGGGAGAGAACGCCGCTCATATCATCCGGCGCGGTCTTTTCAAGGGCCGAGGCCAGCCTCTGCTCCATTTTTTCATTGGTCATCAGGCGTCATCTCCTTCCAGAAGGCTGCGCATCTTTTTCAATGCTCTGTGATATTTCGACAGGACGGTGGGAAGCGGCAGCTCCAGCAGCGCCGCGATCTCCCGGTGCTTCATACCCGTGACCGCGTGGAGCAGCACGATGCGCCGCTCCTCGTCAGCGAGTCTTGCCAATGCGCCTTGCAGCAGCGCGCGCTCGTCGGCGTCCAGTCCGCACTCCTGCGCGGGAATGGCGTCCCATTCCTCCTCGCTGATGGCGGCTTGGCGTTCCTCCCGCCGCAGGCGCATCAGGCACAGGCTGCGGCACACCGCCAGCAGCCAGCCCATGGGGGAACCGGTGGGGCGGTACTGCGCCGCGCAGTCCCACACCTGCACATAGACATCCTGCGTGAGATCCTGCGCATCGTGGGCGTTCCTGAGGTAGGACAGCGCAAGACCGTACACCGCCGTCCGCGTGCGCTGATACAGCTCCGCCAGCGCTTCACGCTCCCCGCCGGCAATGTGGAGCAACAACTGCTGCAGCTCGTGTCGATCCTCTGCCGGCGCATATTCGGTTGTCATCAGCATACTGAGCATGGGCTTTTTCTCCTGTCATCCGTGTAATGCACGGAAAGGGCGTTTTATTGCATTTGGACTTAAAAACTTTTTTGATCAAGCTCCGCTGAGCACCTCGTAAACGCGGGCCTACGCTGCTGTCTCATAGATAAAGCGAGCTGTCAGCTCCCGTTCCCCCCCCACCACGTCCTCTGCGGCGTTGTGTCATGCCCTACGCTGACCGCCGCCTGCGGCGTGGGCAGCGGCACCGGCCGCAGCAAGAAGGAGGCGGAGCAGTCCGCCGCCCGCAGCGCCCCGGAGCAACTGAAGAAGAGAGAAAAAAGAACATGCCCGCACGGGACGGTGTAGCGCTACAATACATATTGGGCAAGTGAATAAAAAGGTATGAAGGATATGGTCACATGGGTTATAGTTGAGTTAACCAGCCCGAAAGGAGACCATATCCCTCATGAGCAAGAGTATAACACAAGACATGGCATATCGGCAATCCCTAATGAAGTATGCGGAGAAATACGGCGTCAGCCGCGCCAGCCGGAAGTACAACAAGAGCCGGTCGTACATCTATTTCTGAAAGCAGCGCTGGGACGGAAGTGTGGCGTCCCTTACCTGCCAGTCCAGACGCCCCCACAGTCATCCAAACCAGCACACGGAGGCCGAACTGAAACTCATTCGCCCGTACACACCTCGCCATAGTGGGAAGGTCGAACGCAGCCACCGCGAGGACCAGAAGCGGTTTTACTCCTGCCACGCCTTCTACTCCTTGGACGATTTTGCAAAGCAACTTGCTGTCCACAACTGCCGTTCCAACAACTTACCTATGAGACCCCTCCGCTGGCTGTCTCCCGTTGCGTTCACTGTCCAATATGTTTGACAAACCTACAAAAAAGAACACGCCCGCACGGGACGGCAAGGGATGCTGGAGATATGACGCAGGATGCGCTCAGCTGGACTCCAAGTCACACAATAGTCATCAAACCAAAGCGGAACTTTTATCACCTACCGCATATAAAAACCGTCTCAAACGATACGTTTGAGACGATTTTTGGTACGCCCGACTGGATTCGAACCAGCGGCCTTTAGAGTCGGAGTTATCAGGCCGTCAAGCCGGAAAGTCCTGCGGCGCAAGGGCTTGGTTGGTGCTGCACAAATTTCCGCCATTTTGAAGAAAAACCTCGGAAGCCTTGTCGGACAGGGCTTCCGAGATTTTTCGCGGTAGTAGTCAAATAGTAGTCTGCGCGCCTCGCAGGTCATGCGACTCGGTTCAACTGAGCACCACTACGCAAGTCAGTTATTATACAAAGACCGCGTATCCAGCGCATCTGCGATGCGGTTCAGGGCTTCGCTCAGTTGGCTGCGCGGGCAGGCGAAGTTCAACCGCTGGAAGCCACTTCCCTCTCCGTTCAAGCCGAACATCACACCGTTGTCCGTTGCAACCTTCGCCTCATGGCGCATGAAGTGCCAGAGCGCCTCATTGCTCATACCAAGGGCGCGGAAGTCCAGCCACGCAAGATAGGTGGCCTCCGGGATACGATACTTTACCTGCGGCATTCGCTCCGCAATAAACGCCGCAATATACTCCGCATTTTCCTTCAGGTATGCAAGTAGCGCCCCCAGCCACTCTTCACCCTCGGTGTAGGCTGCGATCTGTGCCACAGCTCCGAAATTTCCCGGCCACAGGTAGTAAGGCGCCATCTTCTTGCAGAAGGCTTCTCGGATCGCATCGTTGGGAATGATGATATCCGACACCAGAAGCCCCGCCAGATTAAAGGTCTTGGAGGGCGAGGTGCATACGATGCAGTGCTGCGCGAGCTCTTCAGACACCGTGGCAAAGGGCGTATGACGGTAGGGCGGCAGAACAAGATCCCCGTGGATCTCATCGACCGCGATCATCACACCATTATCAAGGCAGATCCGGCCCACGCGCTCCAGCTCTTCCTTTGTCCACGCTCTGCCTACGGGATTATGCGGGTTACAGAGCAGCATCAGCTTTGTTTCCGGCTTTTTTGCAAGCGCTTCGAGCTCTGCAAAATTGATTTCATAATAGCCCTCGCGATTAACGAGTGCGTTCAGCGCCACATTGCGCCCCGTCCCGCGCACATAGTCATAGTAAGGGTAATAGACCGGCGACTGGATGATCACATTGTCGCCCGGCTGCGTATACATTTCGATCGCGCACACCAGCGCCATATTGACGCCGGGCGTATAGACGATCCACTCAGGCTTCACATCCCAATGGTTGCGGCGCTTCTGCCAGTCCGCGCACGCCTGTAAATATTCCGGCGCGGGATAGCCATAGCCGTAGGTTTCGTGAGCGGCGCGGCGCTGAATGGTCTCCGCCACGGCCGGAGCGGTTTTGAAGTCCATATCCGCAATGCCCATGGGGATAATATCTCTCTCGCCGTACATCTGCTGCCGCAGCTCCGGCGACCATTTGATAGAGATGCTTTGGGTGCGGTCGATCCTCTGGTCAAAATCAAATTTCATGCGCTGCCTCCTTGCTTCAAAACGTGCGGAACAAAGTCCTTTTCTTTTCTTCTTGTTTGCGGTATAATACTATCGTTACTTGTGCGATATAATAATATACCATGTGCATTATATTGTCAATAGTAGGAGTATACAATGAACTCAATGAATTTAATCGTCGCACGAAATATCAAACGACTGCGAGAAGAAAAGAAACTGAGTATGGACGAGTTGGCTAAGCTCAGTGGTGTCAGCAAAAGTATGCTGGCACAGGTGGAACGTGGGGAGGGTAACCCGACGCTTTCCACCCTGTGGAAGCTCTCCAACGGCATGAAAGTTCCCTTCAACGCGCTGACCGTTTCCCCCAAGGCCCCCTATGAGGTGGTGCGAACTGCGGAGATGCAGCCCATCTTGGAGGACGGCGGCAAGGTAAAGAACTACTGCCTTTTTCCGGACGATGAAAACCGGAAGTTCTCCGTCTACTATATGGAGCTGGCTCCCGGCAGCCATTGGCAGTCGGAGCCGCATCTGCGGGGTACCACCGAGTTTGTCACCCTTTTCGCCGGTGCAATCGAAATCACGGCTGATCAGAAGGCCATTGTCGTTCAGGCGGGCGAAAGCGTCCGCTTTCAAGGCGACACCACCCACGCCTACCGCAACATCTCTGACCAAACCACCATTCTGCACATGATCCTGTATAACCCGTAATCATAACCACCAGTAATCTGGTGGTTTGACCTGCCCCTAAAAGGGGCGTTGAAGGTTTGACACCGCATTACCATTTCAGGCAGCCGCTTCAAGCGACTGCGGAAGATCTATGACTCCCGCCACCACGCTGGATATCTCTTCGACAAGAACAAAAAGGCCGCCAGCGCGGGATTGCAGGGAATGCTGGAGCTTTGACGCAGGATAGTTCCTTCAAACCGGAAAGCCCTGCGGCGCAAGGGTTTGGTTGGTGCTGCACAAATTTCCGCCATTTTGGAGAAAAACCTCGGAAGCCTTGTAGGACAGGGCTTCCGAGGTTTTTGCAGCAGTAGTCAAATAGTAGTCTGCGCCCCATCGTTCCGGGACGGCAGCGGGCCTCGTTGGGCGTCTTGCAGAGATCACTTCTCTGTTATCTCGTGCTGTTTCTTATACCCCTCGCCCCATGCCCACATGGAATCCAGAATAGGCTTCAGGCTCTTGCCCAGTTCCGTCAGCGAATACTCCACTCTCGGCGGCACTTCTGCGTAAACCTCACGATGAACAAGTCCGTTTTCCTCCATCGCCCGGAGCTGGGCGGTCAAGACCTTCTGGGACACATTGCCAACGGACTTTTTCAGCTCCCCGAACCGCTTCGTTCCCGGCATCAGGTCACGCAGGATCAGCACCTTCCACTTATCCCCGATGAGGGTCAGCGTGGTCTCCACGGGGCAGGCAGGGAGAGCGGCTTTCGCGGTCATTTCGCTCATATTTGAAACCCTCCATAAAAATTTTTTCAAGCGCCAAATTGCTGGAAAACCCAGTAACGGCGCAATCGTTTCTTTTTGGTAACTACCCATTAGTTTCCGTTTAGTAACTACGGCACAATATTGTGCTTACTTTACGAATCGGAGCTACGGTATTACTATAACGCCAGAGGCAAACGAAAGCAAGCCCAATCACCAAGGAGGTTACTCAAAATGAAAAAAATTCTTTCTCTCACGATGGCTCTTGCCATGATCGGCACGGCTCTCACCGGCTGCGGCTCCAAGGACGCTGCTACCCAAACCCCCGCTGAAAACACCCAACAGCCGGTGCCTGTCCAGCAGGAGCAGAGCCAGAGCGAAAAGGTGCTGGCGCTCATCAACACCTTTGCCACCGGCGATACGGACACCGCCCGCAGCCTGTTGGCGGATGGCTACATCCAGCACAATCTAGCATACGGCACCGGTGCGGACGCCTTCGTCGGCTCCGTAGAATATCTCGCATCTGCTGATGTTAAGACCACTGTGAACAACATCCGTGCTTTCGAGGACGGTGACAAGGTATTCTTGCAGACAGTCTATAATTTTGCCGGTGCCGGTGAGCAGGTCGCCTTTGACATCTTCCGCTTTGACGAAAACGGCAAGATCGCTGAGCATTGGGACAATCTGGCAGCCCTGGCCGAGCCGAATCCCTCCGGTCACAGCCAGACGGACGGCACGATGGAGGTCACGGATCTGGACAAGACCGAGGAAAACCGTGAGCTGGTCAAGAACTTCCTCTACGATGTCATGCAGGGCAACAACCTTGATAAGACCCCGGATTACTTTGAGAGTGATGCCTACATCCAGCACAACAGCGGCATTGCCGATGGCGTGTCCGGTCTGAACGCCGCGCTGGGCGCTCTGGCGGAGCAGGGCATTTCCATGGTGTACGATGAAGTCCACATGGTTCTGGCGCAGGGCAATTTCGTCCTTGCCGTCAGCGAGGGCACCTTCGGCGGTGCGCCCACCAGCTACTATGACCTGTGGCGCGTGGAGAACGGCAAGATCGCCGAGCATTGGGATGTGATGGAGACCATCGCAGACCAGTCCACCTGGCAGAATCAGAACGGCAAGTTCTGATCGTTACTCGGAGGTAACCATACCACACAATATTGTGCGTACTTCACAAGCCGTACAAATCGCATTACAATCAAAGCATCAAGAGAAAAAACAAATTACGGAGGTACTTATCATGAACAAAGTCGTAGAATTTCTGAATGCCAACCCTGTGCAGTATCTGGCTAGAGGTGTTTTGCCTGTACGAAGCGGACGGCGAGTATTTTGACATCAGCGACCCGGCACACATCGTCCGGGACAGCTTCACCATTGGAAAAGAAGCGCAGGAAGCACCGGGTTACTATGTAGGCGAAGGCTGCATCGGCTGCAAGCTGTGCTATTCGGTCTGTCCGCAGAAGTGCATCGACATTACAAAGAAGCCTGTGGTCATTGACCAGCACCATTGCCTGCACTGCGGGCGATGTGCGGAAATCTGCCCTAAGCAGGTGATTGAAAAGAGGATTTGACTATGAACCAGAGCGAAAAAAGACTGTTTCTGATCCAGTCGCTTTTGAAAGAACGCCCGGAATATCGAGATATGGGCATACCGGCCGATACAAACAGCCAGCGCCAGCTTTTGCGGGGGCTGATGAATATTCGCGCGCCGCAGCGCATTGGAGCAGATTTTCTGAAAACGCAGGACGAGTATCTGCAAAGCGAGACCGCCGCAAAGGGCATCACGGATATTGCCGACCTGACGCCCATTCAGCCGGGGCTGTATCTCTGGCAGGGCGACATTACCACGCTCAAGTGCGATGCCATCGTCAATGCGGCAAACTCCGGCATGACCGGCTGCTATATTCCGAATCACCGCTGCATCGACAACGCCATTCACACTTATGCGGGCGTAGAACTCCGCCTTGCCTGTGAAGAACTGATGGAACAGCAGGGCTATCCGGAACCCACCGGTCAAGCAAAAATCACGCCTGCGTTCAATCTGCCCTGCCGGTATGTACTGCATACGGTTGGCCCGATCATCAGCGGTCGAGTGACAAAAGAGGACAAAGAACTGCTGGATTCCTGCTACCGCTCCTGCTTGGAGCTGGCAGCAGAAAACAAGCTGGAAAGCGTGGCGTTCTGCTGCATTTCCACAGGGGAGTTTCATTTCCCCAACGAGCAGGCGGCGCAAATCGCCGTGGAAACTGTGAAACAGTTTATGAATAGAAAAACCAGTGTCAAGAAGGTGATCTTCAATGTTTTCAAGGATTTGGACAAAACCATCTACGAAAAGCTGCTCGGAGCCGATGGAACGGCTGAAAGCAGCATTACAGGACTGTGATGCCGTGGTCATTGGTGCAGGTTCCGGTCTGTCCACGGCGGCGGGCTTCACCTACACCGGCGAACGGTTTGAGCAGCATTTCTCTGATTTCGCTCAGAAGTACGGCATTCAGGATATGTACAGCGGCGGCTTCTATCCGTTCCCCACGCAGGAAGCATTCTGGGCCTATTGGAGCCGGTATATCTACATCAACCGCTATCAGGACGCGCCTAAGCCGGTCTACGATGACCTTTTGAAGCTGGTGCAGGACAAGGATTATTTCGTTATCACAACCAACGTTGACCACTGCTTTCAGAAGGCGGGCTTTGACAAAAAGCGGCTGTTCTACACGCAGGGCGATTATGGTCTGTTCCGGTGCAGTGAGCCGTGCTGTCAGGAAACCTTTGAGAACGAAACCGCGATTCGTGAAATGGTCAGGCGGCAGGAGGATATGAAAGTCCCGACAGAGCTGCTCCCTGTCTGTCCACACTGCGGCAAGCCGCTGACAATGAACCTGCGTTCCGACAATAAGTTTGTCGAGGACGAAGGCTGGCACAGAGCAGCGGAACGGTATGAGAATTTCCTCCGTACCCGAGCGGGTGGGAAAATCCTCTTTCTGGAATTGGGCGTTGGGTATAATACACCAGTCATCATCAAGTATCCATTCTGGCAGATGACCGCGAAGAACCCAAACGCAATCTACGCCTGTATCAACCAAGGGCAGGCAGTTTGTCCGCAGGAGATCCAGCGGCAGGCGATCTGCATCAACATAGACCTCGGCAATGCTTTGCAGGAGCTTTCATAAATGAGGGAGGAGCTTTCGCTTGTGCGAAAGCTCCTCCCTCATTTGGCGCTGACCAAATCGGTTTTATCCGCGCAGCACGACCTTCTGGATGTCATTTTCCATCACAGTTGTTTTCCGTTTTTTAGAGACCTATGTCACACTACTCCATGTCAAGAGTAGGATTCCGTCTCCTGTCATCCGTGTAATGCACGGAAAGGACGATTTATTGCATTTGGACCTAAAAGCTTTTTTGATCAAGCTCCACTGAGCACCTCGTAAACACGGATCAGTGCTGCGACCTCGCAGGCAAACCGATTCGCCAGTGCCTGCTCCTCCCACCATGTTCTCTGCGGTGTTGCGTGATGCCCCGCATCCTGCTCTGCCTCCGCTTTGGCGGCGCGGATGGCTTTCTGAGCGGAGAGCCACCGACCGTAGGCTCCGTCGTACAAGTCCTTTTTCAGTTTCCGCAGTGCGGCCTTGTACGCCTTCTCCGCTCCGCTGGGGCCATTGTAGTTGAACCGGATCGCCAGCTCCTGAAAGGTCATGCCAACCTCGTCCGGCTGACCGATGCCGAGGTAGCTTCGCACCAGATTCAGCTCTCTGGGCGTCAGCACCTCCTCCATCCGCTGCATCAGCAGCGTCCGGCGCATCAGGCGATCATAGGTCGCGGCGGGATCGCCGCCGCAGCTGACGGAGAACACATCATCACCTAACTGCCGCACGCAAAACAGCGTCCGGTATTCTTTTATCAATGCCCCAGCTACCTTGGCAGATACATTCAGTTCTCCGCACACCACCTTGACCAACTCAGCATCAGATTGGTCTCGTCCCTCGGCGCAGAGGTATGCCACCCTGCGCAGTTGATTGTACCGGCTGATGGGAATGGACAGAGAGGAAGAATACCGCGCGGCATAGTCGGACAGCGCCGCTTCTATCGCGGGTGTCGCATAGGTCAGCAGCTTTGTTCCGTAGGCGGGATCAAAGCGCCCTGCCGCGTCCAGCAGCGCCAGCGCCGCCTCCTGCTTCAAGTCCTCCGTCTCACACCACGGCGTATACGCCCGCGCCAGTTCGATGAGGTAGCCCTCGTTCTGTGAGACGAGCCGCTCCGCAGCATTCTTGTCTCCAGTCTGCATCCGCAGAGCCAGTTCTTCATTGCAGAGGCCGTCCCCGGCAACGGTATACATATTTTTCGGCACAGGGACGCCCCCTTCCTCATTTCAGCCGCTTTTCTGCCTCTGCGTAAAGGTGTTCCAATTCCATGTCCCGCGCATATCCGTCAGCAGCATAGTCGTTGTCCATCAGTGCCTTGTCCCGATAGCTCTCCGCCAAGTAGAGCGCCTCATGCCGCAGCTCATCAGAGATTTTCCCCCTCTGGTGATGCTTGCGGATGGTGTCGGTGCGGGTGGCGAACAGGCGGTAGACCGGGTGCTGTTTGTTCTGCTCCTTCTGGTGCATCATCGCG
>ERZ1026844.2040-NODE-2040-length-11264-cov-6.729860_pt1 | contig 11264 bp, 8 predicted proteins | sample MGYA00380152_ERZ1026844 | MGnify/ENA primary metagenome ERZ1026844 (study PRJEB33269, sample SAMEA4719788) | human gut metagenome | biome: human-associated habitat; feature: organic feature; material: feces | place: Cameroon | collected 2013-10 ... | reverse complement strand
CTTATAACCATAACCGGTTACGAAACCATAGACGGCGTGGATTACTTCTATTCCAGCGACTCCGCCGCCGGAAGCGACGCGGGCTGCCTGAGGCGTTACCGCGCGGACCAGCTTGACGAAGCATGGGGCGCCAAGGTGGCATATATTATACACGACAAGGAAGAGAACATATCCGCCTGCAACCCCAACCGCGTTGAGTGCGAGCTGGTGAGCGCAGGGGAGAACGAATATACCCTTATGGCAAACGGCGAGGCCGTGCGGATAGGCAAAAACTTCACCTCCGCCAAATGGAAGAGCGACGGCTGCGGCATAATAGCCTATTACCTTGAGGGCGAGGACGTGAGCGAAGCGCCCGCACCCGAAAACGTAAAGACCGGCGACGCAAACCATACCTTCCGCTATACCGTTAAGGGCAACGAGAACGGCAACCTTGCCATTAAGCCCAAGGCTATACTGGGCGGGCTGAAGAAGCCCGCAACCATGCACATATTCGTAATGGCGAACAACGGCACCACCTATACCGCGAGCCTTGAGCTTGTGCCGGAGGTTACGGAAACTCCCGCTCCCGCGCCTACCGAGGCCCCTGCCGAGAGCGAAGCCCCCGCAGCCACAGCCGAACCCGCTCCCGCCGAGCCCGCGGCGACCGAGCCTGAGGGCGGCATGTCCACCGGCGCGATAGTGGGCATAATAGCCGCTGTGATAGTCGTTGCGGCAATAGTCATAATTGTCAGCAAAAAGAAGAAATAAGCCGTACAAAGCTTAAATGATAACTCTATCGGGGCGACCGCGCGGCCGCCCCGTGCTTATACAACGGGGGAAAATATGAGCGATATACTTAGCGGACTGAATACCGAGCAGCGCGAGGCCGTGACCACCACGGAAGGCTTTGTGCGCGTTATGGCGGGCGCAGGCAGCGGCAAAACACGCGCCCTTGCGCACAGGTTTGCATACCTTGTGAACGAGGTTGGCATTCTGCCTTCAAACATACTTTGCGTAACGTTCACAAACAAATCCGCAAACGAGATGCGGCGGCGCATACGCGCCCTTACCGGCGACAACGACACCGGCTTTATAAGCACGTTCCACGGCTTCTGCGTATCCGTATTGCAGGAGGACAGCTATTTTGTCCAGTACCCCAAAAGCTTCCTTGTGCTGGACAATTCGGACATTGATTCAATGCTTGCCGTAATATATGAGGAGCGCGGCTTAACCCTTAGGGATATGACGTTTTCCAAGGCGCGGGACATGATAGAGATTGAAAAATGCGTCAACCGCCCGCAGTATTATTTGGACGTTATAGCCATGGATTTAGATACGCTTAAGAAGAAATATGACGAAGCGGAGACCGCCAAGGACATAATATTCTACGGCTATCTTTATCAGCAGAAAAAATGCTTCGGCCTTGATTATAACGACCTTATCAAGTTCACGCTGTATATATTCTCAAAGTCGGACGAAATACGCCTGAAATGGCAGCAGCGGCTTGAATACATAATGATAGACGAGTTTCAGGATATAGACCCGCTGCAATACGAGCTTATGCAGGCACTGTGCGCATACCATAAGAACCTTTTCATAGTGGGCGACCCGGACCAGACCATATACACCTGGCGCGGGGCGGACGTAAAGTATCTGCTGGACTTTGAACGGAACTTCCCCAATGTTAAAACAATAATGATGATGAAGAACTATCGTTCAACGCCGGAGATACTCAGCGTTGCAAATTCGCTGATAGACAAAAACACCATCCGCATGAAAAAGGAGCTTATTCCCATGCTGCCGCAGGGGGAGCGCCCCGTGTATACGCACAACAAAACCACCGATACGGAGGCAAAAACAATAGCCGCGCGCATAAAGGAGCTGAACGAAGCGGGCGTGCCGTACGGAGACATAGCCGTGCTGTACCGCGCGCACTACGCCGCAAGGACGATAGAGGAAGGGCTGATGAAGGCCGAAATACCGTATACCATATACAGCGGCGTGCAGTTTTTCGACAGGGTGGAGATAAAGGACGCGCTAAGCTACATGCGCATGGTTGTGTATAAGGACGATCTTTCCTTCCTGCGCATAGTGAATACGCCCAGGCGAAACATAGGGCAGAAGCGCATGCGCTTTTTGACCGAGTATGCGGAAAAGAACGCCTGCTCGCTTTATGAAGCGCTGGACAGGAACGCGGACGAGCCGCTTTTTGCCGGCACGCAGGCAAAGCGGTTTATAAAGCTTATTGAGCATTTTGCGGCGATATACAAAAATATGCCCGCATCGGAAGCATTAAGCGCAATACTTAACGAAAGCGGATACGAGGCCGCGCTCAGGACAGAGGGCGCGCAGGACAGGCTGGATAATTTGGCGGAGCTGAAGCAGGCCGTGTATGAATACGAAACGGGCTGCGGCGAGGAAAGCGCAATGGAGGATTTCATTGCCCATGTTGCGCTGCTTACCAATCTTGACGCGGCCTCAAGCCCGGACGCGGTGAAGCTTATGACCGTGCATACGGCAAAGGGGCTTGAATTCCCGTATGTTTTCATATGCGCGCTGGATGAAGGCGTGTTCCCCTCCAAGCGGACGGACAGCTTTGAAGGCATGGAGGAGGAGCGGCGGCTTATGTTCGTTGCCGTGACAAGGGCCGAAAAGGGGCTGTTTCTTTCCGATGCGGAGGGCAGGAGCATAGACGGCTCCTTCCGCTACCCTTCGCGCTTTGTGTTCGATATAGACCGGCAGTATTTGGACTACACGAGCGAGCTTAACGAAAGCCTGAAGGCGGAGGCGGAGCGCTACATATCCTCCGTACAGAACCGCCTTACAGCCCAAACGCAGGAGCTTCGCTTCACGGTAGGCCAGCGCGTGATGCATGACATAATGGGCGGCGGCATGGTGGTGGATATAGACCGCGGCCGCATGGCATACGTTATCCATTTTGATTCGCTGCCCACTCCGCGCAGGATAAACTTCCGCGCAGGCAGCCTTAAGGAGGGCTAAAGCAGGGCATAAAATAAGCGTGCGGAAGCATTTTGCCGCACGCTGTTTTGTTATATATGTGCTTATATCCTTGCGTTGCGCACGAACGGCAGCGCCGCGCCTATTGCGGTTGCAAAGGTTGCGTTTTCGGGGATGAAGAACTTAACGTCCGATATTTCCTCAACCACGCGCATCACCTGCGAAGCTATGCTCATGTTCGCAAGGCTGCCCGTCAACACAACGTCCTTAACCGTGTCGTTCCTCAGCGCGAACACGCTCAGCATGCCTATCGTTTGGAACACCATGTTCAAAAGCCCCAGCGCAATGTCCTCTTTTTCCGTGCCGCTGGTTATTTTGCCGAAGTTGGATGCCGTAATGTGCGAAGGCAGCGCGCCAACCTCATTGGTGCATATATCGGATATCATCAAATCAACCTTGCTCAAATCGCCCTTTTTGGCAAGGCGTTCCATTGCGGAATGGTCGTTTTCGTGGAACACATGGAAGGATAACCCCGCAAGCGTTCCGCCGCCAACGCCGCTGCCGCCTATATGCACGCAGCCAAGTCTCCCCGCCCGCACGAACGCCGTGCCCGTGCCAAGGCTTACAACAAGCGCCTCCTCCTTGCCGCTGAGCGCAAGGCCGCCCTTGCCTATGGCAACGAATTCATCTATGCGCTCGGTATGTATGCCGTATATATCGCCGTTCACAAGCGCCGCGCCAACGCCGGTTATAACGCAGCAGGCCACGTCGTTTAGTGATATTGCGCGCGTGCTTAAAAAGTTGCCTATCGCACCGTATAGGGAAGTCAGCCTGTCCGATGCTTCAACCCTAAGCGTGCCTATATGCTGGCCGGATTCCTGAAAACCGGCAATCTTGGTGGTGGAGCCGCCTATGTCTATGCCCAGCACTACGCCCATGGTGCTCTCCTGTCAGTCCTTCAGTATGAATTTCTTCACCGGCTTGCATATTGCGGGGCAAAGCACGCCCGCAACTATGGCCTCCGGTATGCCGTTGGTCAGCACCGTGCTGCCGATTATCAGCAATATGCCTTGGCCTGCTATGCTTGCGTATTGGTCGCCGAAGAATGCCCATATGCCAAGCATCACGCCGAACGTGTTCACAAGGCTGCCCACAACGCTCGCTATGACCATTGCAATAACGTTGTTCTTCATGCTCTTGCTAAGCGCATTATAGAGCACGCCCGATACCGTACCCACCAGTATGCGCGGCAGGAAGCATATAACTATGCTGAAAAAGTTGCCCTGATATTCGCCAAGGGTATAGAACGGCGAAAATACAAACGCGGCTATGGGCGTGGGGGGAGTGAACGTCCATACTATAAAGCTGAACAGGCCCGTTATCGCGCCCATGAGCGTGCCGGCCTTGGTGCCGAGCAGTATGGAGGTTATTATAACGGGTATCATCGCAAGCGTTGCCACTATAGGCCCTATCGCGGGCAGGGAACCGAGCGGAGTAAAGCAGAACACGGCTTCTATAGCCGCCAAAAGTGCAAATTGAATAAAGAATCGGACAGAATCCTTTTTGCTGTTGTGCATAGGAAAATCCCCTTTCTGTTAACCGGGGCAGTATACCCCATAATGATGCCATGATTATACTTTGAAACGCGAATATAATCAAGCGGTTCAGGTGATGCGTTTTCATTTTCCATAAATATCAGGTTGCATATTACATAATAAAGCGAAATCCTGTCTTTACATGAGGGGTGAATGGAAATATAATAGTAAATACGGCTGATGAAAAAAATACTGTTTACAGGGGTAGAGGGAATATGGAAAACAACGCAGGCATAGAGCCGCAGAATAACTCCCGCAAAACGCTTACGATAGTGCTCGTGTCGCTCCTTGCGGCGGCGCTGGTGCTCGGCGGCGTGCTTATCGCGCTCAAAATAAAGGCGGATAGGGAAGAAGAACAGCGGCAGAGCATAATCAACTCCGGCACGTTCCACGCGGGCATAACCGTGGGCGGCGTGGACGTAAGCGGCATGGGCATGGCTGCGGCAAAGGATGCGCTGAAGGCGGCGGAAGAAAAGCTGACGGAGGACGTGGGCTTCACCGTGACCGACGGCGAACATACATACACGATAGACAAAAGCTTTTTCAACATAACTTATAATACGGAAGAAAAGCTTAACGAGGCCATGGCGCTCGGCCGCGAAGGCACGCTTGAAGAATTGCAGGCGGAGCTTAGCGACATAGCCGCAAACGGCAGGAGCTTCGATATTGAATACACCATCGCCGCGCCCGATTTTACCGAATTTGCGGCGGGCATAGCGGCGGAGGTAAACACCGCGCCCGTGGACGCAACGTTTGGCGTTAAGCAGCTTGAAATGAACAAGGCTACCGATGCGCTTGACGCCGTGAACATAGGCAAGGCGGACGACGATACCGTAACCGACCTGAGGGACCTTAGGTTCGACTTTGTGGAGGGCATACCCGGGCACGGCGTTAACGAGCAGAAGCTTATTGACGAGCTTACCGCGCGCACCGAGGCAAGGGAGTTCGGCACGGTTGAATTTGAAAGCGAACCCATAGAGCCGGAGGTTACCATAGCCACCATAAAGGAAACGCTTGTAATGCGCTCCAGTGCTTATACAAGCTATGCCAAGGGGCATTACGGCCGCGCGGAGCGCGTGCATAACATGACCAAGGCCTGCGGAATGATATACGGCACTGTGCTGCAGCCGGGCGATGTGCTTTCCTGCAACACGCTGCTTGGGGACAGATATGAAAAATACGGCTGGCAGCTTGCTCCCGCGGTAATAGAGGGCGGCGCGAATACGGAGGATCAGCCGGGCGGCGGCGTATGCCAGGTAAGCACAACCATGTATGAGGCTGTGCTTATGGGAGACTATAATATAGTCTATCGCCAGGCGCATTCAAGCAGGCTCAGCTATGTTCCCGGCGGGCTTGACGCAACCATAAACACCGGCACGATAGATTTTAAGTGGAGCAACAATACGGAAGCGCCCGTATATGTGTTCACCTGGATAGATAAGGAGCAGAAGCGCATATGGTGCGAAATATACGGCCTGCCCTTTGCGGCGGACGCGGGGTTTGATGAAATTGAGCTGATTAGCGAGCGCCTGCCGGACATAGAGCCGACGGCGGACGAATACATAACCTATTCCGGCCTTACCGCGCCGTATTGGATGCTGAAGAACGAAGCTAAGAGCGGCTATGTATACGATACGTTCAAATCATATAAGCTCAACGGCACGGAGGTAAGGCGCGAGAAGATAGCCAACACCGTTTACCGTATGCATCCCAGGCGCTACTATGTATGGCCCGGATACGTTGCGGGCACGCCGCTTCAGGCGGAGTATCAGCTCCCCCTGCCGCAGAAGAACAACTGAACATAAAACGCGAATAAGCAAACGCATATCCCCTGCCAAACAAGGCGGGGGACTTTTTTGACTCAAAATAAGGATGAATTAACAAAAAATATGGGTTTTTACCATAAAAGTGGTGACAAGTGCCACGAAGTGGTGGTATAATCAAGCTACCTAAATGGGATAAAGGGCGCTTTATACCCATTTGAATGGGATTCGGAGGCAACAGGAAAGGTGCTTATTGGCTGTTTCGAACATAATATGGACAGCAAGGGCAGGATAATCATCCCTGCCAAATGGCGCTTGGATCTTGGGGCGCGGATAATCGTGACCTGCGGCTTTGCCCGTAAGGGGGATTATCAGTGCCTTATGGGCATGTCCGAAGAAAGATGGAATGCGTTCGTGAACGCGGTGCAGAATGTGTCATTGGCGGACATAGTGGTGCAGAAGGCGCTAAGGAAGCTTTTTGCCCTCGCATGCGAATGCGAGCTGGACAAGCAGGGGCGCATACTCATAGCCCCAAGCCTAAGGGAAAGGGCGCAGCTTGACGGCGACATTATGCTGGCCGGGGCCAACAACCGCATAGAAATTTGGAACCGCGCCAAGTGGAACGAGGAGATGGACGACGAGTCCGGCTTCGATGACGAAACGCTGCTTGCGCTTACAAGGATACAGAGCGGCCTATGAGCGAATTTAAGCACATACCCATAATGCTAAAAGAGGTGCTTGAGCTGCTTAAACCCGAACGCGGCGGAATATATGCCGACGGCACGCTCGGCGGCGGCGGGCACAGCGAGGCCATACTTACAGCCCTGCCCGATGGCGGCAAGCTATACGGCATAGACCGCGATATGGACGCAATAAACGCGGCAAGCAAACGGCTTGAGCCCTTCGGCGATAAGTTCACGGCAGTGCACGGCAACTTTTTTGACATGAAGGAGCTTATGCATCAGCGCGGGGTGGACAAGCTGGACGGCATACTGATGGACCTTGGCGTGTCGTCATATCAGCTGGACGCGGCGGAGCGAGGATTTTCATACAGGGAAGATGCCCCGCTTGACATGCGGATGGACAAGAGCGCGGCGTTCAGTGCATACGACGTTGTGAACGGCTACGGCAGCGAACAGCTTTTCAGAATAATAAAGGACTACGGAGAGGAACGCTACGCTTCGCGCGTTGCGAACGCAATAGTCAAAAACCGCGCGGAAAAGCCGATAGCCACAACGCTTGAGCTGGCGGACATAATTGCCCGCAGCATGCCGGCGGCGGCGCGCAGGGAAGCGCAGCACCCGGCAAAACGCACATTCCAGGCGATACGCATAGAGGTCAACAACGAACTCGGCGGCCTTGAAAAGGCAATAGAGGATGCGCACGACCTGCTGGCCCCGGGCGGGGTAATGGCCGTGATAACCTTCCATTCATTGGAGGATAGGATAATAAAGCAGGCGTTCAGGCGATTTGAAAAGCCCTGCACCTGCGACCCGCGCGCCCCCATATGCACCTGCGGAAAGGTGCCAACGGCAAAGGTGCTTACGCGAAAGCCGATAGTGGCGGGGGAAGCGGAGCTTGAATACAATCCGCGCGCAAGGAGCGCAAAGCTTAGGGCTATAGAAAAGCTTTAAGCGCATAAAAAGACAGGACGGTGAATAAAATGGCAGCGACGGCGAAAAAGGGACAGAATGTATACGCACCTTCAAGGGTGTATTCGTATTCCCGCGCGGCCACGGCGGAAAAGCTGCCCTATGAGGAAGCGGAAAGCATCCCCGCGCAGATACCCCGCGCCGAGCCGAAGCGCCACGCCGCCCCGCAGACGCGCATAATGCGCGAGGCTACAACAGCACAAAAGCGCAAGCAAAGAACGCTGCCCAAGCTTATAAGCGTTACGGGCGTGCTGATGATAGCGGCGGTAATGATAGGGCTGGTGTTCAGGTATGCATCGATAGCAAGCGCATACAGGGCGGTAAACAGCACGCAGAAAAAGATAGAAGAAAGCCAAAGAAGGATAACGGAGCTTGAGGTGCAGCTGGATGAGGCGGTAAGCCTGGACGAAGCAAGGCTGGCCGCGGCGCAGGCAGGGCTGAATTATCCTACGGCCGAGCAAGTAGTTGAAGTCAACGGCGCCGTCGGCGGTTACATGAACGGCGCGGCAAAGACACAGACCGAGCCTGAGCAGACCGCTCGGACGGAGGACGCGCAGAAGCCGGACGGGGGTACGGCGACGAACGAGCCATAATAAAAGGCTTGCCTTTGCAAAGGACGGAGTGCGGCGGCTGATAAAACATAAAGGAGGGCGCAGCCTTGGACGCACCGGGCGTTTCCAACAAAAAAAGGCTTAAAATAATGCTGGGCATAATATGCGGATTGTTTTTCGTGCTCAGCATAAGGCTGGTAAAAATAATGGTGATAGACGGCGACGAGCTGGCAGGCCGCGCCGAATCGCAGCAAACAAGGAACACAATGCTAAGCGCCACGCGCGGGAAAATACTCGATTCAACCGGAGTGGTGCTTGCAAGGAACGCTACGGCGTATAAAATCGTTGTCTGGCCGAAAAGCATAAAGACAGACGAACGCGAAAGGGTAGCGAGGGAGCTTTCAAACCTGCTGGGCATGGACTATGCAAGGGTGCTTGAAAGGGTAAGCTCCAACAAACAGGAAATTATACTTGCCCGCCAGGTAGAGCGGGACGTTGTTGATAAAATAGAGGCTATGAAGCTTGGCAATGGCGTTGGCACGGCAATAGACACAAAGCGCTATTACAGCGCCGGTTCGCTTTTCAGCCAGCTTTTGGGCTTTACCACCGTTGATGGCGAAGGACAGGCGGGGCTTGAGCAGAAATACGACAAGTACCTTGCCGGTAAAGACGGCCGCATGGTGACGGAAACGGACGCAAGGAGCAACGCCCTTGCATACGGCGTGCAGGAATTGATTCCCGCAACCGACGGCGACGATATTGTGCTGACAACTGACGCGGTGATGCAAAGCGCGCTTGAAAAGGCCTGCAAGGAAGCGCTGGAGGTAAACAAGGCAACAAGCGTGCAGGGAATAATAATGGACTGCACCACGGGGGAAATAAAGGCGCTGACTACCCAGCCGGACTTTGACCCCAACTCCCCGCCAAGGAGCGACATGGCGCTGCTCAATTCGCTTATGCGCAACCGCGTGGTTACGGATTCGTATGAGCCGGGCTCCACGTTCAAGCTTATCACGCTTGCCGCGGCGCTGGACAGCAAAAGCGTAACTGCGGATACGGGCTTCAGCTGCGATGGCGGCTGCATTGTGAACGGGGAAAGGATAAAGTGCTGGAAGCACGGCGGGCATGGCTCGCAAACGCTGTATAAGGCGGTGCAGAATTCCTGCAACCCCAGCTTTGTACGCATGGCGCTCAGCATGGGAACGGAAACGTTCTATGATTACATATACTCCTTCGGCTTCGGCTCCTCAACGGGCAGCGGAATAACCGGGGAAAGCGCGGGCATAGTTACGCACCAGAAGTACATTACCGATAATACTTTGGCCCGCATAGGCTTTGGGCAGAGCATAGCGGTAACGCCGCTGCAGCTGGTTACGGCGGTAAGCGCGGCGGTAAACGGCGGCAACCTGATGCAGCCGTATGTGGTGGACAGCATAGTTGCGCCGGACGGTACGGTTGTGCTGAAGAACGAGCCCACTGTGGTGCGCCGCGTGATAAGCGAGGAAACCTCCGCCCTTGTGCGGGAGATAGCCGAAAGCGTAGTGAGCGAAGGCAGCGGCAAAAACGCCGCCATACCCGGATACAGGGTGGGCGGAAAGACCGGCACCGCGCAGAAGTACGGCTCCGACGGCAAGGTTGCGCAAGGTAAGCTTATAGCATCGTTCATAGGCTTCGCCCCGGCGGACGACCCGAAGTACGTTTGCCTGATATTGGTTGACGAGCCGCAGGTGGGCACGATATTCGGCAGCACCGTAGCCGCGCCGTTCGTGAAGCAGGTAATGGAAGAAGTGCTGAGGTATTCGGGCTACCTGCCTGAATCCGCCGAAGGCAGCGTGCTTGTGCCGGACGTTACGGGCATGAGCGTGAGCGACGCTAAGCATGAGCTGAGCAAGGTTGGGCTGGAAGCCTCATTCCAGGATGACGAGAACGAGCTTGTTACCGCGCAGGTGCCTGCCGCGGGGGCAACGGTGCAGGCGGGCAGCGGAGTGCTGCTGTACACGGTGATGACGTCGGCAGACGAGCCGGACATTACCCAGGAAGAGGACGAAATGGTAACGGTTCCGGGCGTTTTGGATAAAACGCGGCTTGAGGCGAGCGATGCGCTGAAGGCAAAGGGGCTGACAATAAAGATAGATCCGCCGGATCAATCCGGCAAAGCGATACGGCAATCCCCCGCGGCGGGGGAAACCGTGCCGAAGGGCACGGAGGTGCTTGTGGAATTTTCTGATACGGGGATAGGCTAAAGCCGTCCCGGGGAAAGGCGAAAAATGCTGCTGAGTCAACTTGCCAAGGTCACCGAGCATACGCTGGTGGGCGAGGATAGGGAAATTGCAAATATAGAATACGATTCGCGCAAGGTGCATGAGGGAGACCTTTTCTGCTGCGTAACGGGCACGTTTTCCGATGGGCATGAATACGCGCCCATGGCGAAGGAGCTCGGCGCGGCGGCGCTGGTGGTAGAGCGCAAGCTGGATATAGACCTGCCGCAGCTTATCGTGCCGAACACGCGCATTGCAATGGCGGAAATGGCGGCGGCATATTACGGCTATCCTTCCCGGGAAATGAAGATGATAGGCGTTACCGGAACCAACGGCAAAACCAGCACGACATACATGATAAAGAGCATCGCCGAGGAGGCGGGGCTTAAGGTTGGCCTGATAGGCACAATACACAACCTGATAGGCGACAGGATAATTGAAACCGAGCGCACAACGCCCGCAAGCGTTGACCTTCAAAAAATACTGCGGGACATGAAGAACGCAGGCG
>ERZ1026844.2036-NODE-2036-length-11279-cov-3.232716_pt1 | contig 11279 bp, 12 predicted proteins | sample MGYA00380152_ERZ1026844 | MGnify/ENA primary metagenome ERZ1026844 (study PRJEB33269, sample SAMEA4719788) | human gut metagenome | biome: human-associated habitat; feature: organic feature; material: feces | place: Cameroon | collected 2013-10 ... | reverse complement strand
CTTCATCTGGGAGCAGCGGGTGACAGCACACTCGAAGTCCACATAGATGAAGGGCTTACCGTCGGAGGTCACAGCATTGGTGAAATGACCGTAGGTGATGAACTGACGGCCCTGCTGCTGACCCTGCGTGGGAGCACCCTGCTGCGGATAGCCGCCCTGCTGGGGCGCAGGCTGACCCTGAGGCATACCCTGCTGAGGATACCCACCCTGAGCATAGCCCTGAGGGGCCGGCTGCTGGGGAGGATAGCCGTAGGCGGGCTGACCCTGCGGAGCGCCGTACTGAGGCTGCGCGGGATACTGGCCCTGCGCCTGAGGATACCCATACTGAGGAGCCTGCTGCATACCACCGTTGTTGTTCTGATAAGACATAATTTTCTCCTTTCTTCCGCACGAAGGCGGACCAAATCCTGACAAATGTTGATTTTTGGGGTGTCAGAAAATGGCATATTTGATGTATTTATATATTAAAAAAGACAGCTATCCCGTAATTGGGATAACTGTCTTTAATAATTAGGGTGACTTGAAAACGGAGATAAATCTCCTTTATAAAAATAGCTTCGTAATTATAATTCTATACTACCACAGTTTGATATTTTGTCAAGTTTTCCAAACAAACAAATTTGAGGAGAATTTTCGCTGTTTCTTGCATCGGTGAGATTTCTTTGATATACTTTATGCTATACTGCAAGGGGAGGTATTTTAATGGGAATTTTTTCTGGAGTTGGCTCGCTATCCGTTGGGGACAGAATCCCAAAATTGAGAACCAATGAAATCATAGTTCTTATGGATTACGACGACGGTATCGGTTGGAAACTCATTGTGGGCTATCCTGAAATGACCAAAGCTGAGAACGACTCCTTTGTCAAAGGCAATTTTATGGCGGCTTTCACTGTGTTGGAAGACACACCATTCTTCCTGTTTTCCTTCGATAACGGCCCTTGGATGGATGCTCCCTTTGAGCCGCGTATCGACACTTCTTTGCCGCATTTCGAGCCCACATTGGAAGCTGGCACTGGTGTCGGTCTCCTCATTGTGTCTGTTGACACCAAGTACGGTGAAATCATGGGATTCAGGCAGGTAGGTCTGAGCCATGTTCTCAGCACGAAACTGCTCACCACCATGCGTGACTTCCAGCAACGCCCCGCCATTTCGCGGGAGAAGTACAGGGCAAACGTTGAACGAGCATACAGTATCTATAGCTCCTCTGAAGAGATGTTACGAACAGTGAACCCGAACGAGGTTTTCGCCATCATTGATGCCAAGAAATGAAAAAAGCAGGGCGCTTATGCGCCCTGCTTTTGCTCGTCAGCAGCAAATTCGTGTAGTTCGGTGTAGAGCCAGTCACCCAGCATCGTATACCGCTTATCCGTTTTGTTGTTCAGAATAGCCTTTGTCAAGGCTTCAACACGACCGACCATGATGACACAGTCCTTTGCACGGGTAATACCGGTATAGACCAGATTGCGCCGCAGCATAGCCTTGTGTTCAGGAGATACGACCATGATAACGATGGAGTATTCCGACCCTTGACTCTTATGCACCGTGGTACAGTAAGCCAAGTCCACGTTTTCCATCTGTTCAGCGTCATACCGAACCAGATTACCGTCGTCATTGAACTCAATGGTAACGATATCTGTCTTCTTGTTCGGGTCGTCCTTGTCAGCTTCAAAAGAGATGGAGTGAATCACACCGATGTCGCCATTCTTGGCGAAGTCGGTGTTTTTCGTCTGCATCACTCTGTCGCCTTCACGGAACAGCTTGCTGTTGAAGATAGCGAAGTTCTTTGTGGGAGATGCGGGGTTGATGCGCTCCTGCAGCAGCTTATTGAAGCGGTTCACATTCAGTGCGCTCTTGTGCCGATAGGGGCAGAGGAGAGCGACGTTGGAAGCGCCCTTTGCGCGGATAGACTTCTCGTAGAGTTCGCATACAGCTTCCTCAATACGGGCAGGGTCTCCGGTACGGTCTTCCATAAACATGAACTGCTTTTTAGCATAATGCAGGTTTACATCACCGTGACGCATCTTCTGCGCGTTTTCCACGATGGGATTTCCCTGAGCCTGTCGGTAGATGACATTCAGCTTGGTGACAGGCACCATACCGCTGCGAATCATCTCATACAGCACGTTGCCGGCACCGACAGAAGGGAGCTGTTCAGGGTCTCCAACGAACACGACTCTGGTGCGCCCCGGAATCTTCTGCAGCAGGTTGTATGCTACGAAAGAGTCCATCATGGAGCATTCGTCGATGATGAAGATATTGCCGAACAGGGGCCCATCACAATCACAGCCGCCCACACAGTCATCACCACGCAGTCCGATGGCGGAATGGATGGTAGACGCCTCCACACCGGTCTGCTCCGTCATGCGACGGGCGGCCCGGCCAGTGGGAGCCAGTAGGCAGGGGAGTGAGTTATCCTCACCGAAAAGCTCCTTATGGACGTACAGAACGGCCTTTGTGACGGTCGTCTTGCCCGTGCCCGGACCGCCGGTGATGATAGTGACGGGGTTCTGGAAGCAACTGATAACAGCCTCTTTTTGCTTTTCAGCGAGGGTGATGTCGTTGTCTTCCTGATATGCCTGTAATGCTCGGTTAATCTTCTCTGTAGAGACAGGCTTATTGCTTTTCATGAGCCGCTTGATATGGCGGCTGATACCGTATTCCTGCTCAAATCGGCTGGCAGAATACAGCATGGGACCGGCCAAACGAAGGTCCTTACGCAGACAGGCGGCGTTGATAGCGCCTTTACAGATTTCTTCTGTAACGCCCTTGGTCCGGACATTCTTGTTGGCTACTCTCGCCATCATAGCAGGCAGTTCAATAGCAGGGACACACATATGACCGGCGGATGCCGCCAAGTCCATAGTGTACCGCAGCGCCTCACGGAGACGTGCAGGATTGTCGATAGCAACGCCCTGTTCCAGAGCGAAGCTGTCCACCATATCAAAGGAGAACCCCTTGACCTCGCAGACACGGTACGTGTCGTGCTTGAGGATATCCACCACGTCTTCATCGGGAAAAGCCTTCAGCAGTGTTTGTACCTTCCGAAGAGAGAGGTTTGCATTGCGGAGAAGTCTGGTGACTTCACGCTCTTTCTTCGTCTCGCTCAGTGCGACCTTCAGTTTATCGACCATTTTCTTGGAAACGTAACGGCGTCCGTACTTGACACCAATCAACCGTTCAGGCTGATTGTCCAGCACGTCCCACGTAATGTCTCCAAACGTCTTCCAAACTGCTTCCGCAGCGGCGGGGCCGAACCCGCAGCGCAGGCTCGACAGGTACGATATTGTGGCGTCCTTGGTTTTCTTGAGCTGGTACTCAAAAGACTCGACCTTGAAAGATGCGCCGTATTTACTTCCCACAGACCAGTAACCAGTCATAGTGATGACTGTGTTCCGGTTGATGTTACGGTCTTCCGCATAGGGGAGGCCGTCGCCAGTGGCAACAAACGTCACATCATTCTGGGTATTCTGGCACTTAATGACTTTCCAACCGTCTTTCTCATACAGCCGATAGATAGGAACGCAGGTGATTGTTTCAAGATTCTTGCTCATCACGCACGCGCTCCTTTCAGGGGAGGCGGCGAATGGGATTACAACGGCCATGTCGCCGGCCTCCTTTATAATTTATTTCTGATGATAAACTACTTTTTCCTGAAAGGGTTATGCGGTCTTATTCTTGCTCTTCTTAATGGAGAACGTCCGAGTTTTGCAGGGGATATCCACGATGCAATCACGGAACTTGTTCGCCAAATCGGGACTCAGCCCGTCGAGCGTGTCGATGAGCAACTCCATCACATCACGCTTATACTCCGTGCCCTTACGAGGGCTGTTCTTGACCTCGTAAGTGTCGTCACCAATGGTGATGATACCTACATCCATGTCAGGCCCCAGCGCCTCGATAAGAGGCAGGGAGAGCGCCTTACGCTGGTCGTCGAGCGCCTTCTTCTGCTTATCCAGCTTGGAGGACTGCTCGGACAGCTCCAACCATTTGGAGACCTTGTCCGCCAAATCGGAAGGCAGGTCACGGGTCACGGTCGGAGCGCCGACCTTCTGAGACGCCATGTTGTTCAGGGCCTGAAGCTCGTCCTCCATCTCACCGACGTGAGGAGGGGGATTATTGTTCTCGACATGGGTCTCCCACCAATCCGCCTCGACCTCAAGCTGGTCATGCTCCGCCTCGGTATCACGAGGCATGAACCGCCGCTTAAAGCCGGACAGGTCGAAGGTAGAACCCATATACATCCCACCGGTCTCATAGTCGTGGGTCAGGATGGCGCCGATGTACGTACCCTTGATACGGTCATCGTTCAGTACCGCAGGGTACTGCCGCATCTGAGGGAGATAGTGGGGCGGGACCTTGTTGTTAATCCACGCCGCAAAGTTTTCCTCAATGGTGGTCTTGGCCTCAAAGACGTACAGCTCGCCATTCAACCGTCTGCGTGCGATAACGGGACTGGCCCGTAATCACAGCAGCATCAGAACCACCGATACCGAGGTGACGGATAGCCTCCCATTCATGGGTGGAAACGAAGCGGCAATCCACGACAGTCTCAGCATTGGGCCACTCCATACGAGGAGGAATGGCCGGCTTGTGCTTGCCGTAGAAGTTGTATTCATAGTGAACAGCATCCTCCAGCTCTTCCGGCGTCAAAGCGTCGAAAACACTTCCGGTACTCTGCATCTTCTTGAATACCTCCGCAGCGTTGTCCGCGAAGACCTCAGGCGGCATCAGATAGCACAGGTCCTTTGCCGCTTCCAGCACGTCCATGCGCCGGCGAATCGCATCCATCGTGTTGATGAACGGAATGGCAGCTCGCGGGTCCATCCACATGGGAACAGACGTAGGCAGGTTACACTCGAAGTACATATTTTTTCTCCTTTCTTGGGTAGGTGTTCTGTGCGGCCTAACGCCGCACAGAACCCTCCACGTATGCTTCAATGCTCCATTTATTCCGCAGTCTCTTGTTGACAGCGGTGATGGGGTCGGCATTCATGAAATCATCACGCAGGCATCGAATCTGTGTGGCTTTGGAGCCATCACAGTATTCCAGAGAGCCTGTACGAATCATCTTTGTGATATGACGCTTCATGCCGTTGGGAGTGAAGGAAACCATTGTGGGACGTTTGCTGTCCTTATGATACAGCAAATATACGACTTTCACTGTCCATCACCGTCCTCATCGTCCTCGTCGGCGTCATAGACGTCGTCGGAAAAGACCAGCGTGGTATTGAAGTCAACGACTTCAGACACGCCCTGCGTGAAGCTCATCAGCTCAAAGCCGTGCCTCGTGCAGATTTCGGCGGGGACGTTGAGGAAATCGCCGTAGTTGAATTCTCCACAGTTGTGCTCGTACATATCCAAGCCTTCCTTCGTGTGGCAGAATTCGACAGCAGCGTCACGAATAGCCCTTTCGAGGTCGAAATCCTCATAGGGGATGGAAAACACCATTGTGGTGATATCCACATTCAGCCCATCTCGGTCCACAGCATTGATGACCTTCGTGACTCTCGTAATCATATCCGCGTAGTATCCATCACCATTTTCGTCATAGACAACATACAGCTCCTCGCCATTGTCAGTATCGTCGCAGAGATGTGCGTCACCATCTACATCGACAGTGAAAGATATCTCGCGCTTATCGGGAAGACGGTGGCAAACCTTGTCACCGCCCCTCAGCTCGCGGAACGGAACGTAAAGCATAACGCCATCGCGCTCGACGCGGACGGGTGTGTTCCCGTTTCCGAACGCTTCAAAAATCGAAGCCATACTCATTTTTCTCCTTTCTTTATTTTGCCTTGAAGTTCAGGGGCGTGAACAGTTTAGAAATCTCGTCCGGTTCGTCGGGCAAGGGTTCTGTAACACGGTTCAGCCCGTTATAAGCACCGAGAGAGCCTTCCGGGTAGGTGGTGTCCACCTCGCCGGTTTCATAGCGGAAATGCAGCGCGATGGAGCCGCCCTCAGTGGTCTCGAAGCACGGCTCGACCGTGAGTGATTCCGCGTCGGTGAAGTCTACCAGTCGGCAGCCATTCTCGTCGAAGGGGCTGTGAAGGGTGATATGCACCTTGGAGCCGAGACCGCAGGGGCCGGTGATGTAAGCCTTCTTGCCCTTTATGTGGGCGATGCTTTCCACCAAGGGAACGACAACCTCATCATACCAGAACGGCATTTTGATGTTGTCTGCTTCCTTTTTTCTGCCCTCAGCGAGAAACTGCTTACGTTCGGCATCAGCCGCCGCGTACTTCTCGTCAAAAGCAGCGGTATAGTCATTTACTTTCATACGCTTCTCCTTTCTCTCATGCGATACAGACAGCACGGTCATCCCAGTATTCGTCCGCACCGATTTTACGTCCGTCGCCGCCAAAGAAGGCGACTCGGAGAGGCTCTGCCTCGTTGACGTAATCGAAACTGAGGCCTACTTCCGCGCAGGCGCGGAGAGCATCCTCAAGATGCTCTCCGTGCCGGCAGGTCCATAGAATGAGGACAGTACCCTTAGCCTGCTCTGCCTTGGCGCGGTTGATAACGTCCCACTTCGGCTCGACGATGTGAGGGAAGTCCGTGACGAACAACGTACCATCAAAATCGACGGCGATGCAGCGGGGGTATGGTGGAGTGGCTGCTGCCTGAGCCACATTGCTTGTGGTCAGGTCAAACGCCATATGCTACCTCCTCCGTTGCTGCTGCAGCGTTCCATGGTGCCTCTCGTGCAGGGGCGGGTAATCTTACCGTCGGGCCATCGAACGGTGGCGCAGCGGCTTATACGCCCACAGGCGGCACAGTATCGAGTACCGATACGGGACACGATACCCTGCTGCTTACCGTCTCTGCTCAGGAGGAAATCGCCGACCTCGATGTCGGGCATGGTCTTGATGTCACTCATCGCTTGCTTCCTCCTCGTTCTCGTCGAAAATCTTGTCATATGCCGCGCTGACGCAGCAGGTGACGCAGTCATCGTCCGTGCAGTTCTCCTTATTTATCTGCTGGCGGCAGAACTTAGAGAAAAGGCACTTGAAGGTGGAAGTCTCATCGGAAGTGAAATGATTGGGATTCTCAAGATTCTTACTCATGTTTTTCTCCTTTCTCTTTTTCAGAATGTCTGGTTGGGAATATAGCTCTGCCGACCCCACTCGACCGTGCCGCCGATGTCATAGCGACTCCATTCCTTATCCATGTGAAGGATTTTTGCCACCTGCTCTTCCAGATTCGTGATGGTCGTCTGAGAGGCACCGGCTTCCTTGGCATAGAAGGGAATGTCGGACATGGACAGATACACGTCGTGCATGGGGACGAAAGGCATACCCGCAGTCAGTCTGGCGAGGTCCTTACGGGCTTCATCAGCGTACTTCTTGGGCAGCCCCAGCTTGTTGGAAAGACCAATGAGAACATTCTCAGGGTGCTCAATCTGCACGCTGGTCAGCTTATCCAGAGCCTCGGTCATGTCTGTGAACTGTGCGTACAGACCGTCCAGCGCCTCCTCAAAGGCGGGGACTCCGTCCTTACCACTGCTGTTTCTGGTATGCTTGACAGCGATACCGTCAGTGAAGCGGACACAGTTTCCGGCGGGTTTCTGGAAGTAGGGAACAGCGGTAGCGCAGCTATTGCCGGTATCAGAGGAGAAGAACTTGACCACAGGCATCATGTTCATGGAATGAACAGAGGTAATACCATGTGCGTCCAGTGCATCTTCATAGATAGTCAGCATCTCGTCCTGCTTGTCAGGCAGAGCCCACATACAGGCCGTTGCGCTGTGGCTGTTCTCGCCGCCGAGAAACTCCACCGTGCCGAAACGGTCGTTCAGCTTCTGGATGGTCGCAGACAGCAGCTCGGAAATCGGCATGACGCGATAGCCGCCGCCGTTGTCAGAATGCAGTGCCGCAATACGGCCATAACGCTCCAGCAGGAGGGTCAGACTCTTATCCGGCGCCGCACGCAGACCATTGTTCAGCACTTCTGCGGAGCAGTAGGGTGTCATGCGGGAGAACGCAGACCCGAACAGCTTCGCAGTGTTGTGCAGGGAACTGATGGCGGTGTCACGCAGCACCCATGCGTTGGGTTCATTGGTCATGATGAAGTGAGAGCCGACAGCAGGGTCTGCGGCTTCCATCGCTGCGTCCAGAGACACCTTGCGGGTCAACATGGGGTCGTCAGCGATTTTCTGTACCACGATGGGAACCTCGATGGGCTCCAGCGGCAGCACATGGATTTTCTTGGAGGGGACACCCGGCAGCCAACGGCTGTTCTGTTCCATCTCCTGAACTTCCTGCAGCAGTTCGTTCTCGCTGTCAGTGACAAAACGATAGTTGTCCTGCTCTCTGTTGATGGCTTTTTCCATGATTTTTCTCCTTTCTTGAGCTGCCCTCCGCTTTGAAACGGTCGGGAATCTTATGCTCTTAACGAAATTAAGAGGTGACTTATATATACAAAAAGACAGCTATCCCGTTGTTGGGATAACTGTCTTTTAATACGTGTGGTGACTTGAAAACGGAGATAATCTCCTTTATAAAAATAGCTTCGTAATTATAATTCTATACTACCACAGTTTGATATTTTGTCAATTCCTTTTGGCGTGAAAAAAGAAGCCCCCGAAGGAGCTTCTTTCGAACTTGTTCGGTTTCAACCGGCCATGTCCAAATCCAACACCTGCTCATAGGAGTCTGCGCCGGCGATAGAGCCGATAGGCAGGACCACATGGAGCTTTCCAGCGCCATCAGCGTATGTGCGGACGTCCATATTGATGTTCTCGTCGGACAGTGTCCAATCGCGGCGCTCCGTCAAGAACTCATCCATATCGCCGCCCGCAATCGCTCCATACTGTGCATCGAACTTTGCATCAGCAGCTCGGCACACCTCCTCCAAGAAGGCTGTTTCATCCAAGTTCAGTGCCTTCAGCAAATCCGCTGTGGTGAGTTGCTTTCCGCTGGCGATGTCATACAGATAGACGTTATAGTGGATTATATCGGCATCCCAGCCGCAGGATACGACCAGTGACAGGATGTTCTTATATTGATACGACTCCCATGCCACATAGAGGCAGGACAGGCTTACCTTGTCCGCAACGGTTTCCAGTACGCCGTCCACGATAGGGTTGTACTCATCGGAGATTGCCTTGTTTATGGCTTCCGCGCCCTGCTTATCCGCCTCGATTTGGGGCACGCGGTAGGTGTAGTGTCCACTGTTGCCAACGCCGTCGGTATAGTCAAAGTCCTCGTTATACAGTTCGGTGATTCGAGGTGCCTCAACAGGTGTTACATCCTGTCCGTCCCCCTGCGTGCCGTTTTCTGCCGGATTTTGTGTAGTGCTGCAAGCAGCCAGTGTGAACAGCATTGCTGCGGCCAGTAGCATGGTCAAAAACTTCTTCATAACAAGTTCCTCCTTCTCGCGGGAACACCCGCGTATGTCGTATGGACTCAGACGCGGTAGATGGTGAGGCCTTGCGCCTGAGCATACTGTAGGGTATATGCTGCATCTCCTGTATTGTTGGTACAGTGGGCAACGCACACGCTGGAGCAGTCCACCAGATGCCGGTCTCGCGTCAAATATGCCTCTCTGGACGGAGAAGGGGAGATGCACACCCGCTTATCGTACTGGTGATATAGCTTCGCATACGTCTGTCGCTGTTCATCCTTCCAAAGCGAATCGAAGCCCTCGAATGGGTAAACCAGAATGATTCGGATATGCGGATACGAGGTTTCTTTAAGCCGGAACAGTATCTCTGCTGCCATGGTGTCGTACCCAATGGAACCACCCACACCAAAGAACCTTATTCCTTGGCGTGTGATAAGCTCTCTGAGTTTGATTTCAGCACCTCCGAATACGGAGTCCCGAAGGTCTGGTCGAATAGTCCTGTTTCCCGTAAGGCAGCACGTCTGCCGGCGAACATCATCCCACATACACCTTGCCCCCTGCATTGGTATATTCTTGGTTATTATATCCTGTATTGCTGTTTAAGTCCATATTAAATGTGGGGCGGTTATTCCAAGTTTTGTGTGGGATTTTTTAATTTAAGCCCCATTTCGACCGAGCGATTCCTTCCAACTTTTCTGTGGGCAGCTTCGCTCATCCATATACCAAACTCTGGTATTCTTGTCCGACACTCGCAAAAGACTGTGAAAATGCGTCAGGGTCAGATTGTGAACGCATGAGTTCACAATCTCAATATCCGAAAAGTATAGAAGCTGGTGTCCACACTGGATACCAGCTTCTTTTTCGATTCAGATGCAAAACGCGGCATAGAGAGGAACAATCTTCTTGTTGTCCTCCATACCAAAGTTTTTGGACGAGAGCTTAATGGCATAGACAGGATTGTAGGCATCCATATAAACCCGCAAGCTCTTGGCTTTAGTATTATCGGCAGATTTGACTTCAATGGGAATGAGCTGCCCATCACGCTGAACGACGAAGTCGATTTCGGCACCGCGTTCCGACTCCCAATAGTAGGTACGGTAGCCGTTGATGGAAAGCTGAACATTGACATAGTTCTCCGCCATACCACCCTTGAAGTCGTTGATTTCCTCGACCGTATAGAGGACATCATTGGCGGCCAAATCCTTCTTGGCGCAGAGCAATCCCAAGTCGGATACGTAAATCTTAAACGAGTCAATATCGCGGTAGTTTTCCAGCGGCTTCTTGACCTGTTCAACTCTGTAGACCTGTGACACAATACCAGACAGACAAAGCCATTCAATCGCGTTCTCAAATTCGGAAGCCCGTCCACCTTTTTTTATCAGCTTATACTGGAAACGGGTATTTTTCTTTGAGAGCTGAACGGTAATGTTATCGTAGGCAAGTCTGGTCTTCTTGATTTCATTCAGGTTATTATACTTGCTCATATCATTGAGATAGCTGGCAAGTATCGTATCTTGCGTGTGGCGGACAAGGATATAATCCCTTGTCTGAGCAAACTGCATCACACACTCCGGCATACCGCCGACCACAAGATACTGGCGGTAAAGCTGCATTGCGGCATCGTGCAGAGCTGAAGGCAGCGGTGTATTGGTGCTGAAGCACTCTTTAATCTGTGCTACCAAATCCTTTTCGCCGAGCGCCAACATAAATTCTTCCATGTCCATCGGATACAGCGTTTTCATATCGACCTTTCCGACAGGGAAGGAGAATTTTGTCCTATTGACCGCAACGCCCAGCAAGCTGCCGGCGACGATAATGTGATATTCAGGTGCATCCTCACAAAAGTATTTGAGCGAAGTCAGTGCTCGTTCACAGAGTTGCACCTCGTCGAACACAATCAGTGTTTTCCCTTTTATGATGGTCTGCCCTGCAATATG
>ERZ1026844.2035-NODE-2035-length-11283-cov-8.661293_pt1 | contig 11283 bp, 9 predicted proteins | sample MGYA00380152_ERZ1026844 | MGnify/ENA primary metagenome ERZ1026844 (study PRJEB33269, sample SAMEA4719788) | human gut metagenome | biome: human-associated habitat; feature: organic feature; material: feces | place: Cameroon | collected 2013-10 ... | reverse complement strand
TGAGCGAGAACAATTACCTTTCGACTTCGACGCGCACGGATAAGATGCTGACTTCTACAAGTAATGCTTTCAGAGTTTTTGCCGTATTTCCAGTCTTTTAGCCTGCTTTCCGGGTAAAAACAGACGGCCCGCCTGTTTTCGGACGGGCCGCCGGTTCAGGGACGGGTTACAGTTCGCGGCTGATCCGGACGCTGCAGAAGTTCGGGCCGCACATCGTGCAGAACCGCTCGTCCTTGTGGTCGTGGTCCGCGGGCATATCGCGCTCGGCCAGAGCTTCGGCGCGAAGTTCGCGCGCCTTCTCCGGGTCCAGCGCCAGTTCGAACTGCTTCTCCCAGTCGAAATCGGCGCGCGCCCGGCTGATCGCGTCGTCCCGGTCGCGTGCGCCCGGCTTGCCGAGCGCGACATCTGCCGCATGGGCCGCGATCTTGTAGGCGATCACGCCGTCGCGCACGTCGCGCGCATTCGGCAGGCCGATGTGCTCCTTGGGCGTCACATAGCAGAGCATCGCCGCGCCGTGGAACGCTCCCATCGTCGCGCCGATCGCGCTGGTGATGTGGTCGTAGCCCGGCGCGCAGTCGGTCACCACCGGTCCGAGGATATAGAACGGCGCATCGTCGCACACTCGCTGCTCGCGCTTCATATTCATTTCGATCTCGTTGAACGGGATGTGTCCCGGCCCCTCGACCATCGCCTGCACGTCCGCGGCGCGGCAGCGGCGGACCAGTTCCCCAAGCACGTCAAGCTCCGCGAACTGCGCTTCGTCGCTCGCATCGGCCAGACAGCCCGGCCGCATCCCGTCGCCGAGCGACAGCGTCACATCGTACCTGCGGCAGATTTCGAGGATTTCGTCAAATGCGGTGTAGAAGGGATTCTCCCTGTTGTTCTTGTTCATCCACGCCGCCAGAATCGAACCGCCGCGGCTGACGATGCGGAGCATCCGTTTTTTCGCCGCCGGAATATGCGCCTTCAACAGTCCGGCATGGATGGTCATATAGTCCACGCCCTGCTCGGCCTGTTCGCGCATCACGTCGAGGATGAAGGATTCGGAGAGGTTGTCCACCGTTTCGCAGCGGGCGAGCACCTCATACATCGGAACCGTGCCGATCGGGGCCGGACTGTGTTCGATGATCGAACGGCGGATCTGGTTGATGTTGCCGCCGGTGCTGAGGTCCATCACGGTATCCGCGCCGTATTTCAGCGCATGCCGGAGCTTTTCCAGCTCCTGACGCGGGCAACTGGACAACGCGGAGTTGCCGATGTTGGCGTTGATCTTGGTCTTGAGGCTGCGCCCGATGCCGACCGGCACCAGTCCCTTATGGTTGATATTGGCCGGAATCACCACCGTACCGGCGGCGACGGCGGCGCGGATCGTCTCCGGCGAGACCATCTCAACTTCGGCGACATGCTTCATCGCATCGGTAATGATGCCGGCTTTGGCCTGCGCCGGCTGCGTCATGCAACTCACGTTCACTTCTCCTGACTATATAATTCCAACAAAATGACTCAAACTTTATATTCCCCCAAACGCGTCACGTCACCGAAAACGCCACGACCGGCACACAGACTTCGTACTCCGGAAGCTCACGCATCCGCTTCGGCCCTATCCGCAATTACCATCTTTTGTCACCGCCCCTCGCGGCAGCTCCGCGCTTCAAACCGATCCTCAAAAAACGCTTCACTTTTTGAGGATCGCGCGCTCTGCCGGGCGGTACTGTTGCGATCGCGGCCCGCATTCGCGGACCTTACATTTCCCCTGTCTCTGGCTCACGCCTGCGCGAGCCAGAGACAGGCGACCAGCGTTCCGCCGCTGGACCGCGTCCGGCAAGCTGCCTGTGGCGACGCTGCTGAAGCGGCTGTTCTTTTTTATTTTTTCAGCAGGGATTCCAGTTCGTTCACCGTCCGTTCCGTCGCTCCCGCATGTTTGCGGATCGTCCGTCCGGCCCGTTTTCCGAGTTCTTCCCTTAATTCTTTATTCACCAGAAGTTTGCGGAGCTGCTCCTCCAGTTCGGAGTCGTGCGTGACCGTCGCCACCGCGTTCTCCTGCAGCAGCACATTCAGGATAAAGCGGAAATTCCGCAGCACGTGTCCCGTCACGATCGGCTTATCCAGCAGCGCCGGTTCGATCAGGTTGTGTCCCTCATCGTGTCCGGCCAGGCTCTTGCCCATGATCACGATGTCCGCGCCGTTCATCAGCTTCAGCATCTCGCCGGTCGTATCCGCCAGCAGCACATCCACCGGCGGGTCCGCTTCCGCCTGGCGGCTGCGGCGCGCGAAATCCAGCAGATGGCTTTTCAGCATCTCCGCGATATCGCCGCCGCGCTCGGCATGGCGGGGCACCAGCACCAGCTTCAGCTCCGGCACCTCGTCTTTCAGCTTTTTGAAGGTTTCGGCAATCAGCTCCTCCTCGCCCGGATGAGTGCTGGCCGCCAGCAGGATCAGGTGTTTGCCGGGACCGAAGTATCTTTCATATTCGGGTTCAGGCAGATTTTCCGGTGCTTTCTGGTCGAATTTCAGATTGCCGCTGACCACCACGTTCGCCTCCGGCGACACCGATTTGTAGCGGTCGAAGTCCGCCTGCGTCTGCACGGAGATCAGATTGAACATTTTCAGCAGCGGCCCGAAGAAAAGCCGCGCGCGCCGGTAACCGCGCGCCGAATGATCCGACATGCGCCCGTTCACCAATGCCACCGGAATCCCCCGCTTGCGGGTTTCGGCGACCATGTTCGGCCAGATTTCGGTCTCGAAGATCACCAGCATCGCCGGTTTCAGCACGTTCAGCGTGCGGCGCACCATCCACAGAAAGTCGATCGGGCAGAAGATCACCGCCGTCGAGGGCGGCGCCTGCTTGCGCGCCAGCTCCTGCCCGGTGGTGGTCGTGGTCGAAAGAATGAACTTCCGCTCCGGGTGCATCTGGTGCCAGGTGCGGATCATCGACATCGCGACCACCGTTTCGCCGACGCTGACCGCATGAACCCAGACCGCGCCGTGGTATTCAGCCAGCTCCCTGACCCGCTCCGGCTTGAAATGGCCGAAACGTTCCCCGAAGGTGTCTTTCCAGCCTCCCCGATTGCGGTACTTGAGGTACAGTCCGGGAATGAAGAACAAAAAGCCCAGCGGCAAAAACAGATTGTAGAAGAATCTGAACATAAAAAGTTATTCCACCGTGACACTTTTGGCGAGGTTGCGCGGCTGGTCCACTTCGCAGCCGCGCGCCACCGCGACGTAATAGGCGAAAAGCTGCAGCGCGACCGTGGTCGGCAGCGGCGCGATGAAACGCGAACACGGCGGCACTTCGATCACATCCTGCGTCATGCTGCGCACCGCGCTGTCGCCGCGGGTGATCACCGCCACCACCGGCGCCTTGCGGGCGCGGCACTCCTGGATATTGCCGATGATCTTGTCCTTGCCCGGAATATCGTTGGCCAGCGCCAGCACCGGATGCCGCTCATCCAGCAGCGAAATCGGCCCGTGCTTGAGTTCGGCGGCGTGATACCCCTCGGCGTGGATATAGCTGATCTCCTTGAGCTTCAGCGCCCCCTCCAGCGCGGTCGGATACAGGCAGCCGCGGCCGATGTAGAAGAAGTCCTCCTTGTCGGCGTACCGCTCCGCGATCTTCTTGATCTCGGGCGCCTGCAGCAGCACGGAGCGGATCAGCTCCGGAATCTGTTCGATCTGGTCGGCCAGCTCGTTGCCCTCGCTGCGGCTCAGCCGCCGGTTGCGCCCCAGCAGCAGCGCGAAGAGCAACAGCACCACCACCTGACTCGAAAACGCCTTGGTCGAAGCCACGCTGATCTCCGGCCCCGCATGCAGATAGACGCCGCGCCCGGACTCCCGCGCGATGGTCGAACCGACCACGTTGCAGAGGGCGGTGACCACCGCGCCTTTGGCCGTCGCTTCGCGGACCGCCGCAATGGTGTCGGCGGTTTCGCCGGACTGGCTGATCGGAATCACCAGCGTATTCGGCTCGATGATCGGATTGCGGTAGCGAAACTCCGCCGCCTGCTCCACCGAAGTGGAAATCCCGGCGATGTCCTCAAAATAGTATTCGCCGAGCATCCCGGCGTGCATGCTGCTGCCGCAGCCCGCGATCACGATCCGGTTGATCAGGGCCAGCTCGCGCGGCGACAGGTTCATCCCGTTCAGGATCGCGGTGCCCATCTCATGGTCGATGCGGCCCCGGATCGCGTTCTCGATGGTTTCGGGCTGCTCGAAAATCTCCTTGAGCATGAAGTGCGGGTAGTTTCCCTTTTCCGCCTGCCCGGCGTCCCAGTCGATTTTGGCGACCTCACGCTCGACCGGCACATTCTGGATGTTGCGCAGGTCCACTTTGTCGGCGGTGATCGCGGCGATGTCGCCGTCGTTCAGGTAGATCACCTGCCGCGTATAGGGCAGCAGCGCGGCGATGTCGCTCGCGACGAGGTTCTCCCCTTCGCCAAGCCCGATCACGATCGGACTGCCCTTGCGGGCGGTCACCACCACCCCCGGCTCCAGCGACGAAACCACCGCGATGCCGTATGTGCCGTCAAGCTGCTTCAGCGCGGCGGCGACCGCACTCAGCAGGTCCCCTTCGTACGCCCCGGCGATCAGGTGCGGAATCACTTCGCTGTCGGTCTGGGAACGGAAATGCACCCCTTTGCCTTCCAGATGCTTGCGCAGTTCCTGGTAATTTTCGATGATCCCGTTGTGCACCACCGCGAAGCGGCCGGATTCATCGAGATGCGGATGCGCATTCAGCGTGGACGGCGCGCCGTGGGTCGCCCAGCGGGTATGGGCGATGCCGCAGCCGGCCAGTTTTTTCAGTTCCGGCTGCTGGCCGGCGACCGCTTCGAGCTGCGCGACCTTGCCGACCGATTTGACCTGATACATATGTTCGTCGGCGACGACCGCCAGACCGGCGGAGTCGTAACCGCGATATTCCAGCCGCTTCAGCCCTTCGATCAGGACCGGGGCCGCCGCCAGCTTGCCGGTATAACCGATAATTCCGCACATATTCTACACCTGCTGCTCCGTAAAATGATTGTTCACATACTCCGCGGCCTCTTCGAGCGAGCCGAGGATCTTGGTGCAGTACCGGGCCATCCACGGACTGCAATCCTTGTATTCGAAGGGGGAGAACGCCACCACAAACCTGCCGAGATCGTGCGCCGCATAGAAAACCTCCATGCTCGTGCCGATGCTCGCCTTGTTGTAGTTGACCAGAATGATATCCGCATCCCGGACATCCTGAAGATCGAATTCCACGATTTCGTTGGCGCTGTCCACCTGACGGTCCACAAAGGCGCGCCGCATCGGATCCAGCAACCGGAAGCGACCGCCCAGAAGCTGTTTCGCCGTCTCCCGCCACGCACGGGCCGTCCCGGCATGTTCGTCCATGATCGGACCGGAAAGGTAAATCGTTTTTCTGTTGTTTTCCATACAAATCCCGTCAGTCGTTTCACTTTGCCGCCGGCATCGCCACGCCGCAAATCACATACTATACACCGCCAACCGGATTTTTTCACGCGCCGGACGGAATTATTTTTGAAAGGCCCGTCAGATATTCGCGATCTCCGGCGCGGATTTGCGCAGCAGGGCTTCGGAAATAGCCAGCGCGTCGGACGCGTTGCTGCAGGCCAGCGCCTGCCGCGCCGCCTCCTCCGCTTCGTGCATCGCCAGCCCCCGGATCACCCGCCGCACCATGCCGATCGACGACGGCGCCATGCTCAGTTCGTGCACGCCCAGGCCGACCAGCAGCGGCACCAGCGACGGCTCGGAAGCCATCTGCCCGCAGATGCTGACCCAGATGTTGTTGTGGCGCGCCGCCTCCACCGTGCGGCGGATCAATTCGAGAATCGCCGGATGGGAAGGCCGGTAGAGGTACGCGACCCGTTCGTTGCCCCGGTCGATCGCCATCGTATACTGCACCAGATCGTTGGTGCCGATGCTGAAAAAATCCACCAACGGAGCAAGCCGGTCCGCCAGGATCGCCGCGGCCGGCGTCTCAATCATCACCCCCAGCGGCAGATGGGAAACGAATTCCAGCTTCTCGCGCCGCAGCTGCTCCTGGAGTTCCCCGACCAGCTGCTTGACCTCATTCACCTCGCGAATACTGCTGACCATCGGGAGCATTACGCGCAAATTGCCGTACACGCCGGCCCGCAGCAACGCCCGCAGCTGGGTGGAAAAAATGTCCCGGCGCTCATGCAGACAGAGCCGGATGCCGCGCAGCCCCAGAAACGGATTCTGCTCGGTCGCCCGGAAAATATTGGTGTTGAACTTATCGCCGCCGACATCCAGCGTGCGGATGATCACCGGCTGTTCGCCGCTCTTGACCAGCAGATCTTTGTAAACCTCGAACTGCTCCTCCTCCGTCGGCAGCTGGGAAGTGTTCATAAACAGATATTCGGTCCGGAACAGGCCGATGCCGCAGGCTCCCGACTTTTTCACCTCCCCGATCGTCTCCGGCGAATCGAGGTTGGCCGCGAGCTGCACCATGAAACCATCCGTCGTCTCCGGCCTCAGCGAATTCTCGCGCTCCAGCTCGTTCAGCAGCTCTCCGGCCGCCTGCGCCTTGAGCCGGTAGGCCTCCTCGGTGCGCCCGTCCGGGTTGATGATGACCTTGCCGGTATAGCCATCGATAATCAGCTTGTCATCCGCCGTCAGGGTCTCCGGCAGCTCCGGGGGAATTCCCACCACCGCCGGAAGCTTCATCGCCCGCGCCAGAATCGCGGTATGGCTGGTGGCGCTGCCGGTCTCCACTGCGAAGCCGAGCACCTTGCTCCGGTCCAGCTGCGCGGTCTCCGACGGCGCAAGCGTGGTCGCAATGATGATCCGGCGGTCGTCCAGCTCCATATCATGATGCGGATCGTCGTTGAGGTTGGCGGTAATCCGGGCGGCGACGTCGCGGATATCGGCGGCGCGCTCCTTCAGATATTCATCCTGCATGCCGTTAAAGACCGCGGTAAAACGCTCCGTAGCTTCAAAGAGCGCATATTCGGCAGTGACATGCTCACCCTTGATCCGTTTTTCAACTTCATTCAGCAGCGTCCTGTCGTCGACCAGCATAATGTGGGCTTCAAAGATATCGGCGTCGCGCGAATTGAGCCGGTCGCGCACCTGATCCTGAAGTTCGACCAGCTGCTTGCGGGTTTCCACCAGTGCGGCAATGAAACGGGTCAACTCTCCGTTGATTTCATCATCGGTAATCTTGTGCGGATTGGGCTCCTGCAGATGGTTGGAGCCGCGCACCCGCGCCACCCGGCCGATCGCAATCCCGGGAGATACCGCAATCGCCTGAATCGTCTGTGCTGGTAAAGTCATCGCTGCCGCCTTCGGTGCTGGAGATTGAAGTTATTCTTCCTCGTTGAAACGGGATTCGAACAGGCGGACAGCTTCACGGAACGCCTCTTCCGCCTCATGGCCGGACGCCTTCAGGAGCAATTTGGTTCCCCGCCCCGCCGCGAGCATCATCAAGGAAAGCGCACTGCGGCAGTCGGCAACCTCACCATTGCCGTCAAGACGCTCCAGCGTCAGCTCCGCCTCGAAGCCGGAAGAGAGTTTCGCCAACATCGTCGCCGGCCTGGCATGGAGTCCCATCCGGTTGTCGATGGTGACTATGGTTTCAAAAAGCTCTTCGGTCGTCATCGCAATATCCTGTGAAAAATTCCCGATCCGGCGGACCGCCGCCTCTTCAGGCAAAGCCATCCCGCGCGCCCGGACTCCTCTTATATCCCGGCGCTCAACATATTTAATATACACCGGTTTCATCAATAAAGCAACTGCCGATCTTGTAAAACCGCACTCCGCCGGATATATTAAACTCAATATTTTTTGAAAAATTTTCTTCTTTTCATCATTATATGGAGATCACGGCATCATGGACAAAAACTGGCAAATCGAAACTAAAGCCGTACAGTGCGGCTATGAACCCGGCAACGGCGATCCGCGTGTGCTGCCGCTCTACCAGAGCACGACCTACAAGTATGATGACGCGCAAAGCGTCGCGGACCTTTTCGACCTGAAACGCGAAGGCTTCTTCTACACCCGGCTCGCCAATCCGACCGTCGATGCCTTCGAACGCAAGATGGCCGCTCTGGAAGGGGGCGTCGCCGCCGTCGCGGTCGGAGCGGGCCAGGCGGCTTCCATGCTGTCGGTGATGAACCTCGCCGTCAGCGGCGACCATGTGGTCGCGGTTTCCAGCCTCTACGGCGGGACGGTGTCGCTGTTTACCAACACCCTGAAAAAATGCGGCATTGAAGTTTCCTTCATCTCCCCCGAAGCGGATTCCGCCGCGATCGCGGCGGCAATCCGCCCCAACACCAAGGCGCTGTTCGCCGAGACCCTCGCGAACCCGGCGCTGATCGTGCTGGATATCGAACGCTTCGCCGAAGCGGCGCACGCGGCAGGCATTCCGCTGATCGTGGACAACACCTTCCCGACTCCGTGCCTGTGCCGCCCGTTTGAATTCGGCGCGGACTTCGTGACCCATTCGACCACCAAATACACCGACGGCCACGCCCAGGCGGTCGGCGGCATCATCATCGAAAAGGGCGGTTTCGACTGGAACAACGGGCGCTTCCCGGAATTCGTGAATCCCGACCCGGCCTATCACGGGCTGGTCTACACCGAGGCCTTCCCGGCGGCTCCTTATTCGGTGAAACTGCGGGCGCAGTGGATCCGCGACATCGGCGCGGGCATGGCCCCCTTCAACGCCTATCTCTCCAATCTCGGCGTGGAGACGCTGGCGCTGCGCATGGAGCGCCACAGCTCGAACGCGCTGGCGCTGGCCGAATTCCTCGAAAACCATCCGAAGGTCAGCTGGGTGAACTATCCCGGCCTGAAGTCGAGCAGCCAGTATGAACTCGCAAAGAAATACCTGCCCCGGGGCTGCTCCGGCGTACTCTGTTTCGGCGTGAAAGGCGGAAAGGCCGCCGGCGAAATCGTGATGAATTCGCTGAAGCTCGCGGCGATCGTGGTCCATGTGGCCGACACGCGCACCGGCGTGCTGCATCCGGCCAGCATGACCCATCGCCAGCTCACCGACGCCGAACTCGAAGCTGCCGGCGTTTCACCGGACATGATCCGCGTATCGGTCGGCATCGAGAATATCGACGACATCAAGGCCGATTTCGATCAGGCCCTGAATCGCGCCTGACCCCGGGATCAATCAAAACCACCGGCCGGGTTCAACCGGTGGTTTTTTGTTTCATTTCACGAGACGGGCGCGGGGTGAAACCCGTTGAAGCCGGAGGAAGCACATGACGCTTTCCGTTCCGCAAGGTTCCAATGCGCAGTCCGTTCCGCGATGAACTCGAGGATCTGCCGGTGCGCTTCACGGCCATTGCCGGAAGCATCCAGCGGCTCGCCGAATTCCAGATGGATATGACGGCTGCGGTGCAGCGAACCGAATTCCGGGATCAATGCCCCCGGCTCCAGGAAATCGGTTTTCAACGCCAGCGGAATGATCCTGACGCCGGCGCTCTTGGCCAGTTTAAGTCCGATCGTATTGAAACGTTCGGGCAGAAATTCCCTCTGCCGGGTCGACTCCGGAAAGATCAGCACGGAACGGCCGCCTTTCAGCAGCTCCTGTCCCGCCCTCATCACTTCCTTGAAATCCTCGCGCGGGTTGACGCGGTCGACTCCGATCGCATCGATGGCCCGCATCGCCGCACCGAAGAACGGGACGGAAAAGAGCGAACGCTTGATTACAAAAGTGAAATCCAGCCTGGGAGAAATTACCGCATTGAGGATTGCCGTTTCCACCGAGCTCTGGTGGTTGGCGACAATCACAAAGGGGCCGGGAGTGTCGCTCAAATGGTTCAGGCCGCGCAGATGAATCCGGGCGCCGCAGCTTTCAAGAATCCGGACATTCAGTCCGCTGTAGTAGCTCTGGCGGTCCCGGTCAAACCGGCCGCGGCCGGCGCACCTGCCGATCCGGTAGAAGTTGTAATAGGTTTTCGAATAGAAGTAAAGGCGGGAATTGAACAGAATCCGGGACAGGAAAGTCCGCCGCCCGGGCGGAGTGTCATAGCTGTCGTTCGGGAATAAATTCACCATAGGTATCTCCCGGTTGATTGCATCAGAATCGGCCGGCAAAAAAAGGGGACCGCAATTACTGCGCATCCCCGATCTGCCGCGGCAAGGGCCCGCGAACCGGTTACCAGCTGCGACGCCCGCCGCCGAAACCGCGATTGCCGCCGCCGTTGCGATTCGGACGTTCTTCCCGGGGACGCGCTTCATTAACCACCAGTTCACGGCCATCGTGACTCGTCCCGTTCAGGGCTTCGATCGCCGCTTTCGCCTCGTTCGCGTCATTCATTTCGACGAAGCCGAATCCTTTGGCGCGGCCGGTATCGCGATCCGTGACCAGACGGGCGCTGCTGACCGAACCATGCGCGCTGAACGCGGAATTAAGGTCGGTTTCGGTCATCGAGTACGGCATGTTTCCCACATAGATATTCATTCTGTTTTCTTTCCTGCGGCGTTATCGCCTGCATTTTTCGGAAGGTCCGGACCGTTTTTCGGCGCTTCGGAACACTTCCTGTGATTGTTTTGCTCTCCCCCGGTTATTCAGTTTATGTTGTTTGATGCGAAATCCACTTGTAATTACCGGATAGATAGGGGGGAAAGCATAAAAACATGCTGAACCATCAGGGAATGACACTGCGGAATATCAGATGCCCGGAACGGGCAGAGATTCGGATTATTTTGGAAAGCCGGCAAAGCGGCAATCAGGAACAATGAGAAGTCAAATAAAAAACCTTAACTGTAACGTCCCGGATGCCGCAAGTTTCACATGACCGGAACAATCCGGCCGCATTTGCATTTCACCTGGAAACTGTTTTTAACATATCACGGTAATCCGGGCAATACAAGCCGCATTCCAATAATAAGCGGAAAATAAATTCCAGACACCGCCCTTCCCCTTCCGGACCGGCAAAAGTCGCCGGTTCGGACAGAATACCTGAAAATCAGCGATTTTTTTGCTGAATCCGATTTGAAAAACGATAAAACGGTGATATTTTAAAAAATGTCGTCACCAACGCGGCGAACGCGGGGGAGTAGCTCAATTGGTTAGAGTACCACCCTGTCACGGTGGATGTTGCGGGTTCGAGTCCCGTCTCTCTCGCCATTTTCAGTCTCTTCGACGATCCTTGACACAACTTACAGTTCCTTTACGCCTGAAATTTCCGGCAGCTGATAAATTTTCAGTTTGAAGTATTCGCGATCTCTGAACCCGCAGGCTTGCCTGATCAGCCATCGGATTTTGTTGTTAAACCCTTCCATACCTGCATTACAGATATG